>ODAI010402828.1_pt1 | contig 10774 bp, 11 predicted proteins | sample 1539321 | NCBI WGS metagenome assembly ODAI01 (sample SAMN02144231, study PRJEB22623) | gut metagenome | biome: sheep rumen | host: Ovis aries | place: New Zealand | reverse complement strand
CGTGATCCCCAGATTCCTTTCACAGCGCTGAATTTCTTGAATGCTATGACCAGCCAGGTCATGGCACCGTACTTGAATACAATGAAATAGACAAGCGGAAGGAAGAACATCAGGAGCAGCCAGCGGCTTTCCACCAGATGCTTGACCCATTTTCTCTTCCTTTTTACCGTTGGAGTCATCGTCGACACCGGAGAACCCCTCCTTTTCTTGTCCATCTGAAACCATCAGTCAGGTTGTGTTCATTTATACAGAACGTTGTTTCGATATGATTCTACAAAAACGAAAAGGCACTGTCAACCCATTTGAGGAAATTTTTGTTTTCAATATGCAGTTTATTGGTTTGATCTGGGCAAAGCAACCCTATATTTATGCAGGATTCTGCGTTTGTGGTTTTGTCATAAAAATCTTGTCACAGGCATTGACAGGAAAATGAAATAGGTATAAGATGAACTTGTTCTGTAATACTGAAAACCGTACGTAATATCATAGGGTTCCATGTTTGAGTCATCAAGGAGGGGTTTCCATGACAGCCGAAAAAAAACCTGGCCTGTGGCCGGTGATGCTTACCCCGTTTACTCATGACGGTGAAGTGGATTATGCATCCCTGGAGCGTCTGATTGACTGGTATGAGCGGCATGGTGTGGACGGTCTGTTCGCAGACTGTCAGTCCAGTGAGATTTTCTTCCTCAGTCTTGAGGAACGTGTAAAGGTAGCTTCTTTCGTGAAAAAGCATGCCCACGTTCCTATCATTGCCTCAGGACATGTATCTAATGCCTTCTCCGCACAGCTGGAAGAACTCAGCGCCATAGCAGGTACGGGCGTGGATGCGCTGATCCTGATCACCAACCGCCTGGTCCACCCCGGACGGCAGCAGGAGAGCATCATGCCACGCGTCCGGGAGATCATGAAAGCAGTCCCGGAGATCCCGCTCGGGTTCTATGAGTGCCCCTACCCGTTCAAGAGGCTGATCACACTGGATGAACTGAAGGAATGCGCACAGAGCGGACGATTTGCCTTCATGAAGGACACATGCTGTGATATCCGTCTGATCCGTCAGAGACTGGATGTCCTGAAAGGAACCGGTTTCGGACTCTACAATGCCAACACCACGACCTGTCTGGACTCGGTCCGGGATGGTGCAGCCGGTTTTTCCGGTGTCATGCTCAATTTCCATCCCCAGCTGTATCGCTGGATGCTGGACCATGCATGGGACCAGCCGGAAAAGGCAGATATGGTGCAGCATTTCCTGACCATGTTCTCGGAAATTGAACGTCAGTATTATCCTGTCAATGCCAAGTATCATCTGGCCGCCATCGAAAAGGTACTGGACGACGATTATGCACGTACGATCCCGGCAGAAGGCCTGACTGAAACCTTCCAAACAGAAGTACAGCATCTGAACCATGCTGTCCGCTGGCTTCAGGCTCAGCTCTGACCCCGGCAGCCACTGATTAGGAAAGAGGGATCCCATGCCTTCCGATAACACTGTCAAATCCCTGGTCCGTGCCCTCTCTGTACTGGAATGCTTTTCCAAGCAGGAACCGGAACTCGGTGTGACGGAAATTGCCAATAAGCTGAAGATGCAGAAAAGTACCATCTTCAATATTCTTTCCACCTTCCAGAATACAGGCTACCTGATCAAGAACCCGGCAAACAACAAGTATCACCTGGGATACAAGCTGCTGCATCTCGGCTATATTGTCAGCAGCCGGATGAGCATCCGTGAGCAGTTTATTCCGCACATGAAGGAAATCGCCAATGCCTGCGGTGAAGTCTGCTATCTCGGACTTCTGGATGAAATGGAAGTTCTGTATGTGGAAGCCGTGTATCCGAACACACAGATTCAGGCACGGAATATTCTTGGTGAACGCGCACCACTGTACTGCACAGGCCTGGGGAAAGCCATGCTCGCAAACCTGAGCAGCAGCGAAATTGAGGATGCACTGGCAAAACCCATGCAGAGTTTTACCAAGTGTACCATCACAGACCCGGACGTACTGCGCACGCAGCTGGAAGAGATCCGCAGTAATGGCTACGCCGTGGACAATATGGAGCATGAGTTTGGGATCCGCTGTGTTGCCGTTCCCTTCTTTTCCATGGACGGTTCGGTTCTCGGCGCTGTCAGTGTCTCCGGACCTTCCCCGCGCTTCGATCCGCAGACCGTGGTCCGCTGCGCGTCCCTGATCACAGAACAGCTGCGCGACCTGCAGCACTGTTTCTGAGCAGTCCTACAGCCTGAGCATGCCGTAAAGGAGAATGATTCATGAAAAAACCACGTATTCTGATTGTGGGCAGTTTTACCATGGACCTGATCACATCCACCCGCGTGTTCCCCGGTGGCGGTGAAACTGTACTGGGCACAGACTTTTCCAGTGCACCCGGCGGAAAAGGCGCCAATCAGGCTGTACAGGCAGCACGCCTCGGCGCAGATGTAACCATGGTCGGCAAGCTGGGAGGAGATGCCTTCGGGGATCTGATCCTGGAATCGGTCAGGAATGCCGGAATTCATACCGAGCATATTCTGCGGGCGCCTGACATGCCCAGCCCGATCGGAAACATCATTCTTGAAATCGACGAGGCAGGCAACAGCCATAACCGGATCATCGTTGTGCCCGCCACAAACATGACCATCCGGCCTGAGGATGTCGCTTTCCTGAAGGACGAGATTGCAAACTATGACATGGTCATGCTGCAGTTCGAGATCCCCATGGAGATCAATGTACTGGTTGCACAGTATGCTCACGCCAAAGGTGTGCCTGTCATGGTAAACCCGGCCCCCGCCGCCGAGATTCCGGAGTCCCTGCTGCAATGCACTTCCTGGATCTCACCCAATGAGCACGAAGCTGCGGCACTCACCGGCCGGAAGATCCGGGTGGATGACGGTCTGAATATGGAGGATGTGGAAGCCGCGGCTTCCATCCTGCGCAGCCGTGGTGTGGACCACGTCATGATTACGCTGGGCGATCATGGTGCGGCACTGATGGATGAGCACGGTCTAAGGCATCTGCCCTGTGTGCCGGATGTAGCCGTCGCAGACCCGACGTCTGCAGGAGACAGTTTTGTTGCCGCCTTCTGCACCGGTATCTGTGCAGGACTCACGCCGGTTGATGCCATGAACTTTGCACGCAATGCGGCTGCGATCACGGTATCACGCATGGGCGCACAGCCCAGTGAACCGACCCTGGAAGAAGTACTGAACGCAATGCACGCAAACGGGAACCCGGATTTTCCCTTTTCCCGTCTGGACAGTCTCCGGTAAGTCACCGAAGCAGGAAAGGAGATCGGATCATGGATCATGAACTCTGCAAGACAGCCTTTGAACAGTTTACAAACACCGCCCTTGAGCAGGTCCGTCAATTCGCTGCGCAGATGGATTATACGCAGTATCTGCCTGCTGCCCAGGTGATTCTGGACGCACAGGCACAGGGCAATCGCATTCATATCACAGGGATCGGAAAGCCGAGTCATGTCGCAAACTACATGGCTTCCCTGCTTTCTTCCACCGGAACACCGACGTATTTCCTGCATGGCACGGAAGCCGTGCATGGTTCGTGCGGACAGCTGGTGCCCGGTGATGTGGTTATCTGCATTTCCAATTCAGGCGAAACGGCTGAGCTGAAAGCGACCGTCACTGCCATCCGCCGGAATGGCTGCCGGGTCATTGCGGTAACGGGAAACCCGGACAGCTGGCTGAATCAGCAGGCAGAAGCTTCCATCTTTGCCGGTGTCAAGGAAGAAGGCGGACCGCTGAACCGTGCTCCGCGTGCATCCATTCTGGCAGAATGCATGGCACTTCAGGCATTGTCTGTAATCCTGCAGGTCAACCGCGGGATTGATCCGAAACAGTATGTTATGTGGCATCCGGGTGGCACGCTTGGCCATCTGAGAGAGAATGAAAAGTAACGGAGGGACGCAGTATGCTCAGATCGGGTTGCATTCATCCACAGATCATGGCTGCCCTGGCTCTGTGCGGGCATGGCGATAAGATTCTGATTGCCGACGGGAATTATCCTCTGGACGAAAAAACCGGGGACGCGCAGAAAGTGTGGCTCGGTCTCACAGCCGGACAGCCCACCGTAACCGATGTGCTTGCCGCACTGCAGCAGGAGATCACGATCGAAGCGGCTACAGTCATGCAGCCGGACGGTGACCGGGATCCGGAGATTTTCGGTGAGTTTGAGACCATGCTCCCGGGCATCCGGCTGGACCGGCTGGACCGGTATGCTTTCTATGATGCCTGCTGTACGAAAGGCGTAAGGCTTGCCATCTCCACAGGTGAGAAACGAACCTTTGCCAATCTGCTCATTACCGTCGGCGTCGCCTGACAGAAAGAGAGACTGTTAGTTATGATTCTCGACCGTCTGGAGTATCTCGCACAGTATTCCGCACTTCATCCCGGGATTGAAAAGGCTGCCGCTTTCCTTGCCGCGACAGACCCGTATGCCCTGACAGGGGACCGGATTGAAATTGACGGAACTTCTGTTTATGCCTTTGTGCAGGACAATCGCCTCACCCGGACTGAAGAAGTCTATGAAGTACACGCAAAATATGCGGATATTCAGCTGGTGCTCGAAGGACGTGAACGGTTCGGCTGGAGTGCAGACAAGGAGATTGCTGAAATTGACCCCGGCCGGGATATCGGATTCGGCCCGGCACAGACGCATCAGTCCTTTGTGCTCTCAAAAGGTGAGTTCGTACTCTTCATGCCCGGCGAAGCACATGCGCCCTGCCTGACTGCCGGTGCTGTGGGAGATCCTTGCAGGAAACTGGTAATCAAGATCCGGATGTGCTGATGCCTTTGGATCTGGGGACTGCAGTCCATCTGCAGTCCTTTTTCATACAAAAAAAGCCCGTACAGGATCCATGCAGCAGGATTTTTCTGCAGGAGATGGAATCTGGCAGGCAGACGAATCACACAGTCATTCATAGGAGGGTGCCAACATCATGTACGGAAAACGTATCCTTGAAATGGGTCTGCCGGATCTCATGCTTTCCACCCGAAGCAACTGGCCCGGGCGCCGGCAGGAAATCATGGGACTTATGGAGCAGGAGCTGTATGGAATACTTCCAGACCTTCGCTTCAGTCAGTACAGTCTGCTGAACCAGGAGGACAGGGAACGGGTCCATGGCGGGAATTCGATCTTCCGGGACATGGTGCTTGTCCTTGAAACCCACGGAAAAACGTACACGGTTCCCTACTGGTATGTCCTGCCCAGGTCTGAGCAACCGGTTCCCTTGTGGATTATGCCATGCTTCAGCCGGACCCACCCGGTGTCCGCTGTGCCGGCAGAGGAAATCTGCAGCCGTGGGTATGGGCTTTGCTGTTTCGATTACCAGCAGGTAACCACAGATGATGCGGATTTTACCAGTGGACTTGCAGCCGCTTTTTATCCGGACGGGCAACGCGGTGAACATGACGGAGGCAAGATCGCAATCTGGGCATGGTTTGCCTCACGCCTGCTTGATGAAATGCAGAAGGTCCCGGAAGTTGCATCCGGAAAAATCTGCATTGTCGGACATTCCCGGCTGGGCAAAACAGCTCTGTGGGCTGCGGCCAGGGATACCCGGTTTGCCGGAGCAGCCAGTATACAGTCCGGATGTGCCGGAGCAGCCCTGGCACGCGGGAACACCGGGGAAACCGTGGCAGATATCACGCGGACTTTCCCCTTCTGGTTCGCTCCTGCATACAGAAACTATGCAGGCCAGGAGGCACATATGCCTTTTGACCAGCATTTTCTGCTCGCTCTGCTGGCACCACGGCCATTGTGTGTTACCAGTGCAGCATCCGATCTCTGGGCAGACCCTGAGAATGAATATCTGGCCTGTCTCGCAGCCAGTCCGGTCTATACACTGCTCGGCGAAAAGGCAATCCGCGATCTTCCGGAACTGACAGATGACATGGTCCTTCCGGAAGGACGGATCGGATACTGCCGCCGTCCGGGCACGCATTGCTTTACACGGACAGACTGGCATCGCATTCTGGATTTAATGGATGCAAACCTGTGATGCTGCAGCTGTCGATTACCTTGCGCTCGGTTCATGTTCCGGAAGCATCTCTCCAGTCCATGACAGCGCGCCGGAGCGCGTCCTCAACCGTACTGAAGCGGACACCCGCACCGGTTGCACGACTGCAGTCCATCCACAGGTTCTGCGTATTTCCCCCGTCCGTGACCGTCCTGTGAAGCTGCAGGAAATCCACAAGCTCACGGGTGATCTGATATATGGACTTACGCGTCTCACTGCCGAAATTGTATACACCGCCCGGTAATCGGGTCAGTGCAGGGACTGCCTCTGCGACCTCTTTCAGATAGGTCACACCGCGATACTGGCGGCTGCTGAACACCAGTTCTCCTGTACCCTCCAGTATCAGCTTCAGATAATTGGAACGTGCGGATTGCATCTCATACATCCATTCAGCCCGGAGCATCACGGCATCCGGACGCAGGTCCAGCACCCGGTTTTCCATTTCCAGTTTATGCATGGCATAGACGTTTGCCGGACACGCCATGTCTTCTGTATACGGGCCTTGTTCCTGGCACCCGCTGTACACCTGGTCTGAACTGAAACAGATGAGCCTGGCTGGTCCGCATGCTGAAGCAAGCAGGCATGGCAGCAGGACATTCGCCTGATAAGACGCATCCGGTTCCTTCTGGCATGTACCAATGTCGGATATGGCTGCGGTATGCACGATCACATCCGGCTGAACCGTATCCATCAGTTGACGGATCTTACCTATGTCCGCATGGCGAAGGGATGGAGCCGGAATCATGTCCGGGTAGGCACGTTTCAGCGCGCTCCCGACAACACCTGCAGCACCAGTCAGCAGTATCTTCATAGCGTATGCTCTCCTTTACAGGGTCCGGCTGAAGACATCCATAAACTCACAGAAAATGGAATCCGCCCAGGCAAACCAGGCACGCGTATACACACTGGGATCATGTACATAAACGCTCTCGTGCATGGACAGTGTACCTGCGTCCATATCCTGAAGCATGCGGGCAAGTTGCTCCATTTCACCTGCATCGTTCGATGTCAGGCCCTGAATGCACAGGGAAATCGGCCAGACATGGGATTCCGGCGTATGCGGGCTTCCGATGCCACGGATATGTTCGCCTGCATAATAATATGGGTTTTCCGGGCTCAGGAGCATGGCACGTGTTGCCTGATACACCGGGTCTTCCCTGCTCACGCACCCCAGATAAGGCAGGCTCAGAAGACTGGGAACATTGGCATCATCCATCAGCAGAGCATGCCCGTTCCCGTCCACTTCATAGGCAAACACATCGCCATATTCGGGATGATGTACCCGCGCATATTGTTCCAGCCCTGCTCGAATCTCTGAGGCAAGTGATCCGGCACTTTCAGCCAGTACAGGATCATGGCAGAGTACTGATGCAATCTCACGGATCTGATCCAGCGTCACGGCGCAGAAAAAGTTGGATGGAATCAGATACCCGTAGCGGCACGCATCATCACTGGGCCGGAACCCGCTCCAGGTCATGCCGGTATAGGTTACCGGTGTCCCCTTCCCGTCAAAGGGAAGCGTGTCACTCTCCCGCACATGCTCCCGGACGAAATAATACGGGGATGCTTCCATGTGATGCTGTTCGGTCCGCCATGTCTCCAGTATCCGCTGTACTGCCTGTCTGAATCCGTCATCACACCAGCTGGTATCCCCTGTTGTCTTCCAGAAAGAATAGGCAAGACGCACAGGATAACAAAGCGAATCAATCTCATACTTGCGTTCCCAGATCCAGGGCCTGGCTTCCTCTGTAAAGCTTGACCGGTCTGCATAGTGTGTGCCTGTCGGTCCCCGGTTCCAGGCATTGGCATACGGGTCCAGGCGGATATACATGAACTGCCGTCTGAGAAGACCCCGGATCGCCTGCATGACCTCAGGGAACTCTGCCGCGCGGTCGAGATAATGGAATACCTGGGCCGAGGAATCCCTCAGCCACATTGCCGGAATGTCGCCGGTTACCAGGAATACCGAATCCGTATCCCGCTGCAGTGTGGTTTCCCACGTGCAGGCATAGCATTTCCGGTACATGGCAGCCAGCCGGTCCATGCCATGTTTCTTCAGCCGGTCACAGACCGGCTGGCTCATCAAGTCCATCAGCTGCATACTGTTTCCTTTCCGCTCATCAGAGCATTCAAGCCTCGTACGGGATATGCATTCCAGTCAGTCCAGAGGGCAGGCGCACAGTTCGACCCGCCCGTCCCTGCCATGGGATGGGTACCACACTTCACGGAATCCGCATGCCAGAGCGCGCTCCCGCGCAGTATCCATCCCGCGCATCAGGTTTGCAGCGTTATGCGCATCCGTCGACAGTACGATCCGGCCGCCAAGGTCATGCAAAAGCCGCAGCAGTTCCATTCTCGGATAGAGTTCTTTCTTCCCGCGGTTGAACGCACCAAGATTGATCTCAAACGGAACCTGCTGCGCACAGAGGTACTCCATTGCTTCAGCTGCCGGGCCAAGATAACGCGGGTCTGTTTCGTCAAACGCCTGCATGGTATCATTAAAGCGGCTGATCAGGTCAAAATGCCCCACCCACGTACACCCTGTGCGGTCATATACTGTTGCTTCCAGCTCATAGTATGCCCGGCACATCCGGTACCAGTCACCACGGAAGTCCTCTTCACAGATGGCAAGGCTCTGCTCCGGGCTGCAGTCAACCCCGCGTGCATGCGTAAGATCACTGCCGATATAATGAGTCGATCCGATCCAGTAATCCAGGCCTTCCGTGCATGCCGTATCATACAGCACATCCAGCTCAATCCCCAGAAGAATATCCAGCTGATCCCGGTACAGCGCCTGCAGTCGGCGGATCTCGGCAGTATATGCAGGAAGTTCCATATGAATATCCTGGTCCATATGACCGGAAAATCCCAGGTGTGTCATGCCAAGGCGCAGGGCTTCCCGGACCATGGTCTCGGCTGTGTCATGACCGTCACAGAATACGGTATGCGTATGAAAATCCCCCCGGATCATGTCTGTTCCTCCATTACTTATCCAGAGCTTTCCTGTATGGCAGGATCATGCCCTCGGTCATTTTCCCGCCGATCTTTTTCTGCAGATGCCGGTTCCGCATCATGCCGCCCACCAGATACATGGCCAGCATACGTCCGCGCTTCTTCTGCGGGAAGTCATAGAACCCATGTTTTTTATAGAAGCGATGATCTTCACGCATCAGCCCCTGCATCTGCCAGATCAGATCCCGGAAAATCCGGAGCCCGCCCACACCATAGAAATTCTTCGGTGGCACGTACCGGTGCTCCATGGCATAGCCGAGCATGTCTGCCAGCTGTCGGATCTCCGCCTCCATATGCCCGGCATGGGATGCTATCCCGGCCAGGTAATTTCCTCCGACCTCAGCGCGGGCTTCCAGCAGCATCCGAAGATTAGGCTCTGCATCCAGGTTCCCGTCCACCAGATATCCGACCGGTTTTCCCATGGTCACCGTCCTGTGTCCGTTGCAGAACTGCCGGTCATCATACAGTTTCATCCGGTATCCCATGGAATGATCCCGGATGGTGAATGCGTATACTATGGCATCCGCTGTCTGAATCTGTTCCCGCAGGTATGTATCAAACCCGTCATGATACACGCATTTTCCGGATGCTGCACAATGGAAACATCCGAGACAGCCACCGGCAAAGGGAAATGTTCTCAGGTTCACAACGCGCGTAGTGCATGGCATGCACGCCTGAAACTGATGTACTGCTTTCATGAGCGCAGTCTGTTCCTGGTCCGGCTCACAGTCCGTGACAATGACAACACTGCGGTCCGTCTGCCCTGTGGCATTCTGCTGCAGGTCAGGCACGGACTCCGGATCGGCTATGCATGCCGTCTCCGGCAGCAGTACACGCCTGGGCTCCGAATACCCGTGTGCCGCACGCCACAGAAGCATGCTGAAGAATTCCCGGGCTTCCCTGCGTCCCCTGTCACAGAGCAGGTCATCCATGTCCGCTGACAGACCGCCAAGATACAGCAGCCCCATGTCATCACAGTTGTCCTGTATATACCGGTGTGCCGTCACATCATAGAAATGCTTGGATGTGGTGATCTGTGCCGCAAACCGTCCCCGGATCTCCGGCACCTGCGCCTTCATCAGCTCTACAAAGCGGTGCAGCTGTGCCGGTGCCAGAAATGTATAGACCGGATAGCAGAAGAGAATCAGGTCAGCCCGTCTCAGCGCTTCAGCACACCCGGAGAAATCTTTTTCCATGCTCCGGATCCGCCGACCGACATGAAGAATCTCATAGTCATACTCCGGAAAATGCTTCTGCAGATACAGCACAGTATACAGTGTTATGCTGTTCTCACCCGCGGGTGACCCATTCAGAACCAGGATCCGCCGGATTGTCCGTTCCATACTCTGTTCCATCCCTTTCCATTCCCTGTCCCGGCATGCACACATGCATTCCGCGCCAGATGCCAGAAGCATTGTATCCCTTTGCCATCCCGCTGCCAAGTCCCTGACACCCTGCGGCCGTTTCCACTGTGGTTCTGTGAAAAATAGGCAAAAAAATCCGGAAACATGATGGAACTTTCTGCAACTGTCTGCGTCCTATGGTTACGGCACCTGAGTGTGCCGGGAAAGGATCGACTCACATGAAAAAAACAGCCCTGTTTCTCTGTATCATCCTGATCCTCAGTATCTTCAGTGCATCTGCGGAATCATTGCCATCCTTTGCCTCTCTGACCGGGATGGATCAGGTCTGTGAACTGCTGAGTACCGGTATCACCCTGGAGTCAGCCGCATATACG
>ODAI011566248.1_pt1 | contig 10775 bp, 11 predicted proteins | sample 1539321 | NCBI WGS metagenome assembly ODAI01 (sample SAMN02144231, study PRJEB22623) | gut metagenome | biome: sheep rumen | host: Ovis aries | place: New Zealand | reverse complement strand
TACACCCTCGGCAAGGACTACAAGGAGCTGGTCAACGACAATGCCGCCGATGGCTTCGAACTCCCCGGCATCGAAAGCGACGACGAAATCATCCTCAAAGCCATCCCATTAACCCATTAAAACAGATTTGTAAAGTATGTTGCAATATCATTGCAACGAAAAGCAAAACCCATTAAACCCATATCGCCCATTAAACCCATCAAAAAAGTAAAAGACTATGCAGAAACTCAAAGTAAAACAAATCGACGGCGTAGTATCGCCCTCCGCATCCGACGATTGGTCATCTTTGACCGACCAGCTGGCCACCGCAGCCGCAACAAGTGAGAAAATCGACAATGCCGTCAGCAACGCTATGGGCGGCGCACTCCAGTCCGTCACCGGCGGCAGTGCCGAAACAGGCAAGTATGTCTCTGCCGTCACCAAGGAAGGCACCGCCGTCAAGGTCGCCAAGACAGCCCTCCCTGTCACGGGTGTCAACACCACCAACACTGCCGGTACTGGCACCACTACCAAGGCCATCGTAAGCCTCGCCCTCTCCAGCGGCAAGGTCGTGGCTACAGAGAAAAACATTGCCTTCCCCAATCCTCCTGTCCTCACCCTCGACAGCGTGGACTTCACCCCCGAAATCACCCTCACCAAATCGCCTTATGGCGAAAGTGCCGTGGGTGTCTTCGTCAACGGCCTGATGCAGCCGCCCACTGACTACACCCTTGCCGAAGGCAAGCTCACCTTCAAAGACCCCTCTCACTACGCCCAAGGCGACACCGTCAACATTCTCTATCTCGCTGCCGCCTAATCCCTGACTAACCCCGAGAGGGCAGGGGCAAGGATCCACCTCAGCCCTCTCTCCAAAAATCTATCGTATCTATCGCCTCTATCCATTCTATTGTTGCGTATGCTGCGACACCGTCGCAGCCCAAAGACGCCCATTAACCCCATTAGCCCCATCAAACTCACAAAGAAATGCGAACAATCACCGAAATCATCATCCACTGCACCGCCACCCGTCCCGATGCCACCTGCACCGTGGAGAGCATCCGTCGCTACCATAAGAGCCTCGGCTGGCACGACATCGGCTATCATTACGTCATCTACCCCGACGGCAGCGTCCATGCTGGCCGTCCTGTCGAGCAACCTGGCGCACATACCGAAGGCCACAACGCACACAGCATAGGCATCGCCTATGTCGGCGGCCTCGATGCCGACGGCCACGCCGCTGACACCCGCACCCCTCTCCAGCGTCTCGCACTGCTCCAGCTGGTGCAAGACCTTATGGAGGAACACAACGTCACCGCCATCCACGGCCACAACGAATACGCCGCCAAAGCCTGCCCCTGCTTTAGTGTCCAGCAATGGCGCAAAGAAAACAACCTTTAACCATCCCCATTCATGAACAACCTTTGGAACATCATCCTATCCGTCCTAACCCTCGTCGCTGGTGGCGGCTGGCTGTTCGACCACCGCCGCCACCGTCAGGAGGGCGAAAGCCTGAAAGCCGACAACCGCCAGAAAGACATGAACCTCTCCAAGATGTACGTCGAGGAGTTCAAGGAGAACATCGCCGATCCCCTGCGGCATGAAGTCAGGGAATTACGTACCGAAGTAAACCATTTGAGAAATGCGATACAGAAGATTAACGACTGCCCTCATAGCGACGCTTGCCCTGTTTACAATGAGTTGCAGAAGCAGCAAGACCGTTACGCAGCAGATGTCAACGGCTACCACGACTGACACCCTCCGCCAGAACGTTACCCTCACCGTCCACGACACCCTCCGTGAAACCACCACAATCACCATCCAAACCAACACCGACGGCGACACCACCAGACTCACCACCATTACCGGCCGCGAAAGAATAACTAACCAAAACCGCACCGCCACCACCCTCAATCACCAAACCACCAGCAACACCGAGAAAACCACTACGCCCATCAACCCTATTAGCCCCATCAAACCCACCCTCTCCCTCAAACCCCTCCTCATCTCTCTCCTAATCTCCTTCCTCCTCGGCCTCCTCCTCGTTCCCCTCATCAAAATCCTCCATCGTATTAAACACTAAACAAATAAAATGTTTACATGTCAGAAAAAAATCGTATCTTTGCATTTTAAAATAATTAAAAATAAAAAGTCATCTTGCGAGAAATCAGTACATATAAACAAAAACTAGAATAGTTTGGAAAGTATCTATTGTGCACAACCAAAAGTATGTGAATGAATAAGTAAGGAGTTTGTATCATGAAAATACCATTTAAAGTTTCCGCCCGAACAGCTCGACTGATTGGTCGTGAAAATGTGGCCACATCCAAGGGAGCTATAATTGAGCTTGTCAAGAATGGCTATGATGCGGATAGTAAGTATAGCATTATTTATCTAGATAATCAAGATAGCGTATTCCATGATACAATGCCTGTTGCTCAATATGATAGACTGATTCGCCGAGGAATTGATGTGCGTTTGCTCGAATCATTATATCAAAGAAAAGAGAATTATTATCTGTTTTCCGGAGTATCCACAGATAAAGATGTTCAGACTCTTGTTTCCGAACTGAAGAATCTGGCCGAGCTATATATCATTGATTGTGGTGAGGGAATGACTCGTCAAATTATCGAGAACCATTGGATGACAATTGGTACCGATAATAAATCAAACAATTTCATTACCTCAATAAAAAAAAGGGTCAAGGCCGGGGCAAAGGGAATCGGAAGATTTGCACTTGATAAGTTGGGAGAGAGTTGTGAGATGATTACCGTATTTAATCCCAAGGTTCATTCTGATGTGGACGAAAATGGTAATCAGTATGGCTATACGGGCTATCTTTGGAAAGTTAATTGGGGTGATTTTGAAGGCACCTCAAAAACAATAGATGCAGTTGAAGCAACACTGGAAGGTATTTCGCGCTCTTACATAGATTGTATAAAATCTCTTAGTATTCCCGATTCCATCAAAAATGTTTTGGAAAACTGCGAAGAGGCCGTGCATGGGACTATCTTGAAAATCTCCAATCTTCGTGATTCATGGGATGAAACAATGGTTTCTCAATTGTTTGATGACCTAGGTGTGTTGGTGCCACCTTCAGAAGATACAGATTATTCTATTATTCTGCGAGACTCATTGAATCCCGAGAAATATGGTTCGGTAGAGAGTGCCTTTTGCGATGATTATGATTACAAAATATCAGCACATGCTACAGCTGATCAGAATGTTAAAATTCGAGTATTTCGCAATGAGTATGATGTAGAAGCCATCCCTCCTTCTTTTTTTGCCAGAGACAACCAACAGAAACCAGGATTTACCAAATTGGATTTTACTCGAGGTTACTGGGATACAGAACGTACTTTTGCACAACTAGTACCAGGCTTTAAGGACGGAGATATCAACAATGTACTTCACAATATCGGTGCATTTGATTTTACTTTTTATTATTTAAAGCGATCTGCAACACGACAAGATGAGAGTCGATTCTACTATCGTCATTGTGCCTACAATCTTCGTAAAGATTGGTTGGATAAATTTGGTGGAATAAAACTATTCCGTGACGGTTTTAGGGTTAGACCTTATGGAGAACGCAATGACTCTGCTTTTGACTGGTTAGGACTTGGTGCCCGAAAACAGAAGAGCCCTGCGGGTATTGCAAAACCTGATGGTGGATATAAAGTTGAGGTAGAGAATGTGGCAGGCTCCATCATGATTTCTCGATTAACAAATATCGATTTTGAAGATAAGTCGAGTCGAGAAGGCCTGCAAGAAAATCAAACATTCAGTGTATTTAAACAAATCATTCAAGGGATAATAGGAATTTTTGAGGTCGACCGAGCAACTATTGCACGAGAAATGAGCGCTGATGACTATGAACGAAATGGAGAAGCTCGTGAACGTGAGCAAGCGGAACTATTGGCAAAAAAAATAATTGAAAATCGGCGTAATTCTAAACAATCGGAGGAGGATAAAAAAAACCCTCATTATCGTTCAATGACATTGCTTGCCGCCCTTAATGATGAAAAGGATAGGGAAATAGAACAACTCAGGGAGGAGCAAAAAGTGCTTAGAGCTTTGGCAAGTAGTGGTTTGATGCTGGCCTCATTTAGCCATGATCTTAGTAAGTTGAATATTTCGATGAACAATCGCTATGACAAAATCAAAGCATTGTTTCTAGACAAATTATCCGAGGATGTTTTCTCTCAGGTTGAGGACCGAAAGAATCCCTATTTACTTTTGGAACGAGCCAGACAAACAGATGAGAAAATGCAGAATTGGCTTAATTTCTCAACTAGTATTATTAAAAAAGATAAACGTAGAAGAAGAAATATCCTACTTGATTCCTATTTTGAAGGGCTTGATATAACATGGAACTCTGTTTTTGAGTCTCGTAATGTTCTTTTCAATTATTCGGGAGATCCTGGGTTGAAAATAAGAGCTTTTGAGATTGATTTTGACAGCATTTTTTACAACTTATTCTCAAATTCTATTGAGGCATTTGCGAGATTGAAAGTTGACAGACAACGAATAATTAATGTAGATTTTCGTGTTACAGATAAATCAATACGTTGTGAATATCGAGATAGCGGACCTGGTTTGAGTCCAGATATTATTAATCCTGAAGAAATACTTCAACCGCTCTTTACAACAAAACGCAACCGTACTACCGGCGAAGAAATCGGAACAGGTTTAGGAATGTGGATTGTAAATCTTGTTGCCAAGGATTACGATGCAAGTGTCAAAATATTAAGTCCAGATATTGGCTTTGCTATTGTCATAGATTTCCCTAAAAAATACGAAAACAAATAAAATCATTAATATGGCATATAAAGTTATTTTTATTGATGAAGAACAGGAGCAACAGGAACTGTTTCAGGATTATATGGAGGCTGTTGCCGATCAGATAGAAGTGACTTGCATTTTCCCCAAAGCGGAAATGGAAGAAATGCTTCAAGAAATTGACGAGCGGCATCCTGATGCTATTGTAACTGATTATTTACTTAATGATATCAAGGAGTATGTTAAGTATAATGTCTCATATACTGGTGTGGAATTAGTTCGTCGGTACAGAGAAATGCGCCCGGATTTCCCTTGCTTTATCATTACTTCATTTGACAATGACGCTGTTTCCGAAACAGATGATGTTAATCTTATTTACGTAAAGAACATCCTTAACAACAAAGAAGAGGGTGTTAAGGTTCATTTCTATGACAAAATCAAGGAACAGATTTCCAAATATCAGAAGTCAATAGAATTAGCGAAGAATGAGCTGCATTCTTTACTGACTAAAAAAGAAGATGGAGATATTGATCCAACACAGGAGCAGAGAATTATTGAACTTGATGACTTTTTAGAAAAGTCTTTAGATAATTATAGCGCACTTCCTTCCGAGATGAAAAAAGTATCTAATTTAGATAAACTGACTTCAATGATAGCCAAAGTCGATGAACTACTAGAAAAGATTGATTGATATGACACATCAATTTAGGACAACAACACCTGTTCGCAGTTATACTGGAGAACAAAAAAAGGATTATCACCAGTACAAAGAGCAACTTGCAAATGATTTCAACCATCGCTGCGGCTATACCGATTGTCAGGATCATTGGTTTGGAGGACAACGAACTTTTCAAATAGATCATCTCCAACCGTGGTCAAAATATCCTAACAGAAAAAACGATTATTCAAACTTAGTATATTGTTGCTCATATGTAAACCGAGCAAAGTCGGATGACGACAATCCTAATTATTTGGATCCTTGCGATAATGATTATAACAATCATTTCTTTCGTGATAAAGATGGGTGCATCCATGGCAAAACCGAGCAAGGAATGTTCATGGCCAAGCAAATGTGTCTATCCTTGAGAAGATATGCAATAATGTGGAATTTGGAGCAATTGGAGATACGCATTGATAGAATTCGACAGGTTTTGAAACAGAAACCCGAACTTGAACCTATTCTTTCAGAACTTCTTTCTATGCATTACGACTATGTGAAGTCTTTACGTCTTCATCAATGAAACGGGAGATATTCACATACCTCAAACGCAAAAAGTTGACAGACATTCAATCTGTCAATAGGTTGTTTGTCTCTGCATTTATGAGACACTATAAAATAATGTCTCATAACAACTCATTGCTTATGTTGAATTACATAAGAGATGAGGATGAAGATGCTGCAACGCTTTTTGATTTTGTAAGGCATCTTGATAAATGTGAATGCGAGTATTCTTTAGAGGATTTGACTCAATTATTTGAGTTCGTAATTTCACCGTCAGATCGAAAAGTTACAGGAGCCGTATATACCCCGAAACATATTCGTGAGAGGATTGTAGATGAAATAACGCGAGGTCTTGCTCCAACCATCCTTTCTAACAAAAAGTTCGCTGATATTTCCTGCGGTTGTGGCGGTTTTTTTTTGACAATTGCGCAATTAATCCATACTTCTTCCGGAAAAAAATATTCACAAATATTTCATGAGAATATTTTCGGAGTGGATTTACAGAAATACTCTATTCTGCGTACAAAACTTTTACTATCTCTGCTGGCACTAATAAACGGGGAAGATATTGATATTGAATTCAATTTGCATGAAGCCAACTCTCTCTCTTTTGATTTCTCTAAACTTGCACCATTTGATTTTGTTGTTGGCAATCCACCCTATGTATGTGCTCGTAATATGTCTGAAGATAGCCGAAGGTTATTGGGTAATTGGAGTGTATGTGCTTCTGGAAATAGTGACCTTTATATTCCGTTCTTCCAAATTGCCACAGAGAATCTATGTCAAGGAGGGAAAGTGGGATTTATCACTATGAACAGTTTCTTGACCAGTTTGAATGGTCGAGCATTGCGTAAATATTTTCACGATGTTAGTTATAACATCAAAATAGTTGATTTTCGTGGACATCAAATGTTTCCCGGCAGGAATACCTACACTTGTTTTTTCTTTTTGACAAAAGAGGATTCTGTTTCAATTGGCTATTGTGTCGATGAGCAAGCCAAGTTACCCAATCACTTCAATTTCAAAAAGTATTATTATCGGGAACTTGATTCTTTTTCTGGCTGGAAGATGAATGAACGAATTCTTACACGGCAGGTGGAAAAGATTGGAACCCCTATTGAAAAATACTGTCAAACTCGTCATGGTATTGCAACCTTGGCAAACAAAGTGTATGTTTTTCAACCAATATACAGCGATAAGAATACTTATGTTTTTGAAAAGGATGGTGTTGAGCATAGGATTGAAAAAGGTATCTGTCGAAAAATAGTAAACTCAAATAAATTTAATTCCGATGTTTGTCTAGCAGATATACTTGAATATGTAATATATCCATACCGAGTTAATAAACATGGTAAAATTGAAGTGATTGACGAGAATGTGATGCGTGAAGTTTTTCCATATGCTTATACATATTTAACACAAAAACGAGAAATTTTGTCACATAGAGACAAAAACAATACTGAGAAGTATCCAACATGGTATGCGTATGGTAGAACACAATCATTGTCGATGCCCCAATATAAGCTATTCTTTCCAAAGATAGCAAACAAACCTCTTCGTTGTGTACTATGTGATGATAAAAAATTGTTGCTGTATAATGGCATTTCTTTTGTTAGCAACGAGATAACCAAATTAGAAGTTTTAAAACGAATTATGGAATCATCTATTTTTTGGGAATATGTGGTATCAAATAGCAAACCATATTCGTCAGGTTATTATTCCTTGAATGGAATTAATATCAAAAAGTTCGGTGTCCCTAATATGACAAAAGACCAGATTGACTATTTGATTTCAACAGACAGTAAGAAAGAAATTGACTCTTGGCTTCAATCTTTCTATAAGTGATTCAAATTAGAAATTGGCTAAATGATTTAAATTGGAATTGGATACAATATTTATCAAAAAAATGGCGTATCAATAAGGAATATTGAATTGTTATTTGAAAAAATGGCGTTAAGCAAGGAAATATAAATGGCGTAAAGGGCACCCGATGGGGGCATCTTTTGCTGTCGTTGATGTGGTGCGCCACCGTCGGCCTACTGCCGCCGGTGCACCACGCGGAGCAAGAAAATTCTCCACGGCGGCGGCTTCCTAGTCCCCCGCACGAGGGCCTGCTGTCCTTACGGCGTTGCCGAGTTCACTACTTTTATCCCAACCTTGCCTCCACTTCGGTCGGCAGCCACAGCACAGCAGCTATGAGCTCGTCCCCGCCGACGTCCAGCAGGCCCTCCTCAAGGCCTACGAGGAAGCCGCCGCCGAGGAAGAGTAAGCCTTATAGCGACCATACAACGAAAGCTCCACCATCAAGTGGGGCTTTTCTTGTATGGATGTGCAATAAACGGAGGATTGCAACGTTTGTGATTTTTCGGATTGAGTATGACTTTTTTACTTACATTTTGTATATCTTCAGATTGATAATAAGCTATAGGAATGGCCTGATTATTAGGAGCTTGTTTATTATTTGTGTAAAAATGTGTGATTTTATAGTGTTTGGTATTATAAAAATGTGTATATTTGCATCGGAAAATAATATAAAAATGTGTAAATAGAATATGAAAAGGAAGATATACAAGCAATTGCTAAATTGGAGGAGCAGCAAGGAGAGAAAGCCTCTGATTATTGGTGGTGCAAGACAGGTAGGGAAGACATATTCTGTCCGTGAGTTTGGACAGTCGTATAACTCGTTTATAGAGATTAACTTCATTACACAGCCTTTTTACAAACAGATCTTCTCAGAAGGGTACAATGTGGATGCTGTCGTCAAGCAAATATCGTTTCTCAATCCCAATGCCAAGTTTATTGAAGGGGATACGTTGATTTTTTTTGATGAACTACAGGAATATCCCGACTGCGCTACATCACTCAAATTCTTCAAGGAGGATGGCCGATATGATGTTATCTGCTCCGGTTCGATGATGGGGCTGAACTACAAGGACATCACTTCAAACAGCGTAGGGTACAAGACTGATGTTATGATGTATTCTATGGACTTCGAAGAGTTTCTGTGGGCGAAAGGATATGACGAGAGTTTTGTTGAGATGCTGCTGTCGCACCTGATTGACCTTCGGCCTTTCAACGACCTTGAGATGCGACGGCTGGATTCTCTGTTTCTTGACTACGTTGTCACGGGCGGGATGCCGGATGTGGTTGCCACTTTCATCAATGAGGGGAATTTCTCGAACGTGCTGCCGCTGCAACGTCAGTTGTTGGCCGACTACGAGGAAGATATTATCAAATACGCCCAAGGTCTCGACAAAGCCAAAATAAGAAGTGTTTACAGAAACATTCCGGTGTTTTTGGCCAAAGAAAACAAGAAATTCCAAATCACAAAAGTAGCCAAGAATGCCCGCAGCCGCGAGTATGCAGGATGTGTGGAATGGTTGAGGGATGCCGGCATTGTCAATGTGTGCCACTGCCTGAACTTCCCAGAACTGCCATTGAAGGGCAACTATGACGAAAGCAAGTATAAACTCTATTACCACGACAACGGGCTGCTGATGGCGGCATTGGACGAGGAATCGAGCATGGACCTTCGGCAGAACCGCAATCTCGGTGTGTACAAAGGTGCCGTGTATGAGAACATCGTATCGGAGGCGTTGGCCAAGCAGGGCTACCAGCTTTATTACTACAAGACGGAGAATGCCCAGCTGGAGATGGATTTCTTTGTCCGCGACAACACGACGCTTATTCCTGTAGAAGTGAAAGCCACTACGGGAGCCACTCCGTCGTTGAACAAACTAATCGACAGAGACAGCTATCCTGATGTGAAATGGGGAATCAAACTGAGTCGCCAAAACATTGGCTTCAACGGCAAATTCTACACGTTTCCGTACTATTGCTCTTTCTTGTTGAAACGATGGATGGAAAGCCGACGGTAAAAAATGGGATGAGGGCCAGAATGTGGGAATGCGCTTTAAAAATGTGTGAATGAATTCGTGAATGTGAGAATGTGTTTTTCGCTTGATTTGATTAATTTCAGTGGTGCTGACTCGCTGCATTAGATTTATTCAGCGGTGCTCGCTGGCATACCACAAAGCCTGCAAAGCAGGCAGAATGCGTTAGTGTATTCGTGAATGTGTTAATTCGTGAATTCGTTAGTAAGGGGATTTGCTAATGGGCAGTTTCATTGTATGGTTGTGCAATAAAGGGAGGATTATGCCGTTGTATTTTCGTTCATGAAATGGCTACTATGAAATTCTTGAAATGGCTAGGGTTTGACCCTGAAAAGCATAGCGTCAGGACGGAGATTCTCGCCGGGCTGACCACCTTCCTCACGATGGCCTATATCCTGGCCGTGAATCCCAATGTCTTCGATGCACTGGGTGGCGAGATGTCGAAGGCCAACGGCGCCGTTTTCACCGCCACGGCCCTTGCAGCCATCATAGGCACGCTGGCGATGGCCTTCATCGCCAAGAAGCCCTTCGCCCTCGCTCCAGGCATGGGGCTCAACACGTTCTTCGTCTACACCGTCTGCATAGCTATGGGCCATAGCTGGCAGTTTGCGTTGACGGCGGTGTTCCTCGAAGGTGTTGTGTTCGTCGTCCTCACGCTTACCAATGTGCGCAAGTGGATTGTCGACGCCCTCCCGCTGTCGCTGAAATATGCCGTGGGTGCCGGCATCGGCCTTATCATAGCTTTCCTTGGCTTCCAGAACGCCGGCATCGTAGGGCAAGGACCCACCTTGGTGACCCTCGCCTTCAAGCTGCCCGACGGGTCCTTCAGCGGCACCGCCCTGCTGGGCATCCTGGGACTTGTCGTCACGGGGGCTTTGGTGATGAAATGTGTCCGCGGTGGCCTC
>ODAI010225498.1_pt1 | contig 10775 bp, 7 predicted proteins | sample 1539321 | NCBI WGS metagenome assembly ODAI01 (sample SAMN02144231, study PRJEB22623) | gut metagenome | biome: sheep rumen | host: Ovis aries | place: New Zealand | reverse complement strand
GTGGCTTTCGATGAAGTGGCTGGCATTCGCTTCAAAGATAAAGACGGTGTGCAGATCATGAAGGACTATATGGCGTCCGGCTCCTTTGCCCGCGGCAAGGAGGAAAAGGCTGCCTCTGCATCCATGGTCTTTGTGGGCAATATCAATCAGAGTGTAGATGTCCTTTTGAAAACATCCAGTCTGTTTGATCCGTTCCCGCCGGAAATGGGCACGGATACGGCTTTTCTTGATCGCATACACTGTTACATTCCCGGCTGGGAGATTCCAAAATTCCGTCCAGAGCACTTTACAAATGATTATGGATTAATTACGGACTATTTGTCCGAGTTTATCCGTGAACTGCGTAAAGAGCAGCGCGGCGATTCCCTGGATAAGTATTTCCGGCTCGGGAAGAACTTGAATCAACGTGACACTATTGCTGTCCGTAAGATGGTGGATGCCTATGTGAAGCTGCTGTATCCGGATGGTGTGTTTGATAAGGAGCAGATCGAAGAGATTCTGACAATGGCACTGGAAATGCGCCGCCGCGTAAAAGAGCAGTTAAAAAAGCTGGGCGGCATGGAGTTCTACGATGTGAACTTCTCTTACATAGACAATGAAAACTTTGAAGAGCATTATGTTTCCGTGCCTGAGCAGGGCGGCGGAAAACTGATTCCGGAAGGCATGTGCAACCCGGGGCAGGTCTATACCGTTTCCCGCGGAAAGTCCGGAATGATCGGTGTATTTCGCTTGGAAAGCCAGATGCTGCCTGGTAATGGTAAGTTTGATCGTACCGGCCTTGGATCTGACCGTGAATGCCGTGAAGCATCCAATACTGCATTCAGCTTCCTGAAGGCAAACGGCAATCGGATCAGCGGCGTTATCAGCACCACTACGAAGGATTACATTATCAATTATCAGGACCTGCAGGGCATCGGTATGACCAGCAAGCTCGCGCTTCCCACTTTGATTGCCCTGAGTTCTATTGCACTGAGCAAACCAACGGTCAGCTCTCTGGCCGTTCTTGGCGAGATCAGCATCAGCGGCACCATCATCAAGGTAGATGAGCTTGCAAATGCGCTGCAGGTGTGCTTAGATTCCGGCGCGAAGAAGGTATTACTGCCGATAACCTCTGCGGGAGATCTCGGCACCGTTCCTGCGGATCTCGTGGGTAGCTTCAATCTGATTTTCTATAACAGCGCGGAAGATGCAGTGTATAAGGCACTGGGAGTGGAGTAAAATGAAATTTACAGAAGATCAATTAAAACTCTATGCGTTACCTTTGAGTGAAACAGAAAATGAGAAGTGCTTGCATGCAATTAAGGCTATCCGTGATGCGCTAAAAGACCTTGGTTACCATACTGATAGTGACGATGTTCTTCCTCTTGAAAAAGATACGTATTCTTATGTTGTTAGATTAAAAAAGTATTATTCGAATGAGGAAATAGAGATTTTTATTCAGGGATCATATGCCAACAACACTTGCGTTCGTGGAGAAAGCGATGTGGATATCGCAGTAGTACGGAAGGATATATATGAATATGCTTGGGGGAGAAAATTCGTCCCCTATGTGCCAGCTTTTAAGCACAATGTAGAAGCAGCCATATATAAAAGTGCTGTGGAGATGGCACTAAAAGATCATTTCACATCGTTTTATGTGCATAGAAAGAACAAATGTATAAAAGTTGATGGAAACACATATAGAAAACAAGCAGATGCGGTCCCAGCTTTTGGGATGCATCACGTATATAATTCCGAAAATAATGATTATTCCCATTATAACGAAGGGATAACTATTTATGCTGATGATGGACAAGTGATTAATAATTTCCCTAAGCAGCATATAGCGTTAGGAAAAGCAAAAAATGTAGCGACCAATCATTATTATAAAAAGATGGTACGTATTGCCAAAAAACTTCGTTATATGATGGAAGATTATGGCTATGCAGGAGCAACAAATGCATCGTCCTTTGGTGTGGAGTCATTATTGTGGAATGTTCCAGATGACATTTTCAAGAAATATATAACCTATTGTTTCGCATTTGATGAAGTAGTTAAGTATTTGTATACCAATAGAAGTAATTTGAGTATCTTCAAGGAAGCAAATGGAATCAAAGATTTATGTCCAGACGCTTCAACAAGACAGAATTATGCTCAATTCATAGAAGAACTGTATGCTTTCTATGATTATGACATTTAAAGAGGTTACGAATGAAGAAGCAATTTGATGGACTGCTTAAAAAAGCGATGTGGATAGCAATAGTATTGTTTGTTATTCGAACGGCTTTATCTTGGGAAGAGTTAAAAGCTGCTGCTAGCATATATACAGTTTTTGGTTATGCAGGTGAGGCTATTGGAGTGGCAGTTGTCCTTATGGTTTGCTATGAAAAGTGTTTGTGGCGTTATGATCCATTTGTAAAAACACCTTATATCGCGGGTGAGTACACAGGAACTCTTATATCCGAGTATGATCGAACTGAGCGGAATGGCATTCTAAAGATAAAACAGACATTCCTTTCGGTTGAAGTATCACTAAAAACAGAGGAAAGCAAGAGTAGATCTGTATCCGGAACCATAGAAGAAATACTTGGAAAGCCTGAGCTAATCTATACATATTTGAATGAACCTGGATCAGGTGTTAGAGAACGAAGTGCAATCCATTTCGGAACAGCGATGATTGTTATTGATGATAAAGATCATATGGTCGGCCGTTATTATACTGATCGAAGCACATCAGGAGATATGATTTTTACAAAGGTTGAGAAATAATGATTGGCCAGTATAACGTAATCACCCCTTATGGCAGCATTCGCTAGGTTACTATACGTGACTGTTAAAATGTTAATAGCGGTTTATGCCTGTACACGTCTTAACTGGACTTCCTCTCAGCTGCACTCTAATTCAGCGCAGTTATCTGGAGATACCAGCACACTACAAAGCCATAGCCATGTCAACTTGACATTTTGCAATTCTGCAGTATAATCGGCTTATAAATTCTGTAATTCTGCGGTAATTTTGCTAAAAACATTTTGATGCGGCAGGAGTGATCGCCATGTTTAAGCGTAAGATTTATGATAAGCTCCTTGATTGGAAGACAGAATCCAATGGTGATACGGCGCTTTTGATCGAGGGGGCACGACGTATCGGCAAGTCTACGGTCGTTGAGGCTTTTGCAAAGAACGAATATGAGAGCTATATCCTGATTGACTTTTCCATTGCCTCAAAGGGAGTCAAAGAGCTATTCGAGGATATTGCGGATCTGAACTATTTTTTCCTTCAACTCCAGCTCCTGTATCATGTAGATCTGGTTGAGCGAAAATCTGTCATCATCTTTGATGAAGTCCAGTTATGCCCCCTGGCGCGTCAGGCAATCAAGCATCTTGTCAAGGATCATCGCTATGATTACATTGAAACCGGCTCCCTCATCTCGATCAAAAAGAATGTGAAAAACATTCTGATTCCCAGTGAGGAACGCCGGATCAACATGTATCCCATGGACTATGAGGAATTTCTTTGGGCAATCGGAGATCATGCCAGCTTTCCGCTTATCAAGCGCTGCTTCGATCAGGGGGTCTCTCTTGGACAAAAAACGAATCGAATGCTGCTGCGGAGCTTCCGCTTGTATATGCTCGTGGGCGGTATGCCGCAAGCGGTGAATGAGTACCTTACCACAAACAACTTTAGGAAAGTCGATCTTGTCAAGCGGGACATTCTGAAGCTGTACGAGAACGACTTTATGAAGATCGATCCGACCGGCAGAATCTCGCTTCTGTTCGACTCCATTCCGGCTCAGCTCAACAAAAATGCCTCCCGCTATCAGGTGTCCAGTGTCCTGCCCGGCAGCCGGGCGGACGACATCCTGAAACTGATTACGGAGCTGGTCGATTCAAAGACGGTACTCATTTCATATCACGCCACCGATCCCAATACCGGGCTGTCGGCAAACAAAGACCTCTCACAATTCAAACTTTTTGTATGTGACACAGGGCTGTTCACGACTTTAATGTTCAAGGACCGCGATTTTACTGAGAACATCATTTATGAAAAAATCCTCAACGATAAGCTTTCCGCAAACCTGGGATACCTATTTGAAAATGTGGTTGCGCAGATGCTCACGGCTTCTGGCAACGGCCTTTTCTATCACACATTCAAGTCCGATCACAGCGAGCACAAGCGCGAGGTAGATTTTCTGATCGCACGTATGAACAAAATCTGCCCGATCGAAGTCAAATCCTCCGGCTATAAGGTGCATACCTCGCTCGATGAGTTTTGCCAGAAGTATTTAAGCCGGATTCTTGCGCAGTATTTGGTGTATACAAAAGACTACGCGAAGAATGGCTCCCTCTGTTATTTACCTGTTTATATGGTCCCGTTTCTGTGAGAACGCGGATTATAAGAAGCAAGAAGATGTTGTGATTTATTATTTTGCACAATACCTTCAAGAAATCCTACAGAAATGGGCATGAGAATAGACGGGACAAATAATCGACTGATATAAAAAACAAGGTTTCTGTGTAGCTTCTTAAAGAATTAGGTGCAGATGAATTCGTTAACACATTTGAATGGACTATATCGGGTTGATTTTTTTCATTTGGTATACACATAGAAGCGAATCTTTTTACACCATTAGCGATAGGAAACTGGAACAAACCACGAGGACTATATATGTTTGATTCAAATAAAATGCTCAACCTGGGGTTTGCTTTTCTTAATGCTGGAGAAGTCAATTTCCATGAGGGAGCTATAAAGCAAAGATCCGTTTATCAAAACGTGGCAGGTGTTGTAAATCTAGCATTTGCTTGTGAGTTATTCATGAAGTGCCTATTGAATATGAATGAGACAGAAATGCGAGTACACAGGTTAAAGGATTTGTGGCATAAATATAAAGGTATCTGTGGAGACAAAGCATCTGAGATTGAATCTGCGGTAATTAAAATGTTGGATACAAGTTTTACTTTCGAAGAAATGCTACAAGACAACGATAATGTCTTCGACGATTATAGGTATTTCTTCGAGCCAGGACATTTGAATGAAATTACGAACAAGCCTTTGCAACCTCAATTTTTGAGAGTGCTTGCTCATGTATTATATATCTATCTTGGTAATGAGCTTGCGCAATGAATCAGACCGGTTAAAAATGTATCCACGAGAAAAATGGAGGAGGGGCAAACTCATGTATTTAAGCCAGATGCAGGTTAATAATTATCGTCTGCTTAAAAATGTGACTATAGATTTTAATAAAGCTATGACTCTCTTTGTTGGCAAGAACAACACGGGAAAAACCTCAATTATGAATATTTTAGAGTTCCTATTGTCTGACAAGAAAACATTGCCATTCGAAGACTATCCTCTCGATTGTCGACGAACTCTCTATGAAGCCGTTAAAGCATATTGGAATAGTAATGATGAAAATCCACGTTTGACTTATATAAACTCAGTTCCAGTAACTTCGATTATTTTGAAGATTGATTATTCCGAAGAAGATGAATCATACGGAGCTCTCAGCGATTTTATAATTGATTTGGACGATACGCTAAACACTGTTATTATTTCTGTATCATTTGATGTTCCTCTTAATATTGGGGAAACTCTGGCTAAATGCAAACAGAAGTATGACAGACTTATAGCTTCTCAAGAACACCCAAGCGAAAATCTTTGCCTAGCAAACGTGGTTCAGGATGCTTTCCCAAGCCTTTTTGAGATGAATATCGTAACAGTAAATCCCGGAAATCCTAATGATATGATGCTCCGTTCTAAGAGTGACCTTAAAGGATTATTCTGCGTGTGGACTATCAAAGCAGAAAGAAGCCTGGACGAATCAGACACAGCTTCAGAAAAACCGCTTGCACAAGTAATGAAAAAGCTCTTTAATTCTGAAATTGGTGATGTTGAGGAGGAATTAAGACCTGCGCTGGAAGGATTACAAGGAATCATCTCTGATGTGAATTTCAATGTGCAAAACCAAGTTACAGCACATATGGACACAATCGTATCTTCAATGACGCCCTTTGGCTACCCGGATGGGGAGGATTTAAAATTAAAGGCTAATACTTCCATAGCTTTAGAACAGCGTATCATAGATGCTACAGAATTAGCTTATGTGTCACCAGATATTGATGAAGCGCTTCCAGAATCGCATAATGGATTGGGATATAAGAACCTGATCAAGATTTCAATGGGACTTCATGACTTTGTCAGAACGGTAAAGGCAGATAGGACAAAACTGCCGATTCTCTTTATTGAGGAACCAGAGGCACATATGCATCCGCAATTACAAACAACGTTTGTCGAGTTTCTTGAATACTTTCTCAAAAAAGAAGTTGGAGAGAACATCGTTCAGCCAATCATAACAACTCATTCAGCACATGTGGCGAATACAGTGCCATTTTCAAATGTCAGATATATACGTAGATTTAGAAATCGTGTCGAATATAAGAATCTTGGCGATTTTCCCGCAGTTGGAGCTAATGAAGAGGAAAAGGAACGGCACAAAGCTTTTTTGCAAAAGTACATGAAACTGAGCTACTGCGACTTGTATTTTTGTGATAAAGCGATCCTTGTTGAGGGCGCCTCTGAACGGCTTCTGATTCCAGATATGATCAAGAAGTGTGAGGAATTTGGTGAATTTGGCGAAGGCTCCTTGGCATCACAATATTATACAATCACTGAAGTTGGCGGAGCATATGCGCATTTGTTTTACGATTTTGTAGACTATCTCGGAATCCCTACTTTGATCATTACAGATATTGACTTTGTGAATGATAATGGGAAGGCTTGCCAGAAGAGTGAAGCGAGGAGGTCTTCAAACGCAGCTATCAACAAATGGTGTCATGATGTATTTCAAATTGCAATGACAACAAATATTCCAATAGAACGTGTCCTTGAACTTGCCGGGGATGACAATAAGCGAATTAACGGATTGAGGAGGATAGAATTTCAAAAAGAAGAAGGCTCCTTCCATCCGCGAAGTCTTGAGGAGGCTATCATTAACGTCAATCGAAATTTGTTTGATAAAGAACCAGATGAGATTATAGATTTCTCCGAAGAAGACGATAAAAAGACAGATTTTGCAATACGCCTGTTATATGACCCGGTATTCTCAAATTACAGTGTTCCTTCGTATATCAAGGATGGCCTCATTTGGTTATGCTCAGTTTCAAGATTTGCTGAAGGAGAAGAACCGATCACAATGCATCGAAGGCGATACACAAGCCGTGAAGGGTGATCCGCTATGACAAACAAAGAAAGAGCTGAAGCTCGTGCAAATGAAATAGATGCAAGAATTATTGAAACCGTTCAGTCAGGCCGGAGCTTTAGAGTCGAAGCTGGTGCTGGTGCCGGGAAAACATACTCATTGGAAAGAGTTGTGGATTGGCTTGATCGAGAAAAAAAGACACAATATAGGAAGAACGGTCAAAATGTTGCATGTATTACATACACAAATGCTGCGGTTGATGTAATTGCTAGTAGGCTATCAAAAGATTCATACATTAAGCCTTGCACAATCCATACGTTCGCATGGGAGTTAATTAAGCGATTTCAGTCATCATTAATATCGTATATTCGGGATTTGCATCTTCTTCCTAAAAAAGCAGATGGATCGGGAGATTTGATAGACGGCAACAATATAAAAAGGGTATCTTATTCATTAGGTGTTCGCTATATTGAAGACGGAACTCTATACCTTTTTCATGATGATGTCATAAAGCTATTCGTGAAATTACTTGATCATGCCAAATTTAGACTTATTATAGAGAAGCAATATCCTATTATTCTCATCGATGAATATCAGGATTCTTTTCGCATTGTTATGGACCAGTTTCTAAAATACTTCATTGATTTAGAAAAAGGTCCTCAGTTTGGATTGTTCGGAGACTCGTGGCAAACTATATACGCTTCTCAAGGTGCATGTGGCTTAGTAGAGAGTGATAAACTGGTAGTCATAAATAAAGAAGCAAATTTTAGGTCACAGGAAGTTATTGTAAATGCACTAAATAAGATTCGCCCAAGTTTACCTCAGATATCAGCTTCCAATGAGACAGATGGCAGAATAACTATTATTTCAACAGATGAGTACGATTCATTCAGAATTCAGAAAGGATATTATAAGGGAGAACTGGAAGAAACCATCTTGTTCAAGTGCATCAATGCCACAATTGAAAAGCTTGAACTTGGATGGTCTGGTCAGACGAAGAAACTGATGTTGACCCATAAAATGCTGGCAAAGCAGCAAGGATATTTTCGTGTTCTTGAGTTGTTGGGTGATCATCTGAAAAATAAAGATGATGAACATTTGATATTCTTTCAAAGTAAAGTCGAGCCTCTATACAAAGCCCTCGTTGCAAATGACTCAAAGAGATTATTTGAAATATTAGGAGTTGAAAGAAGACCAATTGAATCCAGAAAGAACAAGCAACAATGGAGAGATCTTAAAGACAAACTTTCAGTAGCGCGAAATGAGACCATAGGGAGCGTACTAAAGACTGTTGCAAATAGTAGGTTAATAAGTATACCGTCTAAAATTGCATACTGGATGGGCGAAGCAGAAAAGGGTGAATATGGTCATCTTTATCATGGAAAGAGTATTAATACATTCTATGAAATCCCATATTCGGAGATTATAAAAGTAATAGAATTCCTTAAACCAGAGGCTGAATTTTCTACGGATCATGGAGTAAAGGGTGAGCAGTACGATAACGTATTTCTTGTTCTCGGCAGGGGTTGGAATGATTATAAATTTGATGAGCAGCTATACCTTGATCCTTTAAAACTAAATGATACAAAGAAAGAAGCTTATATACGAAACCGCAACTTGTTTTACGTTTGCTGCTCTAGGCCAAAGAAGAACCTTGCGATACTAATTACTGTTCCAATAAATCAAAGTTTTAGGACTTACCTTGAATACGTCTTTGGTGCAGAGAACATCATACCCTTTAGCCGATTTTTGGAGAGCGACATGGCAAATATTTGACCGTCGATAGTATGCAGTAAAAGGTGAATATTGTAAGCAATCTTCCTTACACCGGAAAAGGCTCATAATTTGGAGGGTACCAGCTCCAAATGGGGAAGAAAAATCACCCAAAACTCCAACTCGTGGGTAAATCGCGGCTGGTGATGTGAAAGATGTAGGTTGTACTGTATACCTGTTTACATAGTCCCTTTTTTGCGATTTTGTGGCTTTAGTGCCTGTTATGAGAAAATAATGTTTTGTATTTGCACACGCCCTCGCTGTATTTCTTCTCAATCACTTTCCCATTCAGCGCCGCGACCCATTTCTGGCTGAATACCGTGCTGCCGAAGTAGGCATTGAAGTTCTGCTGCGGGAGGACGACGAACCCCCGGCCTTCTTCCCGGTTGGCGACATAGTATTTGTACAGCATGACACTGGCCTCGACGGGTACGCCCTTCGGGGTCAGTTCGGCCAGGCGCTGGAGCACGTCTGCCGGCAGGTCGAAATCCTTGTTTTGCAGCGGGCCCAGCTCCAGCGCGTCGGCCAGAATGTCGTCAAAGCGCAGCACCCACGCGCCCCTGGTATTGGAGGCGAAGGGCGGTATCAGCATTTGCTGCACTTTCTTTGCCCATTGGGCACGGAAGCCCGCCTTGAGCGCCTGCACCTTGGTGACGACCTCCTTGCGCACATCGTCGGGATTGGCCTCCACAAAGGCGACGATGTTGTCCACATGCCGGATCAACCAGCCTTCTCCCTCCGGGGTCACCAACACTGGAAACTCAACCGCATATTCACCATAATCTGTCCTGAGCCTCGGATCGTTCTGATCCGGGGCTTTTTTCATTTCCTTTGCCGAAAGGCTGCACCAGGAAAGCAGGGCCCTCCGCGCGGTTTCGATCCGGTCGTATGCGCTGCCATCGGCCCGGAACAAATACCCGCGCGCAAGGATCGTCAAAACACGCTGGAAGCCGGTGAAATCCAATAGCATCGGAAGGGTGAAGCGCCCCATGTAGGACGTGTCCCTCTTGCTGTCCGCCTTGTAGACGGGAAACTCCGTATAGGCCCGGAATTCTTTAAGCTCGTTTACCATAGCTTCCACCATGCTTTCTTCTTTATCGGCTTCGTGCGATCAATGGTCAATCTCATTGCGGCAGCAGGCAGCACCTCCAGGATGAAACGGCGCTTGCCCAAAAGCTCCGCGCATTGGACGGCTGTCTCCTGGGGGATGCCTGTCGGCATCTCCTCTCCATGAAACCACAGCTTAGGATTCAAAATCTCAATGCAGTTTCGTATAAGCTGTTCTTGCCAGTCGGGTCTCCCAACCGTATCCCGCAACATTTTCCGGAGCTGCTTGCTGTCATCCCGCTTTACACCTTTGTGCTTCTGGAGCTCCACAATCCGGAACTGCTCATCCAGATCCATCAGGATATCTCCCAGAATGCGGTATCCACCGCAGCGGAAATCACAGAAGTATTCGTAGTCAAAGGGCACCTTTGAACTCAGAAATGCGTACATCATCTCAAGCCGCTCTTCTTTCGGCGTGAATTGCCAGTCAGACTCCCGCAGGGCCGCCAGCGCGCGGCGAACGCTTCCAGGTTGTATCCATCGGAATTCCTGATAGAGATCATCCACGCTGATCTCATCCTCCTTATCCTGTGCAAACAGGATGCGCTGGATATCCTTGCGGTAATTGGTGGAGGGTTGGATATGGCGGTATGCCTCGCAGCGCCGTTTGGCCTCTTCGTAGTCCGCAATGATCGAGCGGACGCTTTCCACTGTCTCAGGATCGAGCTTTTCCTTCCAGTTAGGATCGGCGGCAAAGGTGAACAGCTCCGCGCTGTCCGCC
>ODAI013603986.1_pt1 | contig 10777 bp, 6 predicted proteins | sample 1539321 | NCBI WGS metagenome assembly ODAI01 (sample SAMN02144231, study PRJEB22623) | gut metagenome | biome: sheep rumen | host: Ovis aries | place: New Zealand | reverse complement strand
CTCCGCAGCCAGCAGTCCCTTCTTAGGATTCTTCTCTATCTTAAATAATTCCTTCACTCTTTCCAAAAACTAAAAACCAAAAACTAAAAACTAAAAACTATGAACTATGCACTATGAACTATTTCAAATCCACCCCTCCTTCTTATACCATGCGATGGTCTCCCTGACCCCTCGTTCCAAGTCGTATTGCGGCTTGTATCCCAGTTCGTCGATTGCAGGTTGTATGTCACAGCGCCAGTTGCGTTGTCTCAGGATATGGTATTTGTCGTTGTTCAGTGCGATAGCCTTTCCGCTCAGCCTGCCGATGATGTCGCCTACGGCGGTTACTATTCGTAGAATCCATATCGGTGCGGTGATGCGTATCCACCACGGGTTGCCCAATTCTCGGCGTATCAGGTTGCTGAAGGTGGCGCTGCGATACACCTTTCCATCGCTCAGGAAATAGGTGCGTCCCGTCTTGCCGTGATCTAAGGCAAGGAAGACAGCTTGTACCACATCCTTGACATAGACGAAGGTGATGTCCTGCGGTTTATATCCCACGGCGAAGTCGCTATGTCCCTTAATGCTCTTTGCCATGATGAAATAGTCCTTCTCCCTGGGGCCATACACGCCTGTCGGTCGCAGTATCACATAAGGAAATTGCTCCTCACTCCTCGCTTTCAAGGTCTCTTCCGCCTCCAGCTTACTCTTGCCGTATGCTGTATTCGGCTGTGGCGTGTCGTCTTCTCTGATCTCGGTATATGGTTGTTGTTCGCGTATAGCCCCCATCACACTGAGGCTGCTCAGGAACACAAATCGCTCTATCGGCATCCGTAGCGCCCTCAGGGCAGCTACCAGGTGTCGTGTCCCCTCGGTATTCACCCGTCGGAAGTCATCCTTGTTGATACATTTTGTCACGCCGGCAGCATGAACGACATAGTCGAACTGGTGGTCCTTGAGTTGCTCTGTGAGTCGTTGCTCGTCGCTGAGGTCCAGTTCTATGAAGTTGATTCGTTGGTCGTTGAGGTATGCCCTCGAGCTGGAAGACCTCACAGCCGCCCATGTCTCCATGCCTTGGCGGAGAGCCTCCTCGACGATGAAACTGCCGATGAAACCGCTTGCTCCTGTTATCAGAATTCTTTTCATTATAAAAAAAAGTCGCTTTTCGCTTGCAAAAGTACAAAATAATTCATTACTTTTGTCGTACCTACAACAAAAACAACTAAAAAGCTATGGCAACAAGTAAGAATTCTAAGAATGCGGGGAGACTACGAAAGGGTGGAAAATACCATAACAAAGCACAGATGGAAGAGTTGCTCTCTGGCTTTTTCCAGCAACATGCAGGTGTGACTTTCAGTTTCAAACAGATATTCAAGGAGCTACGTCTCAACACCCATCCGCTGAAGATGCTTGCCATCGATGTGATGGAGGAGATGGCTTGGGACGACTTCCTCACCAAGGTGGCTGATAATGCCTACCGGCTGAATACCGACGGACAGGTGCTCGAGGGACGTTTCGTCAGGAAGACCAATGGTAAGAACTCGTTCATCCCCGACGGCAGCGACCTGCCCATCTTCGTCTCCGAACGCAACTCCATGTGGGCTATGAATGGCGACCGTGTGCGTGTGACCATGATGGCTCGGCGTCGCAATCATATCAAGGAGGCGATGGTCACCGAGATACTCTCCCACGAGAAAGATACGTTTGTAGGTAATCTCGAGGTAGATCCCGAGATAGCATTCCTCAACCTCGACAGCAACATCTTCTCCAGCGATATCATCATCCCGTTAAAGAAACTGAAGGGAGGAAAGACGGGCGACAAGGCTCTGGTCAGGGTGATATCGTGGCCCTCGAAAGACTCGCAGCGCATCATAGGTGAGGTGATAGACATCCTTGGTCAGGCTGGCGACAACACCACCGAGATGCATGCCATACTCGCCAAGTACGGACTGCCCTACCGCTATCCGAAGGAGGTGGAAGAGGCTGCAAAGAAGATTACGGGCGAGATAACACCACAAGACGTAGCCGAGCGGGAGGACTTCCGCGACGTGTGGACTTGTACCATCGACCCTCATGATGCCAAGGACTTCGACGACGCATTGTCAATACGCATCCTCTCACCTCAACTCTATGAGGTGGGAGTCCACATTGCCGACGTGTCGCACTATGTCAAGGAGGGCGACATCATCGACCGTGAGGCGCAGAAGCGAGCAACATCCGTATATCTCGTCGACCGTACCATACCGATGCTTCCAGAACACCTCTGTAATTATGTATGTTCGTTACGTCCCGATGAGGATAAGCTGTGCTATAGTGTCATCTTCGTTTTGGACAATGAAGCTAACGTGAAGAGCTATCGCATAGTCCACACTATCATACGCAGCAACCGTCGCTATGCCTACGAGGAGGCACAAGCCCTGCTCGAGCAAAACGGAGTCGTCGACGGAAAGGGCGAGCCAGCACCTGCTCTTCGTCCAGCGTTCAATGCTCAGCAATCAACGCCCAATGTTTCAAGTTCCTCTCACCCCTTCATCGGCGAATACGCCGAAGAGATATGTACACTCGATGCCTTGGCTAAGGAGCTGCGTAAGAAGAGGTTTAAGAATGGAGCCATCGACTTCGATTCAGAGGAGATGAAGTTCGACGTCGACGAGAATGGACATCCTACCCGATGCTACTTCAAGGTGTCCAAGGATGCCAACAAACTCATCGAGGAGTTCATGCTGCTCGCCAACCGTACCGTTGCGGAGAGCGTGGGTAAGGTGAAGAAAACTAAGGGAGCAAAAGGCAAGCCTGGCGAGGGTGGAGGCAAGACCTTGCCCTATCGTGTACACGACAACCCCGACCCGCAGAAGTTTGAAGACCTGCGCACCTTCGTGGCAAGGTTTGGCTACAAGCTGAAGTCGTCGAGCACAAAGGGTGCGACAGCTCGCAGCATGAACCAACTCATCGCCGAGAGTCAGGGCTCAAGGGAGGAGAAGCTCATCCACAAGGTAGCTCTGCGCACGATGATGAAAGCCAAATACTCTACACACAACATAGGCCACTTCGGACTGGCATTCGACTACTACACCCACTTCACGTCGCCCATCCGCCGCTATCCCGACACGATGGTCCACCGACTGCTCACCCACTATCAGCAGGGTGGCAAGTCAGCCAACCGTAACAAGTACGAGGACCTGTGCGAGCACTCCTCTGACATGGAGCAGATAGCCCAGAATGCCGAGCGTGAGTCTATCAAGTATAAGATGGTGGAGTTTATGGAAGACAAGATAGGCAACGTCTATGACGCCCACATCTCGGGCATCACCTCCTACGGTATCTATTGCGAGATAGACGAGAACCACTGCGAGGGTATGATCATGATGCGCGACCTGGGCAACGACTATTACGACTTCGACGAGAAGAACTACTGTCTCATAGGTCGTCGTCGCCACCACCGCTACCAGCTTGGCGACCCCATACGCATAGAGGTGGTGCGCACCAACCTCGAGAAGCGCCAGCTCGATTTCATCCTCGCCGATTAGAAAGAATCCGTCTTTTAAGGTGTGTACGTGGGACGTTCCTGTGTTCGTTCGGCAGGTGTGTCTATGTCCTTTTCGTTCAGAAAAAACGGGGCTACATGAAAAAAGTCGGGAAAAAGTTTGGCGGTACGAGAAAAAGAATTATCTTTGCAGCCCCATTTCGAACTATGATATTGTAAATAGATAAATACTATTCTCTCACATCTAACTTTTTTACTCAATATTTCACACCCCAAACCACAAAACTTCCCACTAATATATGAGAACAAAGAAGACTGACAGAAGAAATGTTTTGGAAGCACGCGACGTAGGCGATAGTGTCTCGTGACGGCTACAATGCTGTCGGGGTAATCCCCGATGGTGAGGTCAGTGTTCTTTGACATGTTGATACATATATTGGTGTGGATAGGAGTTCACATTCAGATTTGTTTTGTTTGATTGTTTAACCGACTATGCCAGGCAGACGACCCATTCATGGTGTGTCGTCAGAGCCTGTATCTCTGTTTTTAAGAAGTTAAAGAAGTTAAGGGATTTAAAGAAGTTAAAGAAATTGATTTTTTATGACAAAGCAAAAAGACAATTACAGACTCTTCGACGGTACTATTCTGAGAAACATCAAGATAGAACCGAAGAGGAAAGATATTGATGAGGATGATGTGTGTTTTATTAGCAATCTGAATGTGACTCTGACTCTTGCGACAACAATACTGAAGGACGAACGGTGTAAGATACTGATGCTCGACGACAGACATCAGGTAGTGGGGTGGTCGAGCCTTATCACCGACGAGAAAGATACGATGCGGACGCTGCGGCGACTGAGGATGGAGCTGAAATGCGAGAGCGTGTGGTATGCGGGCAGGTATGTGATGCTGGTCAGATACGCCAAGAGTACGGTTGTGCTCATCAACTGGCAGCTGGACGACCGCCACAACTTCACTCCCGTGAGCTGTGCACTATGTGAATGTATGAGCGATGAGGACGAACTGCTGGAATACTTCTTCTGCAGCATATCTCAATATATGGAGATATACCGCTATCCTGGTTTGCGACAGGTGACGACGATGATGATGCGACGCATCCATGAGACCACGCTCAACGGGCAGAGAGACCTCTATGGCGAGAGCGAGCTACAGTTGTGCCGACACTATATGATAGAGACGAGAGACAATCTCAGGCTCTCATGGTTGGGCGAACTACTCAGCTGGGCGGCTCATTTCCCCGGGAGGTATAAGTCGGTAGACTGTAACATGCTATGTCTCGACGCTACCGATCTTAGCATCAGCTACGGGACGAGCGGTGTGTTAAAAAGAGACTTCGACCCCGAGGAATACGACCGCCAGGACCCTAACGAACGGATAGAGTACACCTTGCTGCTACACAACGTCGGCGCTCTGCTGAGAAAGGGAGGCAAGAGCGTGCTGATGACGTTGGCACGATACCTGCGCTCGGAGAGCTACAGTATCATACTGATGGGGACGAGGCAGGAACTCGACGAACTGCTCGACCAGAACCCGTCGCTCACCGACTATTTCCTGCCAAAGAACAGGATGGTGGTGGAGGAGTTTGACGACAAAGACCTGATGCAGCTCTTCCTGCGCAGCTGTAGTCGTCACAACCTGACGCTCTCTGACACAGCCGTGACGAAGGCACAAAAGATGTTCAGCAGAGCATATAAGAGTGGTAAGGCAACCCGCTGGGGTGACGATGAAATGGAGAAAATTGTCACGAAAATGGCTGAGGCGTACACCACACGATGTATCTCCGGAATGCAAATCACATTGCAGTATGACATCAGTAAGGTGCAACCCGAAGACATCGACGACTTTGTCAACGAAGACAGCGGCGACGAATACGAGCGGGCGATGGCTGACCTGCAGGCGATGATAGGTCTGAAAGAGATAAAGAACGACATCGCCACACTTGCCAACCGCATGCGCTTCTTTGCCCAGCGCCGACAGTTGGGGCTGCCAGCCAAGTCTGCTACCGTACATCACGCCATCTTCACAGGCAACCCGGGGACGGGCAAGACCACCGTCGCTCGTATGCTCGGACGCATCTACCACTCGTTGGGACTGCTCTCTAAGGGTGAGGTGATAGCCGTAGACCGTCCTCGCATCGTGGGACAATACATCGGTGACACCGAGAACAACATGCAGCAGATACTGCAAGAGGCACGTGGCAACGTACTCTTCATAGATGAGGCTTACACCCTATACGGCTCAGACGACGACCGAGATTTCGGCAGGCATGCCGTAGAATGTTTGCTGACGGTGCTCAGTCAGAAAGACCCCGACATGCTGATAGTGTTTGCCGGATATGAGAAGGAGATGGACAAACTGATGTCGATGAACCCGGGACTCGTAGGAAGATTTCCTAATAAGTTCCGTTTTGCCGACTATACCACCGACGAACTGATGGAGATAGCCGACCTGCAGTTCCAGAAAGACGAGTACGTGCTGTCGGAGCAGGCGCGCGAAAAGCTGAGGTGGAGCATTGACAGCATGGTGAAGCAACACTCCAAGAACTTCAGTAACGCCCGATGGGTGGAGCAGTTTGTCAACAACGGCATCATCCCTGCGATGGCAGACCGGCTCGTCAGTATGCCTCACGCCTTCACACGAGACACCTATCAGCGGATAGAAGTGGAAGATGTGGAGGCGGCGATGCGTAAGTTCAATCCGCAGACCGTAGAGCTGCGCCAACGTCGCGCCGTAGGATTCTGACGAGTCCTGCTACCACGAATTTTTCTTTCTTTATACTCATGCAACCACGAAATCCACGAATTAAACGAATAATTCTCTCTTCTTTTTTGAAAAAATGCTATCTTTGCAATCGTTACTATGAAATGGAAGATATATTTTAGTCACAAGGAAGAGCTGTGGAACTCGTGGTCGCATGCTGGCGGGATAGTGCTGGCAGCGGTCGTCGGCACATTATTTATAATATGGTGTGCCACCCGAGGCAATGGGTGGGCGACATTTGGTGTGTCGCTCTATCTCTTCGGTATGCTGATGTCGTATGTCGCTTCCACGTGGTATCATGCACTCTCGGCACGCTCGGTATGGAAAGAACGACTCCGACGGTGGGATCATGCTGCCATCTACTGGCATATCGCCGGCAGCTATTCGCCCATCACCCTTGTGGCACTGCGCGAGCAAGGCTACTGGGGCTGGTCGCTGTTCGCTTTTGTGTGGCTATGCGCCATAGTGGGTACGGTGATGGCGTTCCGCCAACTGAAGGATCATAGCAATCTGGAGACCCTCTGCTTTATCGGTATGGGACTTAGTGTGCTCGTAGCCTTTAAGCCCCTTGTCGACTCGGTGAGTACGGCGGCGGTGGTATGGATCATCGCCGAGGGTGTGGCATACATCACGGGAGCTGTGTTCTACTCGCTCAACAAGCGTAAATTCATGCACTCGGTGTTCCATTTCTTTGTGCTTGCGGGCTCCGTTTGCCACATCATAGCCGTCTGGGACATACTGATGGAGTATTTGTAAAGATTTAGATAAAAAGGAATATTTTAGTTAACTAAAAACTCAAAAACCTATGAAAAAGCAATTATTAGTATCGGTCGTGATGTGTATGTGCGCCTTCGTTGAGGCTCAGGCACAGGTGATCCGACAGAACGATGTGTTCTGGGACGGACAGATGAGGTATGTGGTGTCGATAGTAGACAAGGGGATATACCTCAATGGTAAGGACAGTGAGGGCGACAATGCTGTTATCAAACTGCAAAAGGTGGGCAAGACTCCTGGCGAATATAAGCTCATAAAAGCACATACCAATGCTGTGGCTCCATACGGTTGTTTGTTTGGAAGCAGAGTGCACTATGTCAACCAGTCGGGCATGAAGTTCTTGGAGTTCTATCCCGAGGAACATTCCGTAGGACAGGTACTTGTATTGACTACCGACAAACTCTCTGACTTGGCTAAGCAACAACGGTTCATGGAGAACGAACAGAATCCAGTGAATGTGGTCAGCTCATGGGTGATGAACCAGAAGTTCCTCAGTCAGATACATCCGGAAGTGCTGCAGAAGATGATTAACAAGGTTCAGAAGAAAGAGAAGAAGAACATTATTGAGCGAGTAAACCTCGACATGATGGCATATGCGCAGGCGGTAGGACTCTTTGCAACGGATGGCGAGATGGGCAGTAGTGAGGACCAGATTATAGAGGTAAGCAACGAATACGAGTTTATTTCGGCATTAGGGAGCAATCGTACGGTGATACTGAAGCCAGGAACGGTGCTCAACCTCACGAAGGTTCTCAGGGAGGATGGCTTCTTCAGCTATGATGGCAGATATGTGAAGGAAGACTATCATGCCTTGCGCAAGGGTACCGAACAGGCTATCGTGGCTTGCGAACGCAACGACGGCAGACAGCTGGAACTGATCAATGTAGACAACCTCACCATACGTGGGTCGGGTGACTGCTATATAGTAGTGGAACCGCGTTATGCCAACGTGCTGAACTTCTACAAATGCTCGCTCGTCACGATAGAAAATCTCACTATAGGACATACTGAGGAGGGCTATTGTGAGGGTGGCGTACTGCTGTTTGAGGACTCTGAGGGAATAGATGTGAAGGGCTGCGACCTGTATGGCTGTGGTACTTATGGACTGGAGACGCGTGCTGTAAGGGACCTGACGTTTGAGAAAACCACCATTCGCGACTGCTCATATGGTATCATGGAGGTGCATGACACCCATAACCTCCTGTTCGACAACTGCCAGTTCCTGCGTTGTCGTGAGTTCACGTTGGTCAATGTCGACGGCGACTGTGAGAATGTGCGTTTCGACTCCTGTCGTTGGGAAGACAACAAGGGCAAGTTGTTCCATCTCGGTGCAGTAGTAAAGATGGCGGGATGTGAGATCCGCCACCCTTCTGCTTATGAAATAGGTGATACCGATATGGTTATCATGGAGGGTATCAGTAACGTAATAGAGAGATATTAAAAAACTCGACAAGCATATAAAAGAGAGGAGCCTCGGCTGAGGCTCCTCTCTTTTGCGTGTTTTGCTTTTATATTTTTATGCTCCTCTTTGCTTTGTACCCATACGAGCCTCGACAACATTGACGACATAGTCGCCCAGCTTCTCACATTCGTTGATGATGTCCATATACATCGTACCGATGGCGTAGGTGTACTTATGGTCGTCAATATCGTTGATGTTCTGCGACTTCAGCTGGTTGCGGAAGTTGTTGATTTCGTTTTCGATGTTGAATGAGCGGTTGACATCGTTCTGCTCACGATAGTTCACCAGTATGGAGTTCATCTGGCTCAGGGCTTGATCGGTGAGCTCCATCATTTGGTGCATGTGGTCATACTGTAGCTCGGTGAAATCTTCCTTGCCCTTGATGCGTCGGTTGAGTGTTCTTGCGATGTTATAGCACGAGTCGCCGATACTCTCTATCTCGCTTATCTCGCGCAGCATGGCACGTATCTTGCCCTTAGTCTCGTCTGACAGGTGGGCGTCGCTGACCTCTTCGAGATATTTGGCAATCTCTATCTCCATGTTGTCACTGATGCCCTCATATTTCTCTATGCGTGAGAACTCCTTGACAAAGGTACCCTCGTCTTTCTCGTGTACCAACTCACGTACCATTCCGAACATTCTCTGTATACGTACAGCAAACTGTTGTATCTCCTTCTGGGCTTCAAGCACCGAGAGCTCAGGCGTCTTCATGAAGCCAGCTGTAATAAAGTGGAGGCGGAACTCCTCTTCCTCGCCCTCGCTCTTCTTTGTTTTTATCACTCGGCATACTATCTTCTCTATCTGTGGTATGAACCAGATAAGGATGGATGTGTTGGCAAGGTTGAAGGCTGTATGGAAGGCTGCCAGTACGAACGACAGCTTGGCGGCGTTCTTGAGGAATGCGGCATTGCCTACCACCTCTTTCTGCATGTCGACATCATAGCCCACGAATCCGCAACACATGTCAACAAATGGCTTGAAGACAAGCAGCATCCAGCATACGCCGAACAGGTTGAAGAACATGTGGGCAAACGCCGCTCGCCGTGCTTGCGTGTTGGCGGTCATTGCTGCCAGGTTGGAAGTCACGGTGGTTCCGATATTCTCGCCCATCACCAGAGCGATACCCTGATATATCGGCAGTACGCCACTCGAACAGAGGATCATCGTTATAGCCATCACTGCTGCTGACGACTGCACGCAGAAGGTCAGTATGCCACCGAGCAGAAGAAACACCAATGTGGTGATGTAGCTGTCGGGATCGAATGAGGCGAAGAAGTCTAATACTGCCTGGTTGTCGCCCAGATGCATGTCGATGCCTGTCTGTCGAAGTGTGCCCAGTCCAAGAAACATGAACGAGATACCAAACAGGAAGTCGCCTATGTATCGTTTCTTCTTGCTGTATATCAGTATGATGGCGATGAAGAACGCTGGGTATACGAAGTCGGCAATGTTGAACGAGAAGCCTGCCGACATGATCCATGCCGTCAGCGTCGTACCGATGTTGGCTCCCATGATCACCGATATGGCTTGTGCCAGCGTCAGCAGTCCGGCATTGACAAACGACACAGTCATCACCGTCGTTGCCGTAGACGACTGTACCGCCGCAGTGACAAACATACCCGTAAGGAGTCCCGTAAACCTGTTAGTAGTCATTGCACCCAAGACGTGTCTCAGGTGGGAGCCCGCCATCTTCTGCAGGGCCTCACTCATCGACTTCATACCGAACATCAGCAATGCCAATGAGCCGATGAGCTTGAAAATAATCCAAATAGACATAAGAGTTTGTGATTTGTGTCTGCAAAAGTAATAATAAATGGTAATAATCCCAAAAAAATAGTACTTAATTTTAATGCAGAATAGGTTAGGGAGATGTTTAGATGAGTCTTGCTTGGCAAGAAATGCAAAATTTCCTTTTGCGATTAGTTCGTTATTACGTACCTTTGCACACACAAAATTCGTGAAGTACACAAATAACGATGGCAAATCTGAAATCACTGGCCAAGGACACGGCTATATATGGACTTAGTAGCATCATTGGCAGATTCCTCAACTATCTGCTGGTGCCGCTGTATACGATGAAGATGTCGGCAGCGAGCGGCGAGTACGGAGTTATCACCAATGTGTATGCCTACGTGGCGCTGTTGCTGGTATTGCTTACCTATGGCATGGAGACCACCTTCTTCCGTTATGCCAACAAGCAGGGCGAACGCGCCGAGCAGGTATATTCCACCACCCTGTGGTCGGTGGCTGCCACCTCGACGTTGTTTGTAGTGCTGGTCATGTTGTTCCTACGGCCG
>ODAI011105970.1_pt1 | contig 10777 bp, 8 predicted proteins | sample 1539321 | NCBI WGS metagenome assembly ODAI01 (sample SAMN02144231, study PRJEB22623) | gut metagenome | biome: sheep rumen | host: Ovis aries | place: New Zealand | reverse complement strand
AACAATGCAAAAATACTAATCTTTTTAGCAATTTCAGACACTCCCCTAACGTTCGCTAACGCTCCCGAGCGGCTTCTAAATTGCTAAAAAGAAAGTATTTCATACATTGTTTCACTGCAATTCAAAATTTCGTTTATTATGAATATTACTGCGTCTTAAGCCATTTTATATAAAAAATATTAAATAACAACTAAAAGCTCTAAACCATTAAATTATGAATAACCAAATAGAATTTTCTTTATTTTTTATTAACTTATACGTTAATCTTGTCGGCGTTGTTTCTTAAATTCTATCGTATTACGTGCTAATATAAATTTATATTTAAGGTTATACTAACCTATATGTTAATGAATGGAGGAATAAAAATGGCATTAGATTACAAATTAATGGGAGAAAGATTAAAGAAAGCAAGACTTCAAAAAGGATATACACAAGAAAAGCTTTCTGAAATGTTGAATGTTTCTATTGCTTACCTAAGTAGAATTGAAACTGGTGCAACACATATTAATTTGAAAAGATTAAATGAAATATGTGGACTTTTAGGTGTTTCAGAAGCTTATATTTTAAATGGTGCATCTGATAATTCTGCAACTTATCTTAACAACGAAATTGGCTCAATACTTAAAGACTGCTCTTCTGAAAAGAAGGAGCTTATTTATCAAGTTGCAAAAATAATTTCAGAAAAATAGTAAGAAAAAAGAGAAAAAAGGGACACCTACCAAAAGCATCTTCAAAGATACTTTTGGTAGGTGTCCCTTTTTTCTCCCTCGCTATTCCTATTTTTTAAATTTTTCCTAATTTTACAAGCTCATTTAATACAATTACGAACATTGCATGAGACCATCCGAGTCCTATCACCCATGATGATTGCATTTTTGAATTATCTACTTGCTCTGCTAAGAAGCCATGTTTTGTTGCAGTTTTTACGACAAAATCGAAGCATTCCTTTGCCTTTGTATATTCTTTTGATTCTATATAATATAAAGCCATCCAAAGTGTAGTTATAACCCAAGGTCTATCTTCTGTATAATGGTCAAATTCAAATCTCAGATATCCTCCTGTATATGTTCTTAGACACATGTTTATTCTTTCTATAGTATTTTTTATCTTCTTCTCGTTTGGCGAAAACATTCTGAATGGAACTGTCGCACCTAATATGCTCATATCTAGCTTTTTATCTTCTGTATTTCTAACGAAGCATTTTTTATCTTCATCATAGAAATTCTTTAAGACATAGTCTTTTATTTGTACTAATTGTTTTTCTATTATTTCTTGTTGTTTTAATATGTTTGACTGTTTTAGTCTATTCTCTTGAAGTTCTTCTGCAAGTATATCATATATTTTTTGCATTGCCTCGAATGCTCCAAAAATTGAAGCCATTGAATATATGCTTGTTCCTTCATGCATTTCCCATAAATCGTAGCTTACTCTCATTTGAACTTTATTTTCTAATAAATCTTCTACATATTCTTCTAAGAATTTTGTGGCTTTTTCTACCATTTTTAAATTATCTTTTAAAAACTTCTTGTCCTTTGTTCTTGTATAATGGTCATATACACCATACACTATACTTGCTGTTTCGTCTATTTGATATCCCCAACATGGTGCAAGTGTCATATCTGTATAAAATCTTTGCTCCCACATACCGTTCTTTGACTGTGTATTTTTGCAAAATACTTTATAGAATTTCTCTGTTTCCTTTTCCATTTTAAGTAAATCTAGTGCTTTTGTTATGTATATTGCATCCCTTGGCCAACAGTATGAATATCTTCCACATTTCGAAAACTTTTCGTCTATCTCCATTGCAGCTGACATTCCACCTGTGTTTTGGTTTGTAAGAAGTGGAAATAAAAGAATAGTCCTTGTATATATGTTTTTTATAGCTTCTTTGTATGCATTTCCTTCTAAATCAAGTGCAATATGTGTTTTTACATATTTTTTCCAGTATTTCTTTGCACTTTGAAGTTCTTTTTCTGCATCTAACCTTCTTATCTTATCTATTTGTTTTTCAATATCTTCTTGTTTGTTTTTTTCTTTGTTATCACTTACATAAATGTATATGCTAAATTCTTTTATTTCGTTTGGTTTTAAAGTTCCTAGATTATAGCAAAGTCCTGCTTCATCAGACATTCCTATATAGTCTTTATCAAATAGATTACCAGTTACAATTACATCTTTAACTCCATGCAATTTGTATCCTTCCATTTTTAAATCATTTGAAACTATTGCCATGTTGTATCCATGTGAATACTCTAATATTCCATTTTCAATTACTTTTCCAGATACAAAATTGTTATCATCACTTTTCATTTTAGAGTGAACTAAGAATTTTACATCAAGTGGTATATCGTGTTCATTTATAAATGTATATTTACGTATAATTACATTTTCACTGACTGATACAAAATCTGTTTGTACCATTTTTAAATTAAAATATGTATTTTTAATTTCTGTCTTTAATACATTTGTATCTTCAATATAATGTTGTGTGTATACATTATTTATATCATCATGTAGATAGATTAAGTTAGAGTCATTTACCTTAACTCCCATGTGGAGAAATTCAATAAATTGTCTAAAATCTATATTTGGATAACATATCCTTACTATTTCTCCTTTTTCAGTAAGTCCTACTTTTACCTCTTTATTTCCGATTATTGCATCATTTAAATATGTTTTCATTTTTCCCTTTCCTTTTTTTAAATAGAGACTTGGTCTTGCGTTATTGCTGCTCAGTTAATTTTCATTCAGCATACACTAGTGTGCCTCGAATATCTCCTTCACGTGCATAACAATGCTGATTTATTTTCAAACTCATTTCCTATTACTCTATTATGCTTATTATAATCTTTTCTATCTCTTTTAATTTAAGTGTTATACTATTTACTTCGTCATCCTTTGTTTCGTCTGTCAATATTTCTGTTTTTAGTATATCTTCCATATCTCTCATTTCTTCACGAAGCATTTTTACTTTGCTTATAATCTCAACTTTTTGGACTCTCTTAACTGATTCAAGTTCTAGTCTTCCTTCTGCATATACCTTTTCATCAGATACATTGTATATCTCTCCATATTTTGGAATAGATACCGGTATTCCTGTCTTTTCTTGTATTAATCCTTTTAATTCTTGCTGTGCATCTCTTTCTCCATGAACTAATATAATATGTTTTGGTTTATGTATGAAAGAATATACAAAGTTCATTAGCCATTCTTGGTCTGCGTGTCCTGAGAACCCTTCTATATATTCTATTCTAGCATTTACTGCAATTTCTTCTCCAAAGATTTTAACTTTCTTTTCTCCTTCAACAATTCTTCTTCCAAGTGTTCCTGCTGCTTGATATCCAACAAATAGAATTGTATTTTTTGAGTTCCAAAGATTATGCTTTAAATGATGCTTTATTCTACCAACATCGCACATACCACTTGCTGATATTATGATTGAAGGTTCTTCTATTTCGTTAAGTGCTCTTGATTCTTCTGCTGTCCTTGTAAATTTTAGTCCATCAAATTCTAGTGGGTTATCTCCGCTTTCTATTTCTGCTTTTACATCATCATCAAACAAATCATCATTTTGTTTGAAAATCTCTGTTGCAGATATTGCAAGTGGACTGTCTACATATACTGGTGTTTCCATTAATAATTTATATTTATTTATAAATGACTCATCTTTTGTACAGTCTTTTATTTTGTTTAGTTCGTAAAGAATCTCTTGTGTTCTTCCTACCGCAAATGATGGAATTACGACATTTCCTCCATTTCTTATAGTATCATAAATGATATTTAGGAACATTTCTGCTTTGTCGTCATTTCTCATATGTAGTCTATTTCCATAAGTTGATTCCATAACCAAATAATCTGCTGATTCTATCATTGTAGGTGATGCAAGAAGTGGAATATCATTGTTTCCAAGGTCACCTGTAAATACTATTTTTTCCTCTTTGTCTCCTTCTTTAACCCACACTTCTATTATTGCTGAACCTAGCATGTGTCCTGCATCATTGTATCTTACTGTTATATTTTCATCAACATCGACAAGTTCACTATAATTTACTGGTCTAAATAGTTCTAAGCAGTTTACAGCATCTTCTGCAGTATATAGTGGAGGAAAGCCAAGTTTTCCTTCTCTTTTTCTTTTTCTATTTCTCCATTCCACTTCCATTTCTTGTATATGTCCACTATCTGGAAGCATTATCTTGCAAAGGTCACAGGTTGCTTTTGTCGCATATACTGGTCCTCTATATCCATCTACATATAATTTTGGTATTCTTCCTGAGTGATCGATATGTGCATGTGTCAGTAACATAAAATCTATCTCATTTACATCAAATGCAAATTCATCATAGTTTTTATCTTCTTCCTTTGCATTTCCTTGGAATAAACCACAGTCTACTAAAAATTTCTTTCCTGCAGCTTCCACTAAAAAATTTGAACCTGTAACGCCTTCTGATGCACCTAAAAAAGTAATTTTCATATATTAAATCATTCCTTTCTTACTTGATTTGCAAAAATCAACATAATATGATATAATTAAATTATTAAGAGGTCGATATACCTCGAAAAGTAAAGGAGAGTTTTTTATGACAGCTCAGATTATTATGCACGTTATCCTTGGAATTTATTTTGGTTATTTAGCTATATCTAGAGAGTCCTCTCAGATCGCATTTTTTTCTATTGTAGGATACACGGTAGCTGAATTAACCAAATGTATTCCCGCTTTCAACTTAGAACCTTCTCCCACTGCCATTCCATCTTTTATTTTTGGAGAATTTCTCGGCACGATACTATACTGGTTTATGGACAAAAAAGAAGGTAAGGAAAATTAGAAAACTCTGTTTTTGGTACTGAGCTGTATGCTCAGTACTTTTTATTTTACAAATAATCTAACCTTTTTTCCTTTACTCTTTAACCCCTTCGTATTCTCTAATTCAAACCCGAATTCTTCTATATTTCCATCATAAATATTTATTTCAAGCCTTTTTTCATTATTAGTAGCAGAAATATATACATTATCTAAATTCATTATCCTGCTGTTAAATAATGTTTTTATTATTTTTATATCAGTTTGAATATCTTTAGTAATATAATTGATTGCTTTGAAATCATATAGTTTTTTTATTATCTTCTCTTCTATATCTTCTATTTGCTCATTAAGTGCTTCTACATCTTTTATGAATTTTTCATCATCATATACGATAAAGTTATAATATCTCACGATTTTGAATAGCTGAATTAGTTCTCTTTTTTGTTCTTCTCTTTTTATATTATAAACTTTTTCTCCTAAGCATTTTAGAAATTCTTTTTGTATTTCAATTTTGTATTTTTCTTTATTTCTTGAATTTTGAACTTCTTGAAGTAATTCTATATTTTTTTCAAGTTCTTGTTTTCTATTTACATAGTTTTTAGCATCTAATAGCTTGTTGCATTCTTCTATTTCTGCTAAGGCTTTTTTTCTTTCTTTTTGTATTGTTGTTTTTAAACTCTGTACACTAAATATTTTTTTATATTGTGGTAAATTTTCATTTCTTTTTTCAAATTCCATTGCAAGTGCAATTTCATCGTTTAGCATTTTATCGATTTTTTCAATTTCTTTTGCTTTTGCCTTTTTAGTTTTAGTAAGTTCTGTAACTAGTTTTTTCTTATCATTTAGCCTTTCAAATTCTTTTTGATCCCATTCTTTTTCATCTAGTAGTCTTTGTCTTTCTTTTGGGTTCCTTCCTGTACATATTATAATTGAAATTTTGTATATAAGGTCCAATAATTTATTTATTTTTTCTTCTTCATATTCTGATTTAAGTCTTGACTCTAACTTTTCCATAGTGTCTTTTTGTTTTTCTAATTTCATCCAGTTATCTAAGAAATCAAATCCTAATAATATTAGTAATATTTGATAAATCAAATTACAGTCAATATTGCTTATTTCATTTGGTAATGTATTCCATGACCAAGCATTAAAATCACGAATTATTTCTATATTATTAATATCTCTTCCTTCATTTAAAAGTTCTGGCAAAGCAATTCTTATGAGATTATATTTTTCGTCTAGATACATTTTTGTGTCATTCATTTTGAATAATGCAAATAACATTGCTTTTTCTGTAGGAAATACTTTTATTGTATTTGCGTATGTATCTACATCACTTGTAATTCCTCTTTTTACAAAATCCATTCCCTCTTCGCTGCTTGGTTTTACAAGTTCTATGCTTTCACAGTTATCTATTATTTCTATAATATTCTCTATGAATTTATTTTTGCTTTCTACATTTACCTTAATATTAGCATAGTCATTGTATGCGCTAGAAATATTGTATTGCATGCTAAGGAGGAGATTTTTCACATCTCCTGAAAAGCTCTTTTTTGCAAGTACCATCTCTAGTTTATTATTATTGCTTTGGAATTTTGATAAAATATCATTCGTTCTCAAGTTTTTTTGTCCTTTCTTTTGTATTTAATTTTCGCCAAATTTTGTCAGCCTACCTTTGGTGGTTCTATATTTAATTATCTTTGCTCCTTACCTTCACATTCCTTCCATTTCCTCCCTCGCGTCGAAGAAGGAATGTGAAATTCGCCTAGGGTCATTTCTACTCGTGGAGCTTCCCTGCGCGTCGCATACGAAATTAAATATAGAAGCCCCCAAACGGCTGACATTGGAAATCTCATATTTGGCTACTTTAGTACAAAACTTTAGTCCTCATTCTCCGCAGTCTGTGCAGGTGCCATTTTTAATTCTTCCCAACGTTCTTTTGTCATAAGCACTTCTCTTGGTTTACTTCCTTGGTATCCAGAAATAATTCCTCTTTCTGTCATTTGGTCGATTATTCTTCCTGCTCTTGCATATCCAACTTTAAGTCTTCTTTGTATAAATGATGTTGATGCCTGTCCATTATTTATAACTTCTTCTATTGCTTCTTCAAGTCTTGGGTCTACATCATCATCTTCTTCTCCTGTGTCTGCAACTTCTTTGTCTGTCTTATTTGCTCTTTCTATTGATTCTATAATCTCTGGATTGTATGTAGCTTCTCCGTCTTTCTTTAAGAAATCTACTATTTTTTCTACTTCTTTATCAGATACGAAAGTTCCTTGTACTCTTATAGGCTTTGATACTCCTGTTGGATAATAAAGCATATCACCTTTTCCAAGTAATTTTTCTGCTCCTGGCATATCAAGAATTGTTCTTGAGTCAATTTGTGATGAAACTGCAAATGCAATTCTTGAAGGTATATTAGCTTTGATTAGTCCTGTGATTACATCTACTGATGGTCTTTGCGTTGCAATAACTAAATGCATACCTGCTGCTCTTGCTTTTTGAGCAAGTCTACAAATTGCATCTTCTACGTCTTTTGATGCGACCATCATTAAATCTGCAAGCTCGTCTACAATTATTACTATTTGTGGCATTATTGCGCCTTTTTCTTCCTCTGACTCACTTTCTAATGCCTTGTTATATCCTTTTATATCTCTTACACCTTTAGCAGCAAACTTTGCATATCTATCTTCCATTTCTTGAACAGCCCACGCTAATGCTCCAGCAGCTTTCTTAGGGTCAGTAACAACTGGAATTAAAAGATGTGGTATTCCGTTATATACTGATAGTTCAACTATCTTAGGGTCTACCATTACAAGTTTTACTTCACTTGGTTTTGCTTTATATATGATAGATGTTATTAAAGTGTTAATACATACACTCTTTCCTGATCCTGTACTTCCTGCAACTAACAAATGAGGCATCTTTGCAATATCTGCTATTACTCTTTGTCCGCTTACATCTTTTCCAAGTCCCATAGAAAGTTTTGATTCTGATTTTACAAATTCTTCTGAATCAATAACATCTCTTAAGTGAACCATCTCAGTTTCTTTATTTGGAATTTCAATTCCTACTGCTTGTTTTCCTGGAATTGGTGCTTCAATTCTTATACTTTGTGCAGCAAGGTTAAGTGCAATATCATCTGCTAAATTTGCAATTTTGCTAACTCTTACTCCCTCTGCTGGTTTTAGCTCGTATCTTGTAATTGCAGGTCCTACTGCTACATCTTCTACTTTTGCGGAAACTCCAAAGCTATATAAAGTCTTTTGAAGTTTTAAAGCATTATCTGCAAGTGCCTTTTTGCTTCCTGGTACTTTTTTTCCTTCTCCTTGTTCAAGTAAAGCTATTGGAGGGAATTCATAGTTTAAGTCTTCTACTATTTGAGCATGTTCAAGTTGTAAGACTTGTTTTGTTTTATCCTCTTTTTCTTCTTCTTTTTCCTTAAATAAGTTTGCATCTATAAAATCTTGTTGCTTCTGTTTTTCTAGTTCCTTTTCCTCTTTTAGTCTTTTTTCTTCAAATGCTAATGGAATATCATGTTCGTATTTTTGTGGCTCATCTTCATCTCCAAATGGATTTTCCATTATAACTGAAGGCATTTTTTTTACTTTTTCTTTTTTCTTTTTCTTAGGCTCTACAATTTCTTCTTCCTCTTCATCCTCTTCTTCATATTCTCTTGCTTCTTGTATTCTATCTGAAATCTTTTCTGCAATTTCTGCCGGATTTATTCCAAATGTGAATATTGCAAGGATAATTGAAACACCAATTAATATCACATTTGTTCCGATTGTTCCAAACATTTTTGTCATAGGCACAGCAACTAATGCTCCTATTACTCCTCCACCTTTATCTCCGGCTCCTAAGTCATAAGCATCATTTACAACTTTTGAGAAATCATTGTTTATATTTAATTGTTTATTTGTAAGCTGAATAGATGTCAAAAATGCGCACAAGCAAAGAATAATAACAAGATATTGTGTTATTTTTGGCATAACATATTTTTTATTGTTCTTTATAAGTGAAATTCCAATTAGAAATGTTCCTATTGGTACAAGATATTTGATCCATCCTATAAGGCCTCCTAAAGTTGGGCTAAGATGTTCTCCAATATATCCTGATTTGATATATATTAGTACTGCTAATAGTACACTAAAAATCATTATAACTATAGCATGAACATATGCGTCCTGCTGTGCTTTTTTCTTTGTTGCTACTCTTCTTTTTCTTTTTTTTGCCATTTGTATATCTCTCCTGTTTCTATCATAAAATCTTATTTTTACAAATTACATTGTATCATTACAGGATTTAAAATGCAATGGTTTTAGATAAATTTAAACAAATTCTTCCCATACCAAATTTGCCAAATCTAGACCTTTATTTGTAAGCTTTATATAGTCTCCATCAATTTCAAGTAGTTCTTCTCTTATAAGTTTGTTTAATTCTTGCTTATACAAAAATATTGGATTTTGTCCAAATTTATTTTTAAACTCTTTTATACTTACTCCATTGATTTTTCTCAATCCAAGTAGCATATACTCGTTTTGTTTGCTTTCTTTTGTCTGTCTTTCATGTATAGTTACGTTTTTTTCAAAATTTCCATTATTTATATTGTATATATATTCTTCTAGATTTTCTGTATTTGAGTATCTTGTATCATTTAAATATGAATGTGCAGCTACTCCAATTCCTATGTATTCTTTTTGTTTCCAGCAATCACTATTATGTCTTGATTCAAATCCTTTTTTTGCAAAGTTTGATATCTCATAGTGTACATATCCGCTTCCTTCTAGCATTTCTTTTACTTTCCAATACATTCTGCGTTCTAATTCTTCACTTGGAAGTTCTAGTTTTCCATTATTTACTAAATCAAATAGTTTTGTTCCTTCTTCTAAAATCAGCGAATAAATTGAAATATGTTCTGGATTTAATTCTATTACTTTTCTTACACTATCTTCTAATGTCTCCATAGTTTGATTTGGAAGTCCAAGCATCAGGTCAACATTTATATTATTAAATCCCACTTCTCTTGCTGTATTGTATACTTTCAGAAAATCTTGGTATTTATGAATTCTTCCTATTTCTTTTAGAAGCTTATCGTCTGTCGACTGAAGCCCTATACTAAGTCTGTTTATCCCCGCTTCTTTGTAATCTATGAGTTTTTGTCTATCCACTGTTCCAGGATTTACTTCGATTGTAATTTCAGTACTAGAGTAATTGGTATTAAGTCGATCATTTCCTTCGGTAATTTCTTCATTTCCCTTATCGCTAATATTTGATCTTACATTTTTTATTTCATTCATTATTCTTGTAATACCTTTGCTATCTAAGATAGATGGAGTACCTCCGCCTATATACACTGTATTTATGATGTATTTACTTAAATCAAAATGTTTTATTTCTTTTATAACCGCTTCTATGTACTCATTTTGCATTTTTCCCTTATTTGCAAAAGATATAAAATCACAGTAGTAACATTTGCTCTTGCAAAATGGAATGTGAATATATAATCCTATTTCTCTCATTGTTTTTTCTCTCTTTCTTAAAGATTTTAGCACAAAAAATCGCCAAATCTCGTCGGGGTTATATATTTTCGAAAGCAGCCTCGCTTGCGTAGCTACGCCTTCGATGCTTTTCGGAAGTCCTTCGGCTCTTTCGAAAAATATAAGCCCCTGCATTTGGCTACTTTAGATAAGTAATTATTCTTCTGAGATTTCTATAATTCTTTTAAGTCTGTGATTTACGCCAGATTTTCCAATAGGCTCTGAAAGCATTTTTCCTAGTTCTTCAAGTGTTGCATCTGGATTTTCTATTCGTAGTTCAGCAATTTCTTGAAGATTTGGAGAGAGTCTATTCCATTTTTTTTCCTTTTTTATTTTCTCTATTGCCTGTATCTGAGCGACCGCTGCATTTACTGTTTTATTTAAATTTGCTGTCTCGCAGTTTACTCTTCTATTAACATTATTTTTTGTTTCTTTT
>ODAI010579790.1_pt1 | contig 10777 bp, 12 predicted proteins | sample 1539321 | NCBI WGS metagenome assembly ODAI01 (sample SAMN02144231, study PRJEB22623) | gut metagenome | biome: sheep rumen | host: Ovis aries | place: New Zealand | reverse complement strand
GCTACACCGTTCCAATACTTTGCCTTTCTGTACAGCAACAATAGAAAATCTAGTTTTATTGAAAATAATACAGTCAAAATATCCAGCACAATAATCAAACTTGGAAAAAGCATAAAGAACATCATTAATGATAAATATAGTGGAAATATGAAATTCATTAATGATGTCATTGATGAGATGAAAAAGGATTCAAGCCACAGAGAAGAGACATGGGATGCAGCTAAGAAATATGCTCAGAATATGTTGTATGCATTTTCTCTAGATGCACCTACTGGTGATGAAGACGATGGCACGCTGGGAGATTTATTAGAGGACCGAGAGACAGATGTAGAAAGCCATGTGTTTAAAGATACTGGAGAGGAATTACTAGACAAAATAATAACTATGGCAGATGTTTTCACCACCGCCAAAGATGAAGAACTTTATCGTGTAATCATTACAAACCGAATGCTTCGTGAGTTGAAGTTGGATGAGGACAAACATGCATTTGACGATTATCCAGCGGGAGACGAAAAGTTCTATTTGATCTGTGCAAGACGAGAGAAGGAGCTTTTGAATAGGCTATTCATCAAAGGATATGTGAAGCAAGAGATAAACGATTCTCCAGAGTCCTTGGGCGGATTGTATGGAATCTATTTCAACTACTTAAAAGGCAAACTAAACAACAAGGCTATGGCTAGTTTCCTAGGAAAACCTGAATCATCTTTTGCTCAGACGCAGAAGAGAATGGATGGGTTGATTAGGAAAGGATTATTATAAATTTTTTGAAAATCTACATTTTTTATAATTAAGAAACTGTATATAAGTGTAAGATTAATCTTTCAAAAAATAATTAAATAAAAGGAGCAAGAACTATGAAAAAAGGAATTAAAACAATTGCGGTAATAGTAATTTTAGCGGTAGTAAGTTTATTTGGATATCAAGGGAGGGTAGAAGCTAAGACATATGAACTCCATAAGACCTATACTTTTAAAGGAACTATAAAAAAATGCAAGGTAACAATCTATGGCAGTGTTAAAGATGATGTATATGTATTAAAACTTAAAAAGAAAATAAAAGTAGAAAAGTTAGGAAAGATTAAGCGTTTTGATTTATACGTTCTGAATTCAAATAAGTTAGAAAGAAAAATAAAGAAAAAGAATGGGAAAAAGGTAAGAATAAAAGGAAAGATTATGCCTTTTAATATGCTCCACTTCCCAAAGTGTGATTATTGCATAAAGGTTAAAAGTGTTAAATAGTAATAGGAGAAAAATAATGAAAAGATCATTTGTTTTGTTTATTATTAGCATATTATCAATTTACTTTATGTTTGGATGTGGTTGTTCAAATATTGATAAAGGAAAAAATCAATCAGAAACAACACAAATCCAAACAACCAAACCCAAAGCGAAGATAGTTGAGACTAAAAAAGAATATTTACCAAAGACAGTTTCTTATAGCGACAGTCCGCATAATTTATTATTATTTAAAAAGAAAGGGAACATACTCTATGTTAAAACAAAAGAATTCTTTGAAAAAGATGAAAAACCATGTGAAGAGAATGCTATATTTTTTAAAATAGATAAAAAATGTAAATGGAGATATAGATTTAAAGGTCTTATTAATCCTGAGAATAAAAGAGTTGAAAAAAGTAGTTATAGGGAAATAAAGAATATAATAGATAATGATATGCAGATAAATGACAATGGTCATCATTATATTGTGATCAGAGTAAGGGATAACATAATTATTAGTGTAACTTATGAGAGTAATTACTGATGGATAAGGAAGTGCTTAGATGGGAAATAAACAAACTAATGCTTCGACAAAATTCTATATGAATCAAGCAAATAAAATAGTGGATGTACTATCTGAGATAGTACCCACTATTTATTGTGATGTTTTCAAGGATGATTTTGATGTTTTCATGGATGGTCTATGGATTTCAACTGATGAAAAACATCCCCCAATTCTTGATCAGTCAGTTTTACAGCCTGGGGAAACAATTCAGAAACTGGAAAAAACAAAGTGGAAGTCTTTGTCGACGGATAAACAAATGGAGTGGCTTAAAAGGATGGACTTGCAAGCTCTTCTTAAAGCGCTATTGTTCAGACCAGAATCATTAAAATTATTCTGCGAAAAAAACACATTGGTTCAATTCAAGATGACCAGCGTTCTTAAGTCTATGGTTAAATGGAGAAATTATGGTATCGGACATAAGAGCGTATTTAAATATGAACAGATGGATGAAAATGTTTTTAAACTAAATATTCTTGAGCCAGTGTGGGAATTTTCTGACCTACTATCCCGTTACTATGAAAGAGAATGTAGACTTTTAAGAAAAGAGCTACAAGATATTGAGAGACGCATGAAATACCCCGAGACAAACGTGACGGAATTGGCAGAGTTAACTAAAAAACCTGAATATACTGTCAAAGAAGTTCTCTCTATGCTTAAAGTCTATGTGGATGAAGAAGGTCATATAAAAGGGGAAGATAAAAAAGAACTTGCTGAAAGTATAAAAAGACTAAGTAATATAGATAGAGTTCACCAAAAAAGAAAAGAAGAAAAAAGAATTGAAAGAGAGAAAAAAAGGCTTGAGAAAGGCAAAAAGAATTATTGGAAGGTTAGAATTGCTTTGTTGTTGTCGGTAGTTCTTTTGGTGGGAGTATCGATGACTCTTGTTATGGTTATGAACAGAAAACAAAAAGTTGTTTCTAACAAAGAAATAGTAGTTAAATATAATGATAAAACAAGCAAGTATAAAAGGATTAATGTTAAAAAAGATGAAAAAGCAAATATCCATATTGCCCCAGTTGGAGCAGAGGAGTGTACGGTTTTTGGCGTATTAGTGTGTGGGGGAGCTTCCCCACTAAATACAAATGAAAAATATGGAGCATTTATTTTAGCGAATAGTGAGTACTATGCAAAAAAAGGATGTAAAATAGAGGACCGAGAAGGACTTCAAGAGTATTATAATCATCAAAAATGGTACGAGAATAAAGGTATAGAAAGTTATGAAATAGACGAAGAAGCTGTTTTCACCGAGGAAGAAAAAAAGTCTATGAGGACAATGGGTATATGGAAGAATATGTATGGTGAAGTATTACAAATAGACGACACATTTTCTTCCCAAGATTATATGGATATTGCTCAAAAATTGAATGCTTATAAAAAAATCATAATTGGTAATCAGGATTGGGTATTGCCACAGTATGATATGTATTAAAAGAATTGATAGGTTCAAATAAGAATATTTTATAAATATTTTCTGAGAATCTATATTTTTAATAATTAGTGAACTATATATAAGTGTAAGATTAATCTTTCAAAAAAAATATAAATAAAAGGAGAAAAAATCATGAAAAAAAAGATATTAACAGTATTATTAGTTGTTGCAATGTTGATTACTTGTTTTCTTGGATATCAAGGAAAAATTGAGGCAAAAACATGCAAATTGGGGAAAACATACACATTAAAAGGAAAACTTCGATACACATCCTGGAGGCTTCCAGGTGCATACTATAAGCATAAAGGATATGTACTGAGACTAAAAAAGAAAGTAAAAATTAAGGGAGAAGGAAAAATTAAAGATATAGATATTCTTCCTGTATCACCAAAAATTATGAAAAAACTAAAAAAGAAAAAAGGCAAAACCATTAAAGTCAAAGGAAAGATAAGGTATGCGGAAACAGCAGGTTATTTGACTAATTATTTAATAGAAGTAAAGAAAATCAAATAATTAATTTAAGAATATGAATAAATATCAAAAAATAATTACTACACTAATTGTTATTATAGCCATTATCATAACAGGAACGGCTACATTTGTGATTATGAGCTACCATAACAGTGATAAAAAAGAGAATAATATTAAAGAGACATCGAAAAATGCTGAAAGTATTAGCAAGGTTGAAACAACAACTAGCAGTATTGTGATGTACACAAATGCAGATGTGAATCTAAGAGAAAAACCTTCTACTGATTCAAAATCAATGAAAGTTATTTTGCCTAATACCAAAGTTCTTTGTATGGGTAAAGATGGAGATTGGAAAAGGATTAAGTATGAGAATAAAGAAGGTTTTATAAGAAGTGAATTTCTAATTACTCAAGCACAATATAAAGAGAAGCAAAAAGAGCTGAAGAAAGCAAAAAAGAAAAGACTAAAGGCTCAAGTTAAAATGAAAAACACTAGTGGCTTGGGAAAAGTTATATGCATCGATCCAGGACATCAAGCACATCAGAATTCATCAAAGGAACCTTTGGGACCAGGTTCTAATAAAATGAAAGCAAAAGTTTCTTCGGGAACTGCTGGAGTTGCTACTGGATTGGCAGAATATAAACTCACTTTGCAAGTGTCGATGAAACTTAAAAGTGTATTAGAGACTAAAGGGTATACTGTGAAGATGACAAGAACTTATAATAATGTGAATATTTCAAATAAAGAAAGAGCAACTATTGCAAACAGTGTAAATGCGGATGCCTTTATAAGAATTCACGCAAATGGTGGAGGATCGAGTTCAAATGGAGTTATGACAATTTGTCCTTCAGCGGATACTCCATATTGCAAAAGCATATATCAAGATAGTAAGAGACTATCCACATGTCTTTTGGATAATATAGTAACCTCAACAGGAGCTAATAAACAATATGTTTGGGAGACAAACACAATGACTGGTATTAACTGGTCAAAGGTTCCAGTTTCTATAGTGGAAATGGGATATATGACAAATCCGACTGAGGACAAAAAAATGGCCACAAGTAACTATCAAAATAAAATCGTGACTGGAGTTGTAAATGGATTGGCAGATTATTTTAATAAATAATCTACATTTTGGTAATAAACATAACCATATATAAATACAGTAAATAATATATAGAAAAAGGAGAAAGGGAATGAAATATTGTAGAAAATGTGGAAAAGAATTGGATGACAAAACCAGTTTTTGTCCATCGTGCGGAACTCAGATAAGTGAAAATACTAACCTAAATGAAAATAATGATAACAAAAAAATAATTATTATTTTAGGAGCGGTTTTAGCTGCAATAGTTATTATCTGTGCAACAATCATTGTGATTTTTGCAACTAAGGATAACAATAAAGAGAAAACTACCACTCAAGTTACAACAGTTGCCACAAGCAATCCAAATATCAATGATAAAAACCGATTGAATTCATTATATGAGAGATATGGAGATGCAAATGTTAAAGCGGAGAAAAAGGGAGTCAATGTCAAAAAAGAAAAGAAGGTGGCTAAGGCTTCCTTGGAAAGATATAAGATAGCTATTGATAATAATGACACATCAGTATTAGGAGAATATGCCAAAGCAGCAGAAAAGGATGTATCTAAATTGGAATCTGCTACTAATAAAATGAAAAAAAACAAAAAGAAGAACAAGGCAAAAGCAAATAGGATTCCAGCATCGGAAATGACTTATTATAAGTTGGCACCAAATTATAGATTGACGAAAGATATGGACTATCCATATGTAGAATACGCATTTGGATCAACATTGATGAGTGATGAAGAATACTACTGTGCATGCATTATTGCTAAAAATGAAATATACGCACAAAATGGGTGTCATCTTAGCACTCCACAACTTCAAGAATATTTTGAGCATCAAAGTTGGTATATTGATGAAGGAAAAGCTCCAGAAGATAAGTATTTATCTAGTGAAGAACTCCATAATGCCCAAGTATTAAACAAAGAAAAGACTAAATATAAATATTTGGATAAATATAAAACAGGAAGAGCCAAAGACTTTGATTATGATGATTATATGGCGGTTGGAGCGAAATGTAGTTATTATTAATAGAGGGAGAAATTAGATGAAAAGAAAAATATTTTTAATAGTGTTAATGTTGCTTTTTGTAACAGTATCATTTGGAGTAAGTGATGCTCAAGCTAAAACAATTAAGTTGAAACGAAATGTATTTGCAGATCAACAAGGGAAATTTGTATATTACTCAATTCCTACAAAGGGTTTATACAAAATAAATACTAAAACTTATAAAAAGACATTTGTTAAATCGTGTAAAGTGAAGGGTAAAATGACAAATGGATTTAGATACATAAATGTAAAAGGAAAATATATTTATGCAGTTTGGGAGAAGTTTCAAGGATCTAGTGGATTAAGCGGAACTAAACCATGTATTTGCAGAATAACAAAAAAAGGAAAAGTCAAGGTTATTGGACGAGGATACAAACCTGTTGTTAAGGGCAAATATATTTATTATAGAGGTTGTAAAAGATTTGATGATTATGCTTGGCAGATATCTGGTAAAAAAATGAGAATGAGATTAAATGGAACAAGCAAAAAACAAATACATAAAAAATTTATATATAAAAAAAGAAAGTTTTCTGGCTTAAAAATCAAGAGTGTTTATGTTGGAGAACATAGTAATTATAATATGAATTTGAAACTTTATAAAAATGGTAGAAAAGTAACATTAGGTAGATGGTTTCAACCATAACTAACCATAAAAAAAGGAGGCTATTAGAATGAAAAAAATAATAAGCGTATGTATGATAGTTGTTGTGTTATGTACTAGCGCAATGTTTAGCACTGAAGCTGGTGCAAAAATATACAAGGAAAACAAAAAATATACATTTAAGGGAAAAATAGAAAAGAAAGTTTTTTATCATAATAATGGTAAAAAACTAACAAGTTATATTTTGAAGTTAAAAAAACCTATTAAGGCAAAAAGCAGTTTTAGTGGGAAGGTAAAGTTAAAGACTATAGATTTGCAATGGTATTCAAAGAAGATAAAAAACAAGATAAAAAGAAAAGTAGGGAAAAAAGCAAAAGTAACTGGAAAGTTTGCAATATATGCTAGTCCTGCTTGGTCATATAGTCCAATGACAATAGATGTATCTAAAATAAAATAAGCAATATGTTCAAATAGTATATGCTAGTATCAAATAGTGATATAATAATCAAAAATCATTTGGCAGTTTGTCTACGATTTGGTGTATAATAAGTATAATAATGCTAGAGAGAATTACAAAATGGTAAGTAATCAAACAAGTGCTTCAACAAAATTTTATATGAATCAAGCAAATAAAATAGTGGATGTACTATCCGAGATAGTACCCACTATTTACTATGATGTTTTTAAGGATGATTTTAATATTTTCATGTATGGTTTATGGAACAAGCCTGATGATACTCACCCTCCTATTTTGGAACAGTCTGTTTTGCACGTGGGTGAATCTATACAAACTTTAGAACAAACCAATTGGAATGCATTATCTAAAGAGAAACAAATAGAGTGGTTAAAAAGATTAGATTTGCAAGCATTGTTAAAATCACTACGTTTCAGAGACATTTCACTTGATTATTTTTGTGAAAAGAATTCGCTTGTTAAATCAAAAATGACAAATGTTCTTCAGTCGATGATTAACTGGAGAAATTATGGCGTTGGTCATAAAAGTGTCTACAAATATGAACAAATGGATGAATCGATATTTAAATTAAACATTCTTGAGCCGGTATGGGATTTTTATGATTTGCTATCTAGGAAGTATCAAGTAGAATGTGAAATTTTACGTAAAACACTACGTGAAATTGAAATGAGAATGAAGTATCCTAGCACAAATGTTGAACGATTATCAAAAATGAGTCATAAGTCAGAACAAACAGTTCGATCCACATTAGAAACTTTGAAAATATATGTCGATGCTGAAGGAAACATTAAGGGTGAGATTGAAGAAAATCTTGTAACAAATATTAAAAGATTGGCAAAAAAAGAGGTTAAGAAGGAATCAAAGCAAGAACAAAAACAAAAGAATGTCGAGATTAGCAAAAAGAGAAACAGCAAAACAAAAATGGTTTTAAGTATAACCGCTTGCGCTGTTATATTTATAATTGCTATTATTCTGGGCATTAGTACTTTTAATAATAGTCGCTTTACTAAAGTTCCAAATGTTGTCAGAGCAAGTGTTAATAAAGCAAAGGACCTATTAGAAGAAAACGATCTTAAGGTAAAGGTTAAATATATAGATAAGCTAGGTGAAACAAAAGGTATCGTTTTATCTCAGAGCGAAAAGTCAAACAAAAAGGTTAAGAAAGATCAAACAGTAGTGATAGAAGTATGCAGTGGTTTGGTCAAAGTTCCTAATGTTAAAGGAAAGAATATAAAAGAAGCAAGTAAAATACTGAAAAAAAGCCATTTAGAGGCAGTAAAGAAAGAAATTTTTTCTGAAAAAATAAAAAAAGGAATTGTAATGTCACAATCTGTTAAAGATGGGGATAAAGCAGATGAGAACAGTAAGATAAAAGTTATTGTTAGTAAGGGTAAAGATAGAATTGTAATTCCTAACATAGAAGGAAAGAGTTATAAAGAAGCAAAAAACATTATAAAACAAAAAGGGTTAAAGACAAAAAAAGTCAAAGAATATAGCTCATATATATCTCGCAATAAAATTATTAGCACTAGCCCATCTGCAGGAAAAAAGGTTAAGCGAGGAGCAGAAATTTCAATAGTTGTTAGTAAAGGGGAAAACCCTAACAGTGTGAGAAGTAGTAATTCTTATAGTTCAAGTTCGATTAGTTCAAATAATAATCGAGTGACTAAACATAAAAAAAATACAAGTAGTAACAAACAGAAAAAGAATATAAAAAAAGACCATGTTGATAGTTGGGATACAATAAATTAGAGTATACAGCTAAAAAAGAGAGGATATTAGAAATGATGAATAAGTCAATGAAAATAGTGATAGAATTGGTTCTAGTTATAGGTTTTATTATCTTTATTAAGACTATATGCTTAGCTGATATGTGGGAAGCATCATTTGTTAGTCTCCCAGGAATAGATGGGGGAACAAAAGGAAGTATAACTAATGTCTCAAAATCAGGGTTTAAAGTGGAATTGAACCCTGTTGGTCATGGAGGAGTATGGGGATGTCTTGTTGAATCTAAGTATACAATACCCGCAGATGAGAGATATATATATAAAGTATCTTTTACGGCAGAATCCACCAACGTTGACAAGTATATTTATTATGTAATAGGATCATCTGATCCTTTTTCTGGGGGAAATGCAGATTGGATAAAATTGCCAAAAGGCAAAAGTGTATATGCTGAATATATGTATTTTGGAAGTGAGAATACAAATATGTATTTCGGATTGGGTGGAGATCCAGGAGATAGAGATAATCCAGACATAACGTGGGATTATGATGCGGCGATAAGGTATAGTATCTTTGATGCAAAATTCAAAGATATTAATCATAAAGAATTAATGTATTTGGATTGTGGTGGAGATTTTAACTCTTCTACAGATATTATTGTTAGTAATCTGAGAATAGAAAAAGCTGATCCAATAATACCAAGTTTTGAACCGACGCAAAATAGCAGTTCGTATAAGAAAAAAACATTAAAAAAACGATTAAAAATAAAATATGCAAAATCACAATCAAAAAGATGCTTAACTCTCAAATGGAAAAGAGTTAAGAAAATAAGTGGATATGAATTCTATATAAGCAAAAAAAAGAATTTCAAATCGCATACCATTAGGAGAAGATTTAACAAGAAACTCAAGAAAGTAATAGTAGTTTGGCTAAAAAGCAAAAAGGTATATTACATAAAAGGCAGAGTTTTCAAAAAAACTAAAGGGCCTAGAATATATGGAAAGTGGAGCAAAGTGAAGAGAGTTAGAATAAAATAAAAAGTAGAAGAAGTATGCAAATAGCATACTTCTTTTTTTATAAAAATCTACATTTTTTCAAAAACCATAACTATATATAAGTACAGGGAACAAATAAAAGGTTTTTGAAAGGAGATTTGTTATGAGTAGATTTGAAATTTGTTTATTAGTAGGATTGATAATCGGAGTTGGCTTGACTATCGTTTTAAAGTATTTTACAAATCAGAGAATGATAACATGCTTATTCACAGGAATATTTGCAGGACTAGGAATGGTTTTTATTCCTGTTATGTGTACAAACTATTTTACAGCAATGCCGGATAAAATAGGAATTTGGATACTTGGGTTATGGTTGGCAGGAGCATTTGGATACGCCTTATATATGATTATTTCTGTTGACAGAAGCTGGATAGCTTTCCTTTGGGGATTTGCAAGAGGTACTGCAATAGCAGCAGGAGTAGTGATTGTAATTATATGTGCGATTCTTGGATCGTTTGGTACATCAACAAGCGATGACCCATATGATGACTATTAAAATTAATAATAGGAGGTAATTATGAAAAAGTTATTAATAACTATAAGTTTGTTAGTGTTATTATGTGGATGTAGCGCGAATGTAGATGAAGGAACTAATGATGATTTAAATATAAATAAACCATACTTAACTTATACAGATTCAGCAGGAAAGTATGTTTTGTCAGTGACAAAAGATGGAGAAGAGTTTGCGCCAGATTGCACCTTTTCAGTTAATGGAGATGAGTTTCCAGCGACATTAGAGCTAAAAGACAATAAAGGAACTATCACTTTTGACGGAATTCAAAGTATGCTGGGAACAGATGCAAACATGGTAGTTGAGTACAAAGATAAATGTTTCTATCTCACAGGAGGATTTGTGTATAGCACAGACGGAGAGAATATAGATGATAGCAAATCATTTTGGCTAACGGATGAGAAACTCACACTTGAATAGTTTGAGTGTTGAAGAGCCTCAAGTCGGTTGACTAGGGGTTCTTTTTTTTATATAATACACTTTAGGACTTTAAAGCGACAGATTTAAAGTCTTTATCTATTTTTTTTATAAGAAATTACAAGAGAGGCAAACTATGAGTGAGAAAAAAATCATGCTTGGAAACGAGGCGATAGCTC
>ODAI010489666.1_pt1 | contig 10777 bp, 6 predicted proteins | sample 1539321 | NCBI WGS metagenome assembly ODAI01 (sample SAMN02144231, study PRJEB22623) | gut metagenome | biome: sheep rumen | host: Ovis aries | place: New Zealand | reverse complement strand
TGTTTATTCATAGCAGAATCTTCCGGCTCATTGATTAACTAAGCCGATACCTTTCCTTATATACCCGATAACCGTTGGTACATTTTATCAGAAGGTAGCGACCTCAGGCTTGCATGCTTCACATTTTTTAAGATTCCGTATATACAGAACAGGACCTTTTTCTTTGTATGCCTCTGTGTATTCGCAGCGGACTTTCGCCGTAATCTCTATCCAGTCTCCAACGCTCAGCTTTTCGGCACCGGAGTAGTATGCCAGCAGGCCGGCAAACTGTATGTCTGCCTCACAGCATGTCATAACATGTCTTCCGAACGCAAACTGCCCCTGCGGCAGTTCATCGGACAGAGCTACCCTGCCCTTTATGACAAATGTCTTGCCGTCGTAGTCATCCTCGTTTTCGTTGATGTCCCTGTACCACTCCGCATACCACTCGTCTTCGATTTTTATCTTCGATGCATTCATGTCGTAAGGGAGCGGATCGATGATGTCATCCGGTTCGATATCATCCGGACCGTATTCATAGACTATCATGGAGCTGCGGTTAGCGATACGCACCTCCTTGTGGTACGGCATCTTGTCGAAGCCCTTTTCGCAGCGATTGAACACAACCATGTCTGCAGTCTGCATCTTGTTGAAGCAGAGCTGGCGCATGTTCTGGTTGTACATCATGAATGTTCTTGTATCAAAGAGAGCCATCTCCTGTGCGATGATCCAGCCTCTCGGCATTGCAGCAAAGAGCTTCTGGTTCTCCCACATTCCGTTCATCTCAACAACCACGCGGTCAAATCCGCCCTGCTTGTTGATGCGTCCGAGGTTCACGTCGTTGAGCTCAGCTTCGCTCTTAATGCGCTCCACTCTGACTCCCGGGCCTACGAATTTCTCCGGTTCGTACTGCACTTCTCCATTCTCGCATACGAGCAGTAAAGTGCGGCCGTCATCGCCGAACTCGTGGTTCTCGAGCGTCTCCTTTATAAATGATGTCTTACCGGCTCCGAGGAATCCGGTGAATAGATATACTGGTATCTCTCTCATTATCTGCTGATCTTCTTTCATTGCTCCGGGCAGGCTATGCCAGCTTCAGGAGCTCACTGAGTTTTTCCTTGTTAAGTCTTGTTCCGATAACAGCCACCATGCCTGTAGCTTCTGCCTCGGTCTCTCTGACCTCGCCTTCGCCAGGCACGTAATCGAATTCGAGCCAGCCGCCATCAGCGTTCTCTACTATGCCCTTAGCTCTGAGAACCTCGCCGCACTCGTCGAGACTGTCGAGGATCTCCTCGATCTCGGCCTTTGTGTATTTGTTGCTGGTCTGGGCTCCGACTTCATCGAACACCTCATCTGCATCATGTCCGTGATGATGGTGGTGATGGTGATGATGATGGTGGTGCTCGTGCTCCTCTTCGTCATCGTCGTGGTGGTGATGCTCATGGTGGCAGCACTCATGCTCATCATCGTCATCGTGATCGTGGTGATGGTGATGTCCGCATCCGCACTCTTCGCCGTGCTCATGCTCGTGTTCGTGAGCCTCGAGCTCCTCATATGCTTCTTCTCTGAGCTTATCGAGCTCAGCGTTAAGGGTCTTATCTGACTCCATTACCTCGAGCATCTTTGCTCCGCTCAGCTGATCCCAGTCTGTTGTAACTACCTGAGCTGTCTTGTTGAGTGTTCTGATATCCTTAACAACATCGTCGAGTTCAGCTGCAGACATACCCTGCTGATGTGAAAGGAAAATCGAGCTTGCGTGCTCTACCTGGTTCGCAAAAAACTCACCGAAGTTCTCCATGTACATCTTGTATCTCTTTGCATCTACCACTGTGGTAAATCCGTTGAGTTCGATCTTGTCGTTGTTAAGATCCTGTACCGCGATGATTACATCGGACAGCTTTCCGACTCCGGACGGCTCTATGAGAATGCGATCCGGATCGTACTGCTCGATTACCTCATTCAGCGCCCTGCCGAAATCTCCGACGAGCGTGCAGCAGATGCATCCGGCTACCATCTCGTTGATCTTTACGCCGGATTCTCTGAGGAAGCCTGTGTCGACTCCGATCTCGCCGAATTCGTTCTCGATAAGTACTATGTTTTTGTTTTCATATCCTTCAGATATGAGTTTTTTAATAAGTGTAGTTTTGCCTGCTCCGAGGAATCCGGAGAAAATATCTACTTTTGCCATTTGTTCTGCCTTTCTGTTTTGGACATAATTTCCCATTTTTTTCGGATAGATTATAACACCAGCTTTCCTACACAGGTCAAGTCCTAAAGCATTTTTTTGCTTTCACCAGCTTGAACCCAAAGAACAGCGCTTATATAATTGTTTTCACAAAAGAGGCGGGGCTCTCAAAGTGGAGAAAAAAGGGAATCATTATGAAAAACAGAGGGATTGAGATAAAAATGGACGAGAAAAAAGGGGAAGTGCTCGTTGCGCTGGCGCTTGCGCTCAGGGCGAGCTCTCTTTTATTTGGGAAGATCGCAATGCGCACAATGGGGCCGTTCCTTACGATCGGCTTCCGCTTCACCATCGCTTTCGTCATCATTGCTGTCCTCTTCCGCAAGCATCTGACCAAGGTTGATGCAAAGACGCTGTTTCACTGCGCTCTTATAGGCATCACCTTTTTCCTTGCCATGCTTACAGAGATGATGGGGCTAAAGACAACGCCGTCATCGGTTACAGCATTTCTTGAGGGAATGGTGGTAGTGCTGGTTCCGGCGCTGGCCTGCGTTCTGCAGAGAAAGCTCCCGGATAAGGTCACCGTTCTTTCCTCCCTGGTGTGCATCATCGGAGTCGGCTTCCTTACACTCAAGGGCGACAGGCTCGGGTTTACCGGCGGGGAGCTGCTGGTTCTCCTCGGAACTTTCTGGTACTCGCTTTCTGTCATTGTGACCGACACCGCAGCAAAGAACGACGACCTCATGGTTGTATCTGTATACCAGCTCCTCTTCATTGCGATCTTCGCTTTCATCGGAGCATTCTTCTTTGAAGATATCCGTCTGCCTCAGAGCGGCAGCGAGTGGGGAGCTATCCTTGCGCTTGCCATCATTTGCAGCTGCGTCGGCTTTACCATTCAGCCGTTCGGTCAGAAGTACATAACTCCTGAGCGCGCAGGCATTCTCGCAGTATTCAATCCGCTGACCGCCGCGATCCTCGGTGTCGTTTTTCTGCATGAAAAAATGACCCCAATGATGCTCCTGGGATCATTTCTCATTCTTGTATCTATACTTGTTCCGGCCTGGATCGAAGACCGGGCTGCCCGCAAACGTCAGACTAAAAACTGATCTTTAACTGCCTTGTAATCTGAAAGCATATGAGGCGAAAGCACTCCCTGATCGGTGACTACTCCGGTCACGAGTTCAGGTGGCGTTATGTCGAATGCCGGGTAATATCCTTTCACGTCGCGGTTCGCCGTCGGAGTTCCCATTGCCTGCAGCACAAAGTCAGGATCTCTCATCTCTATCTTCACCGTGTCTACAGTCGGATGACCCTGGTCTGGTGTTCCGCTTACGTAATATGGGATGCCATGGTATTTTGCGGCTATCGCTATCTGGTAGGTGCCAACCTTGTTTACTACGTGGCCGTCGCAGCAGATCACGTCGGCTGCTGAGGTGAACAGGTCCACGCCTTCCTTTTTCATTACGAAAGCCGGCATGTTGTCGGTGATTACCGTAACGTCAAATCCCATATCGTGGGCAACACTTGCCGTGAGCCTGGATCCCTGGAAGTACGGGCGGGTCTCCGGGCAGAAAAGCCTGATGTCCTTGCCCTGAATCCTTGCCTCTTTCAGCATCATTCCAACTATGGTCTCAGCGAAGCACTGAGTCATTACGGTTCCATGCTCAGGGAAGAGCTCTGCTAGGTACCTTCCGGCCTTGTTTATTCCGGAGTATCTCTCATTGTTCTGGTCTACTGCGCACTCCTTAATTGCTTCGGAAACGTCAGACGCTCCTCCTGCGAGAGCCGTCTTTGCTGCCTCAACACACTTTTCTGTGATCTTCTCCATACGCCAGGTTGTAGTTGGCCTTGCATGTGAGATGGTGCAGGCGGCGGCCTCAAGATACTCTATCTGTTCAGCTTCGCTTTTTCCCCTGCACTCATAGGCAGCCAGTGCCATTCCCATGGCCGCCGCCGTATACGGACCGGCGCTCTGTGTAACCATGTCACGTATGGCATTGGCGACTTCCTGATGGGTCCTGCACTCAACCTTTATTACCTCTATAGGATAGATGCGGCGGTCGAGTATCCTTACCACACCGTCCTCGTACCAGGCGATGTTCTCATACTGCAGCATCCATGCGAGTCCTTTATCCTGTCTCTCCATCCTTGTCTCCTGTTCTGCCTCAGCAACATACCACATTATGAAAGTGGTGTTTCCTGCTTGTTTTGGTAAACAAAGCCGCGCTGTTGTATGCGCGGCCTGTCATCTTGTTACTCTGCCTTAGCCTCTTCAGCTTCAGCCTTTAATTTAGCTTCCTCTTCTTCCTCAAGCACTCGGTAAGCGACCTTTCCGACGAGAGTCTTAGGCAGCTCGCTGCGGAATTCTATGTCATAAGGCATGGCGTACTTCGCAATGTGCTTTCTTCCGTAAGCCATGAGCTCTTCCTTAAGAGCGTCGTTTGCCTCTATGCCAGACTTAGGCATCACGAACATCTTTACCTTCTGCATCCTGTAGCTGTCCGGCACTCCGATAGCGCAGCTCATCTGCACCTTCTCGTGTGCATCAAAGATGTTCTCGAGCTGAGCCGGATAGATGTTGTATCCGGACGAGATAATCATTCTCTTCGCTCTGCCCTTGAAGTATATGAAGCCCTCGTCATCCATGCTTCCGAGGTCTCCGGTATAGACCCATTTCATGCCGTCCGCATGCTGGCGAATCGTATCAGCAGTCTCTTCCGGCATGTCCAGATAGCCCTGCATAACAGTAGGTCCAGCCAGAAGGATCTCGCCTTCCTCTCCGTATGGCAGTTCCTCATCTGTGCCCGGCTTTACGATTTTATAGTAAGTATCCGGGAACGGTATGCCAATGCTTCCTTCCTTGTACATCTGCAGCGGAGTCAGGCACGACGCCGTAACGCACTCAGTTGTGCCGTAGCCCTCGCGCACCTGTATCTTCGCATTGTGGTCGAAGAGGAACGAATCGAATTTCTTTTTAAGCTCAACAGAGAGCGAATCTCCGCCGGAGAACACTCCCTTCAGTGAAGAAAGGTCTGCGCCTTTCATAGAAGGCAGTCTCAGCAGCGCCTCAAACAGGGTTGGAACTCCTGCGATGAAATTGCATTTATACTTTGTGATCAGCTTAGCGTAGCTCTTAGGTGTGAATCTCGGTACCAGCACGCATCTTCCGCCTTCGGCAAGCATGGTGTGTATGCACACGCCGAGTCCGAATCCATGGAAGAGAGGCATAGCTGACAGCGTTTTGTCGCCAGGCCTGAAGATAGGGTTCGCAGCAACGACCTGAGCTCCGAGAGCATTGAAGTTGAGGTTGGTGAGAACGATTCCCTTGGTTGTACCTGTGGTTCCGCCGGAATAGAGTATAGCTGCAGGATCGTCAGGATTTCTCTTTACCTTGTACTCGTAACCGCAGTGCTTGCCGAGTCCCATGAAGTCAGGCCACTGGAATACCGGTGCCTCTTTAGGGATCTTCTGGATCTTGCGTCCCTCAGTCAGCATGTAGCCTACTTTGATAGGTCTGGTGAGCTCATCTCTGATGCGGGCTATGATGACGTTCTGCACCTTTGTGTTTTTGCGGATAGCCTCAATCTTGTGATAGAACTGGTCGAGAGTGACCACCATCACAGAGCCCGACATGTTCAGATAATTCTCAATCTCCTTCTCTGCCGAGAGCGGATGAATCATGTTGGCTACAGCGCCAACAAGGTTTACTGCGTAAAGCATGTAGATGGCCTGCGGGCAGTTCGGCATGGCGATGGTGACTCTGTCGTTTTCACGGATACCAAGCACTCTGAGAGACTTGGCGCAGAGGTTGATCTGGTCGATCATGTATTTATACGTGATGTGCTTTCCCATAAAATCGAGAGCTATGTTCATCGGCTGCTTTTTAGCAGTAGCCTCAACTTTCTCGTACATGGTGCCGTTGAAGTATTCGAGTGTCAGAGGAAGGTCTCCCCTGCTTTTGTTCCAGGGGATCTTCACTCCCTCAGGAACAGGAAATACGATATTTCCGTTTTCATTCAATGTCCACTTATATTCCATTTCTGTAAATACCTTTTTCTTCTTAAATTATGGCTTTGCCGATTCTGTAATGATTTGTATTTCTTATCAGTCCGATTTCCCGAACCTGATAATAATATCATTCTTTTGGCTCTATTGCGAGAGCAACAACCGCTTTTATTCCGGTTTTAAGCTTATTCTCCTGCTAAGGTGTAATTGCGATTATCATTTTAATCGCAAAACGGCAAATTTCTCCATTCAAGAATAAAAGAAGGAATGAATACTATTCATACCAGATAAGCGGCTTTGTGAATTTCTTGTGTAGTGTAAACCGTTGTAATTGCGGTAGTCTCATAAAAGATGTAGAATTTTAGATTGTAAACGCAGCGGGAGCTGCAATAGGGTTCGAGCCGGAAAATCTCTTATCGGCAGTTAAAGAATACAAAAGGAACTGGAGAATCACGACTAATGCTTGAACTGAAAGGCATAACAAAAGAATATAAAACCGGTGCCGAGACAGTGCACGCGCTTAGAGGCATCGACCTCGCTTTCAGAGAGAGTGAGTTTGTCTCGATACTCGGCCCTTCGGGCTGCGGTAAGACCACCTTGCTCAACATTCTCGGCGGTCTCGATCAGTACACAAATGGTGATCTTCTGATCGACGGCATCAGCACCAAAGAGTACAAGGATGCCGACTGGGACGCGTACAGGAACGATACTATCGGTTTCGTCTTCCAGAGCTACAACCTGATCTCGCACCAGACCGTTCTTTCGAACGTAGAGCTGGCGCTGACGCTTTCGGGCGTGTCTGCCGCGGAGCGGAAGAGCCGGGCGGTCAAAGCGCTCGAGCAGGTTGGTCTGGGCGATCAGGTAAACAAGCGCCCGGCGGAGATGTCGGGCGGCCAGGTTCAGCGTGTAGCTATAGCGCGCGCCCTTATCAATGATCCTGATATCATCCTGGCTGATGAGCCTACAGGCGCGCTCGATACTGAGACCAGTACCCAGGTAATGGGCATACTGAAAGAGATCTCAAAAGATAAGCTGGTCATCATGGTAACGCACAACTCGGAGCTGGCTGAGGCTTATTCCACCAGAATAGTCAGGTTGTCTGACGGTCAGGTCATAAGCGATACTGATCCGTTCTATCCGGGCAGCCACACTGTCAGCGAAGGCACTCCGATTAAAAAAGTCAGCGGAAGATCTACCGGACGGCGCAACAAGTCGATGTCGATGGCAACAGCCCTTCATCTCTCGCTCAACAACCTGATGACCAAGAAGGCCCGCACTCTGCTCACTGCATTCGCAGGCAGCATTGGAATCATCGGAATAGCGCTCATCCTTTCGGTTTCTCATGGATTCCAGACTTATATAGACAAGCTCGAGGAAGACACACTTGCGTCCTATCCTCTCACAATAATGTCTGAAACGGCAGATATGTCGTCCATGATCACCGCTTTCATGACTAACGCTACGGATACCGAAGGCGAAAATTCCGGCAACAAGCTGCATGAGCAGCAGATAATGACAGATATGCTGGCAAGCGTCGGCTCAAACGACCTTTCCTCTTTTAAGGAATACCTTGAGGCCCACATGGATGAGGCCGGCGAATGGTTCAATGCTTATCAGTACTCCTACGGGCTGTCGGTCAATATCTATTCAACCAATATGAAATATGGCCCGCTGCGGGTAAGCCCAGGCTCCATCATGCAGTCATATATGAGCGGTTTTCAGCAGAGCAATTTCTCCATGATGAATACTGATGTATTCTTCCAGATGATGGACAACGAGAAGCTCCTCAAGTCGCAGTACAAGGTGCTAGCAGGTAAATGGCCTGAAAAATACAACGAGCTCCTGCTGGTGCTCGACAGCGAGGATCAGCTGAACGACTACATCGTATATACCCTTGGGCTCCGTGACCCTCAGGAGCTGAAAGACATGATCACAGACGTCATGAACGGCAAGGATGTGACCAACAGCAACGATCAGCTTGAGTGGACATACGATGACTTCCTTGGAATGAAGTTTGCGCTGGTACACGCATGCGATACCTACAAGCGCAACTCTACATATGATGTCTGGGAAGACATGAGCAGCGATGAGGACTTCATGGAAGACCTCATCAAAAAATCCGAAAAGCTCACCATTACAGGAATCGTCTGTGCGAAAGAGGTCTCCGGCGCAAACGCCATGAGTTCGGGTGTGGGTTATCTGCCTTCCCTCACACAGCACATGATCGAATACGCGGCTGAATCAGATATAGTAAAGATCCAGCGCGAGAGCAAAAACACCGATGTATTCAGTGGCAAGAGCTTCGAGGACATCCGCAACAATAACAGCGAAGGCCTCGGTTTTGAAGATATGATAAGCATCGATGAGAACAAACTCAGCAAAGCGCTGGGCGGAGATATCGATCCTAATGCCATTCAGAAGCAGATAGAAAGTATCGCCAAAGATGAAGTCAATGATCTGAGTAAAAACGATTCCGCAGAAAAGGTCGCAGAGGATGTAAACAAAGCACTCCGGAAAGGATGCGAAGGCATAGTTGATCATATCCTTGATAAATATAAGGAAGATCCTGAGAAGTTCAAATTCAGCAAATCGCTCGTTGATGAGGCGGTCGGCGAAAACCTTAACACCGGCAAGCATGCTGCCATGATAAATCCGATGCTCAAAGCCTATGCCAAAGTGCTCAGGTCTGCAGGGCCGACAATAATGGAAAGCATCGCAGCAGCAACAGATGAAGAAGCTGCAGCAGCCGCTATGGAGCAGGCCAGGGAAGCTGCACAGCAGCAGGCTGCGCCTGAGCTGGCGAAGATGTTTCCGGAAGGCCTTGGGCTGACGGAAGAAGATGCTCCTGCAATACTTAAAAACGGTATAACTCCAGAGGAGATTATTGAGAAATCGGGTGGAATGCTCGATCAGGAAAGTGCAGGGGCTCTGGCTCAGCAGATAAACGGCGCGGCTGAGCAGATAAACAAGTCCATAGATGATTCGCTTGCCGAGCAGGCAGAATCCATGAAGGTTGATCCTGCGGAGATACTGGAGCAGTCACTTGAAGGGACGCTTGATCCTTTCCTCAGCGCCAAGGAGCTGCAGGACGGCATAAAACAATACGGAGAAGGCATTGAGATGATGCAGAATGCAGAGGTTGTAGGTCCGGCGCTCGGAAAGGCTGCTGAAGCCGTTGGCAACCAGTTCAATGTAGATCCGTCAGGCATAGCTGATGCCTTCTCAATGAAGATGAGCGAGGAAGAACTCACAAGGCTCATCACCGCCTATGTATCCGGCGGAGAGGAGACTGGCTACGAAAAGAACCTGATCAAGCTCGGTTACGCCGATATATCTGACCCGTTCAATATGTCGTTCTATCTCAAGGATTTCGATTCCAAGGAGAGCTTCCTGAAGTTCATAGACGATTACAACCAGTCAATGCTCGATAAAGGCGATGACGACAAAGTCATCAGCTATACCGACATTACCGGTGTGCTGATCAAATCGGTGAAGTCCATCACAAACGCAGTAAGCTACGTGCTCATCGCATTCGTAGCTATCTCGCTGATAGTATCGTCTATCATGATCGGAGTCATCACCTACATATCTGTACTCGAGCGTACCAAAGAGATCGGAATACTTCGTGCTATAGGTGCATCAAAGAAAGACATCGCCAGGATATTCAATGCAGAGACCATTATCATCGGCCTTTGCGCAGGATTGATCGGGATCGGCGCAAGCTTGTTGCTTCTGATACCGATAAACAAGGTGCTGATCGGGCTTACCAATATTGCCGCACTTAAGGCGATACTCCCTGCAGCAGGCGGTGCAGCACTGGTAGTTATAAGCGTATTCCTCACATTTATAGCCGGCCTGATACCGTCAGGTATGGCAGCTCGTAAGGATCCTGTAGTAGCGCTCCGCACTGAGTAGCCAGCCGGTTCGTACAGCAAACGAAAGACAGCATTTTAATATTCCCGGGCACCACGTCCGGGACTTTGTTTGTATGCAGATATTCTGTTTCTCTCATTTATTTAAGATGATCCCACTCTTCAAATCCGCTGCAGATCGTTCCGGCTGCGTGGCTGTCTGAACTGAGTATAAGTACGCCGCCTTTGCTCTTTATGTAATCTATCTGATCTGCCGACGGATAAGGTCTGGTCCTGTAGCCTTTTGATATAGCACCGGTGTTTATCTCAAAGACCGGCTTATCGCCTGCCTGCAGCACGCCAAGGGTCTCGAGCCGGTTACGGTTGCCATTCTTATATCTTTCCGCACAATCATCGAATATCCTGTCTATGGCTTTTTTCCATGCCTTGATATATCTCTCATCTGCGGTATCGAATATGTCGCTTATGAATTCTGCAGAACCGCAGATCGACTTGTTCATTATTTTGCCTGCAGGACTGAAGCCCCAGCCCTCGGTGAATTTTGTGATGAGGTCAAAGTGGCCTATGATGTCGCAGCCTGTAGATTCAACTATGCCTCCGACTGTATCGAAGTACAGTTCCGCGACCCTAATCATCCCTTCTTTCCTGACATCCGGATCATCGCACTGCCCATCGCCTCCAAAGGCAAACATACACAACTCCTCCGGGCCGTCATCTACCGGACTCCAGTCTTTGTATT
>ODAI013989631.1_pt1 | contig 10778 bp, 9 predicted proteins | sample 1539321 | NCBI WGS metagenome assembly ODAI01 (sample SAMN02144231, study PRJEB22623) | gut metagenome | biome: sheep rumen | host: Ovis aries | place: New Zealand | reverse complement strand
CGTTTTTCCGCTTCCGCGCATTTTTTATGTTGGATCCTTGGCTTTTGTAGCATAAAAAAGAAAATCATCTTAAAACAGTTTACATGATTTTCCAATACCGCGTCCGTCTTCAGATAAAATACATCTCATGCTGAAGCCCTGCGCTCAGTCCTCGTACAGCTTGAAATAGAAGGAGTTCTCCGTGTTGCCCTTGCTGCCATACGTCCTCACCCCTACGCCGCAATTGGTGCTGGAGCTGCCGTCAACCTGATTGATGGCGTCCAGGAGCGTGATGGAGGCGCTGCCTGAGCCCAAGCCGTCGTTCTCGGAACTGCCGTCCCATTCCTCCAATCCGTTCGCCGCACACGCAATCGAATCCCCCAGGTTCGAGTACGTTTTGATTATCTTGTTCAGCCCGCTGGTAAGGTCTGTCCACGAATTGTCGCTGCTGACCCATCCCCCGCTGCTGTGGAAGACCTGGGTGCCCCCAAACGTGTAGGTGCTGACCAAGCCCATGTCGTTGTCAGTCTCGCCGCGGTGCATGCAGTGCCACAGCTCCTGCATCTGCGCATGCACCGGCTTTATCGCCACCGTGAAGGTTTCCGAGGAAGCCGCAATGCCCGCCCCGGAAACGGAGATGCTGCGGCTGCTGCCCACCGGCACCTGCACCGATGCTGCGGAAGAACCTTCCACTGTTACGGAAAGCCCTCCCGCCAGAACCGTCACCGGCATGCCGGCATCCCTGTACGTCATGGCGCTGTAGCGGTAGGTGCCGCTGTCGTACACCGCCGTGAACTCCGCCACCCTGCGGTACGCCGGGTGCAGCACCAGCCTTCCCTTGTAGGCAGAAGCTGAAGGAATTGCAGTCCCGGCAGGGAATTCCGCCGCCCCGCCAGCCGACAGCGACCAGCCGCAGAAGACCATTGCGCCGGACTCATCCATGTACAGGCAGTCCGTGGGCGGCTCAAGCACCCCGTTCGTACCGCTTTTTGCATACTCCGCAGCCGCAGGGGCAGCGCCTTCGTGCCCATCCATGCTGAATTCCACGGGGTAGTCCTGGATATACATGAGGATGGAGTTGTCGCCCTCCCCTGTTGTCGCCGGCGCGGACTCCGCCGTCAGCTGCGTGTAGCCGATGTCCTGCCCACCGGCACCCTGCACTTGGATTACTGCCGTCCCGGATATGGTGGAGCCGATTGGGATGAATTCTATGACGACGGCCTCCGTGTCGCCTTGCTGGAACGTGACGGCGGGCATGCTCCGGCCGTTCACGGTGACGCTCACCGTGTAGCCCGTCCACGTGACGGGCGTACCGTCCTGCGTCTGGTTGAACAAGACCGACGGCAGCGGCAGTATCTTCAGGTAGCCGGTCTTTCCCTCGTCTTCCGTGCTGGCGGACACCACTTCCGTGTAGCTTATGTGCTCCTTCACGCTTATGACAGAAAAGCCGTCGTCCCCCAGCACGATGTCCGGCGTACTGGACTGGAAGTTATGGGCGCGCCCGTACCCCCCCCCCTACCATACTCTTGTATAGTATCATTCCCGGAACCGACTGCGCCCCCACGGAGGTTCACTTCGTTTGCGCAGGAAGCAAGCAGGATGCACCCGCAGAAGAAAGCCCCCAACGCCGGGTTGCGGGAAAGCGGAGCCTTGCCCGCGAACTTCTGTTTTCCGAATAGACCGAGAATTCCACCGAAACATGCCGCCATAAACAATTCCTTACTATATGAATGAGCCTTGGGCACCCCACGCATGGGTATATGATACCACGTCGGCAAGCCCCTTGTCATCACCCGGAAGGGGGATTTCACCAAATTTCTTGATTTTGCTTCCACGCGAAAACGGGCGGCACAAGCAGCAGCGCCCCACGCTTTTCCGCCGGAATCCGTACCACTCCCGCCGGATATGTATGCAGCCGGAAAAATGCGCTCCCGGCGGGAACCCAAGAGCCTCCGCCTGTTGCAAGCTTCGCGTTGCAAATGGCGGTGGCTCTTGGAACCCCGCCTCCGCGCATTTTTCCGGCCTCCTGCTCAACTTGCGTTTTTGCCCTTACTATGATAGTATGGCGGTACATGTTTGCATTTCGTTTTGCGTTGCGGAACGTGCTTTCCCGCAGGAGCTCCGCAGTCATCATATTGTTCATAGCGTTCACGCTCGCGCTGCTTGTTGTCTCAAATGCCATCTTTGACGGCACGGACAGCGGCATGGAGCACACATACGTGAACAGCTTTACCGGCAACATCGTCGTCTGCCCGAAATCGGAATTCCCCCTCAGCCTTTTCGGGGATGAGACCCCGGTAACCGGCGAGCTTTCCGAAATCCCCCTGCTCATCCCCTTCGCCGAGGTCAACGAGCTCGTCAGGGGTACGGAGGGCATCACATCGGTCATCCCGCAGATTACCGGCGTGGCGGTGATGGATATAAATGAAGAGAACATACCGCTCTCGCTTTTCGGGGTCATCGGGGACGAATACATGGCGGACATGAGCGGAATCCAGATGGTCTCCGGCAGACCCTATACGGCCGGGGAGCGCGGGCTGATGCTGAGCGAGACCTCGCTCGCGCTCATCGAAGAGGATGCCGAGACCGAGCTGCACGTGGGCGATACGGTAAAGCTCGTCATGACGGACGGCGCATCCTTTACCATCAGGGCGATTCCGATTACCGGCATCTACCGCTACGAAGTCAGGAACTATACACTTGACAAGATTGCGCTCATCGACCCGGAGACGCTCCGCGGGCTCATGGGCGTGCAGGACACCACTGACGACATAGAGCTTGACGAAGAGGTAAAAAACCTGCTGGAACGCAGCAACGAGGGCAACTTCGATGACATCTTCGCAGACGCAGAGGATTCCGTCGTGACGGAAGGCGAGGAGCTGGATATCCCGGCGCTCCTGCAGCAGGACGATGACGGGCAGGAGCTCGATGCGGCGCAGAACAACACGTGGTCGTACCTTATCTGCCGCACGGACAAAAGGCTCTCCGCAAAAAAAATGATAAAGGCGCTCAACGCCGAATTCAAGAAAAGGGACTGGCCGGTACAGGCAATCAACTGGCGCACGGCTGCCGGAGGCTCCGTGGTCTACGTCTTTTACCTGCGCATCATCATGACGGTCGGCATCATACTCATCCTGCTGACGGGCTTTATCGTCATAAACAACACGCTGACCATTTCCGCGCTGGGCAGGGTCTGCGAGACCGGCACACTGAGGGCTATCGGCGCGACGCAGCGTTTCATCGCCCTCCAGTTCCTGAGCGAGACCTCCCTGCTCACCATCAGCGCGGGGGCGCTGGGCTGCCTCATAGGCTGCGCCATAAGCACGCTGATAAACAGGGCGGGCATCCAGCTCAACAACTCGCTGCTGGTACAGCTTTTCGGCGGCAACAGCATAAACGCGGTGCTTACCGCACGGAATATCCTGCGCTGCATGGGGATTTCCGTCGTACTCGCCTTCCTCGGCTGGATATACCCGGTACATGTCGCCATGGAAAGTAATCCGATTGTAGCAATGAGGGGGCAGGTATAAATGTTCTTTTCCCGCATAGCCTTGCACACGCTGGTAAACAACCGGCGCCAGTACGTCTCGCTCTTTTCGGTCTGCCTCGCAGGCATCACCATCATGCTTTCCGCCCTCTGGGTCACGGACGGCATGCTCAAGGCGGTGCACAACAAATCCAAGCAGTATTACGGCGGGGACATCACGCTGATGGGCGGGGACATCTCCTATTCCTTGGGCGATACCGGCTCGCTCATCCAGACGCTCAAAGGATTCCTGCCAGAAGACGTCACGTATTATTCGCGCATAGACTACGACGCCCGCAAGTCATACATCTTCTTTGAGGGAATGACCGTGCGGCAGCGTATGGCAAAAGGCGTCGATTTTGAGGCGGAACGGGACTTGTTCTCTGCCTTCGACTTTGTGGAAGGAAACGCGGAGCCATCCGAAGACCACAACAATATCCTCATATCAAAATCAATCGCGGCCCGGCTCGGCGTGCGTGCGGGCGATACCGTAACCTATCAGGTCTACACCGACAAGGGCTACAAGAACACGATAAACCTCGTCATCTCCGGCATATTCAACAACAACAGCCTCTTTGGCATGTACACGCTGTACATCGATATCCGGGCGCTCAGGAAGGTGACCGCCCGCCCGGACGACTACGTGAACAGAATCTGCATGTACTTCAACGAAGAGGAGCCCGGCGCGGATACCGTCGCGCTGCTGCAGAACCAGCTCGCGAAGGTGCTCCCCATGTACCCGCGCTACGACTGCAAGAAAGAATTCTACCATTATATCGACTACGACATGCCGCGGGACGACATCAGCTACGCGCTCATCTCCCTCGACGCGAACATACAGGATCTCCAGCTGCTCATAGACGCCATCAAGGCCGTGGTGCTGCTCATCATCATCGTGCTCATGGCCATCATCTCCGTGGGCATCGGCAGCACCTATAAAATCATCATCATGAAGCGCATCACGGAAATCGGCACGTACCGGGCAATCGGCATGAAGCCCGGCAGCGTCAAATTCCTCTTCCTTACGGAATCCTTCTACCTGCTGACGGCAGGATTCCTTGCGGGAGTGCTGCTGACCGGCATCGTCATGGCGGTGCTGACTCAGTTCAGCTTCTCATTCATCCCGGCAATGGACATTTTCCTTGAGAACGGGCGCCTCAGGCCGTCCGTCAGCGTGGTAAAATCAGTATTACTATTTTTTGTAATTGCTGTAACGACCATTTCCTCTATGTTGTTTACTATTCGAAACGTCGTGAGCATCAGCCCAGTGGGAGCACTCGCCACGACAACATAATTATTATCCTTATTTTAAGGGAGTTGAACGTATGAAAAAGACAGGAATCGCATTTGTTTCTATACTTTCGGGGCTGCTTCTTGCAGCAAACGCGGCATTCGCTGACACAAAGCTTTCTGCTGCCGATGCAGCCGCGCTTCTGAAGAAGACAGACGAGACTACCGCATTCACAAAGACGGACTTTTCCGCAAAGTACTCTATCGTGCAGGACAAGCCGGGTCAGGGAAAATCCGTCCTTGACGCCGTCATGTACCGCCGCGACAGGGCGTCTTCCTACACCATCCTTATCACCGGCCCCGCAAAGAAAGACAAGGGCAAGGGCTATGTCCAGTTTGACAACAACATCTGGTACTACGACCCGGCCGACAAGCAGTTTGTCTTTACGAGCGCACAGGACAAATTCCAGGGCTCAAACGCCAACAACAGCGACTTTACCCCCCAGCATTACAGCAGGGACTATACAATCGCAAAGGCCACGCGGGTAACGCTCGGCAAGCTTTCATGCGTGCTCTTCGAGCTGAACGCGGCGGTAGAGGATGTCAGCTATCCTACCATAAAGCTCTGGGTAACCGAAGACGACGGGCTTATCCGCAAGCGCGAGGACTACAGCCTTTCCGGGCAGCTGCTCCGCACGACGCTCATCCCCAAGTACCAGTCGCTCCAGAAATACAAGGAGTATTCGGTGCCGGAATCAATGACGATTATAGACAATCTGCGCGGAAAGAAAATCAACAACAAGATGCAGTACGAGCAGACCGTGATAAGCATCACCCTCACGAAGGATTCCTTCGAAAAGCAGAGCGATGCCGTATACACAAAGAAATACGTTGAGATGATGAGCAAGTGATGAAAATCCGCTGTCTCCTGCTTGCCTCGGCATTGCTGATACTTCTTTGTCCGCCCGTCTGCTTTCCTCAGGATTACGAAGACTACGAAAGCAGCGTGGACGATATTTTCAACGATGTAGGGGACAGCGAGCTATCTGAAGAGCAGGTAGAGGACAAGCAGAGCATGGAACCGAGCTTCTCCACGGGAAGCCCGGTTATCTCGTTTTATGGGCATTTCAATGCCGCTGCGGGTCTCGTCGAAAAAATCCGTCCGGACACAAACACAAACATGGGCATGACGTTCAACAACACGCTCGGTTTTACTGCGCATCCGGCGCCGGAATTCACCATACAAGGGGCGGTCAGGACGGAATTCCCCGACTTCGACATATCGCTCAGCCACCTGTACTTTGATTACATTCTGGCGGAAAAAGTCTATATCTCCGTGGGCGCCACGGCAAAAAGCTGGGGGAATTCCCGCATTTTTGACACGAACATACTCGACGACGAGGACTACAGCGAGCCCAAGATTTTCGACCTTTCCTTCACGCCGACGCGCCGCTTTGACACCAGCATCACCATTCCCATCGGCTACGGGCAGATTGAGGCGCTCGCCATGTACAAGGGAAGCGACATCCCGGAAGTCAGCAAAGAGAATATCGCCTATGCGGCGGAGGTGGAATACCCCATCGGGCCCTTTGCGGTCAGCCTGTTCGCCAGGACGTGGGCAAAGCGCGACACCCAGCGCATGCAGCCTGCATTCGGCCTGTCCGTGACGACGGATCTCCTTGGCAACCATATAACGCTGTGGGGCAAAGTGCACGCCCCGCGCGGCAAGGTGCAGGAGGATATCTCCTACGCAAAATTCGTCGGCGGCATAAGCCGCCTGTGGGATCTCGACGATATCGGCAAGATGGGCTTTGCCGCGGAATACCAGTTTGTCTACGACTCGCACACAGGCGGCGGCTCAACGACAAGCTCGGAGCTCGCCTTTACCGCGGCATGGTCGCACATGTTCCGCTCGGATGTCTCTCCTTCCGTCCAGTGGTACCTGAACATAGACAACATGTCCGGCTACGTCATACCGAGCATTTCGTACACGCCATTCAAATATCTGACCGTGACGCTTGTCGCGCCGGTTCTCTACAACGGCGGTTCCTATTCCTATGACTCCGTGACATACACATCATCGGCAAATTCGGTAACGGCGCTGCTCGGTCTCATATTCACCCTTTCAGTGGATTATTAACGGCACATTCCGGACAGCGGCGGCAAAAGAATCGGGCCGGCCGGAAGCGGGAGTTTCCGGCCAGCTCTGCTATATATCAGGGGATTGAGTATGGGAACAAAAAAAAATATAACGCAATATGATGTCGCGCGGGAGGCAGGAGTTACCCGCAGCATGGTGAGCTACGTCATCAGCGGAAATTCCGGCCGCTCCGTCGCGCCTGAGACCCGTAAAAAGATACTGGACGCCATCGAGCGGCTCGGCTACCACCCGAACAAAGCCGCACGGACGCTGCAGCAGGGAGCCGTCGGCATCGCGGCAAACCGCATCGGCATCGTGCTGCGGGCGCCGGACATGTTCCGCCGCCCTTACTACGCGGAAATAATAGAAGGAATTCATATCGCCGCCCACGAGCACAAGCATCAGATTGACTTTATCCGCTTTTTTGGGGAGCTCAAAGATCCCGTCCTCTTTAACGAGCTGATTCACGAAGAGGAAATCGGCGGGCTCATCCTGCTCTCGGTGGGGGAATGCCTGAAAGAACGCAGCGACCACGAGCTCATACAAAAAATGCGGGAGCGCATCAAGAAAATCGTCTGCGTAGGATGGAAGCACGAGGGGCTCAGCAGCGTCATGTTCGACCGCAGCGCCGCCGCCGCGCAGGATGCCGAATTCCTCTTTGCGCAAGGCTACACGGACATCGCATATATCGGGCAGCAGGACGAGCGGATTGCCGGCATGCGGCAGGCCTTTAGGGAGCACCAGCTTGACGACGGAGCCATCACCATCGGAAGCGCCTTCAACATGCAGGGCGGCTACATGGCCATGGAGAAAATCCACGGGGAAAACAAACTGCCCCGCGCGCTCGTGTGCGGCTCGGACGAGGTCGCAATCGGCGCGCTCAGCTACCTGAACGAGCACCAGATAGCGGTTCCGGACGATGTCGCCATCATCAGCATAGACAATATCGAGGATTCCGCCTACACCATGCCGCCACTGACAACGATGAACGTGCAGAAAAGCAGCATGGGCCAGAAGGCGGTGGAGATGATTATCGACGGTTTTGCCGGGCAAGGAGAGAACGCGACGAACATCCTCCTGCCCACAAATATTGTCCGGCGGCGCTCCTGCTGAGCAAGGGCGCTCCCGGCTGAATCAACGCAGCCCGCCGCAAACAGAGGCGCCCCCCTGCTCCGCCCAAGGGGAAGCCTGCGCGCAACACGCTATGCAAGCATTCCGCACGAGCCAGGCCTACAGACGCGCCGCCTTATAGCGCTCGTATTCCGCGCCGTTGCAATGCACCCAGTGGCCGGGAAAGACCTCCCGGAACGACGGGGCATCCTGCGCATAGTCGTGGGCAGAGTCAGGCTCATAGACGGTGCGGACACGCCGCTGCTCGTAATCGGGATCCGGCAGCGGAATCGCGCTCAGCAGGGACTTCGTGTAGGGATGCAGCGGTCGGGCAAAGAGCTCGGCGGAATCAGCAAGCTCCACAATCTTTCCGTAATACATAACCGCAATGCGGTCAGAGAAATACTTTACCACCGAAAGATCATGGGATATGAACAGAACCGCAAGCCCCATCTCCTTGCGCAGGTCGTCAAGCAGGTTCACAACCTGCGCCTTTATGCTCACGTCCAGCGCGCTGACCGGCTCGTCGGCGATAAGCAGCTTGGGCTCCATGATGATGGCACGGGCAATTCCGATCCGCTGCCGCTGACCGCCGGAAAACTCGTGGGGATAGCGCCCGGCATATTCCGGCAGCAGGCCGACACGCACAAGCACGTCTGACACGCGGCGTGAAATCTCTTCCTCAGATTTGATGCCCTGGATGCGCAGCCCTTCCGCGATGATTTCCCGCACGGTCATGCGGGGGTCAAGGGAGGTGGCCGGATCCTGGTAAATCATCTGGATTTTCGTCTCAAATTCCCGCTTACGGAGGAACTGGCGGATGCGCCGCTCTTCCTGCCGCTGCTGCCGCACTATCTGGCGGTAATCCTCAGGACTGATTTTTTGCTCCTTGACATCGAGGGCCGCCTGCTGCAGGGCGGACTCACAGTCGTACAGCCCCGCATTCACCAGCTGTCCGTCAAAATACACCTGCCCGCCCGTTATGTTGTGCAGGCCGATAACCGACCGGCCCGTCGTCGTCTTGCCGCAGCCGGATTCCCCCACAAGAGAAAAGACCTCGCCCCGCCAGACATTAAAACTGATGTCGTCAACCGCGCGGGAATTCCCTTTGTTGAAATACTGGCGCAGGTGCTCCACCTTTAAGAGCGGCTCCTTCCTCGTCTCACTCATTTCCAGCCTCCTCGCGCTCCCGCATACGCCGTATCCGCTCCGTCACAGCCTTGGGCAGCTCCACGTGCGGCGCGGAAGGATGCAGCAGCCAGGTGGCGGCATAGTGGCTCTCGCTTATCCGGAACAGCGGCGGCTCCTTCTCAAAGTCAATCTGCATGGCATACGCGCTGCGGAGCGCAAAGGCATCTCCCTGCGGCGGGTAGCGCATATCAGGGGGAATGCCCGGAATCGACACAAGCCGCTCGCCGGTATCAAGGTCGGGCATGGAGGCAAGCAGCGCCCAGGTATACGGATGCGCCGGCCGGTAAAAAATGTCGCGCACCGTACCCACCTCAACGACTTTCCCCGCATACATAACGGCAACGCGGTCAGCGACGTTCGCCACAACGCCCAGATCGTGCGTGATGAATATGACGCTCATGCCGCGGCTCTTTTTCAGCCTGTTTATAAGCTCAAGAATCTGCGCCTGGATAGTCACGTCAAGCGCGGTCGTCGGCTCGTCGCAGATAAGCAGATCGGGGTTCGCGGCAATGGCAATCGCTATCACGATGCGCTGCCGCATACCGCCGGAGAATTCAAAGGGATACTGGTCAAAGCGCTTCTCCGGGTCGCGGATTCCCACTTCCCGCAAAAGCTCAAGCGCGCGCTCGCGTGCAGCCTTTGCCGTCACGCGCTTTCCGGCCGCAGTGAGCGCAGCTTCCAGCCTGCCGAGCGTATCCTGCACGCCTGCACGGGCAACGGCCGCAATAAAAGCGTCCTGCCCCGCAGCCGCATGCTCCCCACCGCCGCGCGCGGCCACATACGCCCGCAATCCAGCCCGTATCTCCGCGCCATCCATGCCCGCCTGCTTCAGGGCAGACAGCAGGTCAGCCTGCAGCTGCTTCGCCTCCTTGCGGGCAAGGCGCTGTTCGGTCCTGCCGTTCAGAATCATCGCTTCCGTCAGCTGGCGGCCGATTTTCATGATGGGGTCAAGGGACGACATCGGATCCTGAAAAATCATGGATATGCGGTTGCCGCGGATGCGCTCAAACTGCTTCTCGCTGTACTTCAGCAGGTCGTCGCCCCCATAGAGGATTTCCCCGCCCTCAATGACCGCGTTCGGCGCCTCTATGCCGAGCACCGCCTTTGCGGACACCGATTTGCCGGAACCGGACTCGCCCACAATCGCAAGCGTCTCGCCGCGCCCCACCGTCAGGCTCACGTCGCGGACGGCATGCACCATGTTCTTCCCTGCCCTGAACGAAACCGTCAGGTGCCGGATCTCAAGCTCCTGCTCAGCACGCTCACTCATCGGTCACCCCCCGCAACGTAGGATTAAAGGCATCCCGCAGACCGTTGCCGAATTCATTGAAGCAGACAAGCAGTATGGAGATGAACAGCGCCGGAAAGAACACCGCATGGGGATAGGAGGAAAGCGCATCCTTCGCCGCATTCAGCATAGTGCCGACGCTCGCCATCGTGGGGGAATCCAGATCCACAATTCCCAGGTAGGACAGGCTTGCCTCGCTGAATATGACGCCGGGAATCGAGAGCACCGACACCGTAATGATAAAGCCGATGGCATTCGGAAGTATGTGGCGGAATATGAGACGCGAATCCTTTGCGCCCAGCGTGCGGCTCGCG
>ODAI011893627.1_pt1 | contig 10778 bp, 11 predicted proteins | sample 1539321 | NCBI WGS metagenome assembly ODAI01 (sample SAMN02144231, study PRJEB22623) | gut metagenome | biome: sheep rumen | host: Ovis aries | place: New Zealand | reverse complement strand
TAAATGAAGCTAAACTTGTAACAAGCAGCTTTAAGCTGGATATGAGCAAGTTGGAAAGAATATTGAATTTCTTAAATCCGTTAGAGTTTGCTATGGGTATTTTTGATGAGCAAAATGCAAAAACAAAAATTGAGGAAATTACAATTACGGATAATGTAATAAATATGGCGGGTATTGCGGCGATTGAGGCGGGTACTGTTACTGATTTATAATTAAGAGGATATTGATATGAACAGAAAAGCGTTGTTATTTGCATTTTTAGGGCTGATATTAATTGCACTGTCATTGTTTATGTGCATGAAGTTTGTCAGCTCGACGAACGAAAATAATCCGGAGGAACAGCCGGGTGTAGTTACAGATTTGCCTGATATAAATCCGAATGAAGAACCTAATGAACCGAATGAAAATGAGGTAAAAGAGTATATTTCAATCGTATTCATCGGTAAGAATTCTAATGGTGAAGAGGTATATAAGGTTGTAAAACGCGAATATGATGAAAACGTAGATGGGCAGAAATTGAGATATGCTATTTCATCTTTAATTTTAGGACCAAAACAGAGCGAAAAACAAAAGGGTATGTATTCGGAAGTTCCTGCCAGTACAAATATTTTGCACGTATACGATAAGGGTGATTATATAATAATAGATTTATCTTCCGGTTTTGCGTACGGCGCAGGAACGGAAAGCGTATATAAACGTTTATTTCAACTTATAAAAACCGTTAAGCGCAATACCGACAAACCCGCATATTTATATATTGACGGGAAACAAGCTGATGTAATCGGCGGTGACGGTATTATGATTACGCAGCCTTTGAGTGAAAATTCTATTGGTGAATAAGTAATGGAAAAAGACTTGGAATATTATTTAAATTTGAATTGGACATTAATTGAGGGAGAGGACTTAGATTTTGAGGGTAAGCCTTATCATTATATTATGATTGATGAAATTCCAAGTTTCTGTTTTTGTGCAAAGACAATTGAAAAAGCCAGAGAAAACTATAAAAAACAATTGAGATTAACATTAATGGTAATGTTGGAAACGGGAGAGTATATCAGAGAACCCGGTGAAGACGAGGATGAGGTTGATTGGGAAAAACTTTGCCCCTAAAAACAATAATGCGAAAATATAAATTTTTTACTTGTCAATTACTTTTAATTAAGTATATTGATTATGTCGTTTAGGATATTTTCTGCGGCATAGTTATTAAGTAATTCACTCTTTTTTAAAGCTTTTAATCGGGCTTCTTTCTTTTCATCAATATTATTTACCAGAATTTCATCGAAAATTTTATACATTTTCTTTTTATTTTTAACTTTATAAAATGTATTCATAATGTTTTGAGCAAACTCTATCGGTACAATTCTGCATTTAGGGGATATTAAATGGATTATGGGTTTTCCCGTGCAGAAATACTCGGTTAGGAATGAACCGCAGTCCGTAATCAGAGCTTTGGAATTCATAAACAGGTCCATATATGAGCCGTCATAACAAACTTTTCCGATTTTTTCCCATTCTTTGTAATAGTCGTCCACTCTATCTTTTGGCATACCGATTTTTATAAGAGTGTGTTTTAATGTAGGATGCGGTTTAAACACCCATTTAATCTCGGGATGAGTTTTTGCATATTCAAGAATTTCCTTGCCATTCCACAGAAAAGTGCCATAATTCTCATTGTTCTTGTTCTTCTTGTGAGGAACAGACCAATGCGGAGCATATATTACATAATCTCCGTTAAATTCTTTATCCTTGTTAAGGTAAAAATAATCTAAAATTGTATGTCCCAATCCTTTTATATTTTTGCGTTCAGACAAATCCTCATACTCCTGCTGCCATTGTTTATTAAGCACATAGTGTCTAAATAGGAATTTGTGGAATAATTGGTCATAATCCATTGGAAGTACTGCATAATTATTGACATAATACGGAATATAGCATGTCAAAGCATATCTTGATACTAATTTGGGGCGTTGAATTTTATATATATCCCAAGGCTGTTGGTAGAATACGATGTCAGGTTTAAACTCTTTTAAATCAATTGGTTTCCCGCTTTTTAAATTATGTGCGATTACTGTTGTCATCCCTTTTGATTCAAAAAAAGCTTTATTATCTAAAATAATTTTATTTTGATCTTCTTTTGATAACTTACGCTGAATATCAGCTATATGTAAACACATTATAGGTTCAAATTTTTCATATTTTGACATCAAATCGTACAAAGATTGAGCCTTCCATTTTGCCAGTTCGTTTACCATAAACAGTACACGAATACGCCCTTCTTTCTTTTTGATGCGCTCTACTATTTTGGGAAAATTAAGTTGTGCCTGCAAAATATTCTTACGCTCGTCAATTTCTTCACAGAAAGTCCTGAAATTTTTCCTATCTTCTTCTGTCGGGAACATCCAAGAAATTGTAGATGCCAGATATTTATAATTAATAAATTTGATACTCTGCAATTTTGTATTCATTTTATTTCTCCAATGCTGTAAATAGGTATTTTCTATAAAATACCTGTACTGTTCATATAAATCTTCACTAAGGCGAGGACTGATTTCGTTTTCAATATACTCCTGATCCATAGATAAAAAAATCTTGCGTACATTGTTATAAAATTTTCTTTCAATTTTTGGAATAAATTTTACATATCTGTTATACCAATGTATTGAACTTCTAATTGTATGTATATATATAGTTTTTTTAAAATTATTAGATACGTTATACTTATTTATTAAGGCTAAATTATCTTTTTTTACCTTATAAAAATTGCGATTTTTTTTAGGGTTTAAAAAAGTATTAGAATTGTTTCTAATCCTGTAATTATATAGGGCTTTATATATCACAGAAATAGAATTTGCCTGAATGAAGGTTTGAATAAAAAACGGTTGATCTTCAAATGGTTCATAGTCCTGATTAAAACGAATATTATTTTTAGCAAGAAAACTTTTTCTGTATATTAAAGTCCATATATAGCAACTTACAATAAAATGGTCATCCAAATCAGATAAAACAATAGCACTATCATTTTCAACAGCTTTATAAGGTTTTAAAGTTTTTTGTACAGTATTAAGTACTCCATATTTTTCATAATATTTATTATATGTAAAAATTACGACATCGTTATTATTTTTTGTAATTTGGTTATAGCAAAGTTCACAAGCATTAAGCTCAAGCCAATCGTCATTATCAAGGAACATGATAAACTCACCCTGTGCGATTTCCAGTCCCTTATTTCTGACATTGGCTTGCCCCTGATTCTTACCATTCCTTGAAACGACAAACCTATCATCTTTTGCGGCATACTCTTGCAATATGGAGAAAGATTCATCTGTCGAACAGTCATCTATGCAAATAATTTCAATTTCTTTAAGTGTTTGCTTAACGACACTATCCAAAGACTTATGAAGATACTTCGCTGCATTATATACAGGTATGACTATTGAAATTTTTATGTTTTTTTCCATAAATTATAGAAGCCTTATTTTACGGCAACAACAGACTTTTCTTCTAAAAACTTGTCAAAAGAAGCATCCAATTCCTGAAGTTTTGCAATAAATTCATCGTCATCATATTCGTCTGACAAGAATATATGTGATGCCGTTAGCGGTGGGAATGACATATAATCGCCGTAACTTCCGCTGTTTACTGTTGATAAGTATGTATCAATGTTATTTGGTGCATACATTTCAATATTTTCAAACATAATTTTTTTGAGCGGGAATATATCTTTTACCGCAAAAATATTACAAGTTTTGTTCTTTGTAGCTGCATCAAAACCCTTGAACAACCACACTTTTTCGTTTGAACTATCATTCAAGACCAGTTTGCCTTTTCTGTAAAACTCATACATATCATCCTGAATTTCAGGGAATTTTATATCACCTGCCCACAATGATTTTGAAGGATATTTATTATAAAAAGCTTCTCTGGTATCAAGCCACATATCAAATAATTCATCTCTGGAACAAGGATTATTTGAGTAATCATATACAAAAACATCTGTTATATCAAATTCGTTGTAGTATATTTTCATATAAAAACCGGTATGATCTCTGCCGTAATCAAATGTAAAACCGCTATCCTTTAATAATTCAGGCAACAAGTTTATCATTTTATCATAGTTTTCTCTGTCAGTAGCCAAATCGGTATCATCATCCCAAGGTACAAAACCCTTATGTCTGAATGCACCCAATAAAGTTCCGCCGTCTGCCCAATATGTAATGTTGTTTTCTTCCAAAATTCGAACCAAATATCCCAAAACTTTTGCTCTGAAATTTTGTACCAATCTGAAATTACCTTTTGCTGGCTTACATTGAGTAATATCACAACAACTGTCAAGAATAAATTTGAGTTGTTCAACGTATGCAACAAGTTTCTTTGTTGTTACGTTGCTTGGCAGCATTTTTTTCTTTTTCATCTTAAACTTGAATTTTAAACCCAAAATAGTAAGCACTTTATGAGATGATTCATTATTTCTCAAAGAAAAAACATTATTTAATATTTTCATAAATTCCTCCGGCTTTAATTTTAAACGTATTTGTTAACCCATCCTTAATATTATATAAAGCTTTCCAGCCAATACTTTGTAATTTAGTACTATCCAAAATTGAATCGGCAGGCTTAGAAAACCCCTTTGCCTCAACCTCATCAGGGATATCGAATTTGAGTTCAACTCCCGAAACTTCAGCAAGAGTTTGGGCATATTCTCTTACCGAGACTATTGAATTTGGATTTGCAATATTATATGCTTCCGCACTTTTACCGTTTAGCAATATTGTAAGAATTCCGCTAACTGCATCCGCAACGTAGCAATATGTACGGCGTTGCAATCCCTCACTTTTCATTACAATATCTTGTCCGTCAATTGCGTTACGCAAAAACTGTGCATCCGCTCTTGAATTTGTATCCGTAATTGTTCCGCCATATACATAGCAGAGTCTTGCCACATTTACCGGTATATTGTATTGTGTGGTGTATGCCATACACAAAGTTTCAGCGGCTCTTTTTGATTCTGGATAACAAGAACGCATATTCATAGTATCAACAAGACCCAAATCTGTTTCTATAAACGCTCTGTCTATATTATTCCCATAAATTTCGCCTGATGAAATATATAAAAATTTAGCCCCTGTCTGTTTTGCATAATCCAATAAATTCATAGTCCCAAACAAATTAGTTTTCATTGTACCAACGGGGTCGGTAGAATATGCTCTTGGGTGAGCATTGCTTGCCGCATGAATTATATAATCCGAGTGAAAATCAATATCCAAAGGATTATTCAAATCCTGCTCAACGATATTTACGGTCTTAGCATCTCTAAATCTTGCTTCCAATTTAGCTTTTGAACGGGACATGGCATAAATCTTTATTTGAGCATCATGCTCTGTATTCAAATAGTCTAAAAAATCCACAATATACGAACCGATAAGCCCATTCGCTCCGGTAATCAAAATTGATTTGTGCGTCAATTTATCGATATTATCATTTAAAACAGCAATTATGTTTCTGTATTCTTCGTGCAAAATGCTAGCTGTCACTCTTATCTCCTCTTAACAAAGCTTTAAAGATTTCAACATCCTCAGGAGTTGTAAGTTTGATATTCTTCTCGGAACCGTTAGAGAAGAATACTTGTTTTCCTAACTCAATCATCAAAGTACAGCTTGCAACAGAATTGGTTATCCCAACCTTTGCAGCTTCTTTATGTGCTTCAATCAAATCTTTTAACTTAAATCCGTGAGGAGTTTGAGTTCTCTTTAAATTTTCTCTCGGATAAGATACATTTGAGGCAATCCCGTCTTTAGTTTCAAGCATAGCTTCCTGACAAGGGATGCAAGTAATAGCGTTACCTCTTTGTTTGGTTATCGCAATACAATCAGAAATAACATCTTCAGAAACCATTGGTCTGTTTCCGTCATGAACAAGGATAACTGTATCCCCGTCATAGTGTTTTTCCAATTCAAATATACCGTTCTTAATTGATTCCTGACCAACCTGACCTGCCGGAATTATATGTTTAAGCTTGGTAATATTATATTGTTTAGCATATCCTGCCAAAATATTTTCCCACCCATCCAAACATACAACTGCTATAACATCAATTGACGGATGTCTTTCAAATCTTTCTAACGTATAAATAATTACAGGTTTATCAAAAACTGTCATAAATTGCTTAGGCACAGCAAAACGCATTCTTGAACCGCTGCCGCCGGCAATAATCAACCCAATATTAGTCAATTCACCATCTCCTTATTAAATAGACTACACATACTCATATTTGTGCAAGCATGCACAAGGACATGATAAAATTTACCAAGCACATCATTAATGATGTGTAAAAACAATATACATGTATAAATATGTTTTTATATCACAATTTATATAACCTGTAACAAATTTACTTTTTCGATACTCTGATTTGTTTTTATAACTCAAATTATATGAGAAAGAAGCATATAACAAGTTCTGCGAATGTCGGATTAACACACAATGCAAATTGTCAAACATTTGGTCAACTTTTGCGATGTTTTATTTTTATACCCAAAATTCGGATAACCTTGTATTGTTTTTTTCCTTTTTTCTCGTTCTTTATAGAAAAAATATTTTCCCATATATCTTTGAATAATCTTTTTCTCAATACTCTCAACGCATTTTTATCAAGGTATTTTTTGGATTTGTTATATAATTTTAACCTGTACATATAAGGTTTATTTCTGCCTACCCTGTTTAGAGTAAAGATTATAAAAAACTTAAAATTGTGTTCCAATTCTGTGTATATATTTTCCCTATTCAAAATATCAAATACGCAATCAAAAATTTCATATGTCATATCTGTCATATCGATATTTTTTCGCATCGTAGAATTTTGTCTTATCCTGTAATTATAAAAGATTTTATTTACATATGAAATTTTATCGGTATGCAAAAAAGCATCCAAATTGAATATTACATCCTCTAAATAATGAATATCTAAAAACTTTATACTATGCTTTCTGACAAAATCGGTTCTATATATTTTATGCCACACTGCCATTGGTAAAACAAGTAACGTATCTTTAAAAAATTCTTTATCCTCTGAATTATATTCCGTTAAATATTGTATTTGATAATCCGCATCGGCTCTGCGTAAAAACTTTGATAAACTGTTTTTGCCTGATGCTTCATTATAACGGGTAAAATCACAAATTGTTATATCAGTATCATTTTTCGCGGCATCCTCATACATTTCTTTATACATATCGAGTTCTATCCAATCATCAGGATCAACAAATCCTATGTATTCACCTCGCGCTTTTTCTATACCGATATTTCTGGCTACCCCTTGCCCCTGATTTGTTTCTTGTTTTATTATTACAAATCTTTGGTCGTTTTTTGCATATTCTTCCAATATATTCAATGAATTATCGCTGGAACAATCATCTATACATATTATCTCTATATCTTTTAAGGTCTGATTTACGATACTGTCAAGACATTGCCTTAAATATTTTTCTACATTGTATACAGGAATAATAATACTTACTTTTGGCATAATACTTGACCATCCTCGTTAAATTTCTTTATTGTATTTTGCAATATAGTAGAACTTGTTGTTTTTGTATAAGGTAAATAAACAACACTTGCTCCTTTTTCTTTTAATTGAGCTTCATACCTATTCCATTTTTCGGTACCTTGCCAGTCGCTGCCAACAAATAACCTGTCATAATGGTATTTTTCCCATGCTTTTACTTTATCTAAATCTTCTTGTAAAACAACCTTATCAACATATTTTATAGCACTGACAATTTCCATTCTCTCATCTTGTGAAATAAAAGGCTTTTTGTTTTTGTACTGCGCCGCTTCATCAGAAGTAATTCCTACAATCAAATAATCACATTGTTTTTTTGCATTCTTTAACAAATTCAAGTGTCCAATGTGAAATAAATCATATACACCTGCTGTATAACCTATTATCATACTCCTAATTCTCCTTTTAAATATGTGATAATGTTTACTGAACTATCTTGTTTTTCGCCAAAGATTTCTTTTATTGCTTTTGAACGAACATCTCGCAGAAAATCATTTTTATTAATTACAATTTCATCTAAATACTTTTCTAAAGATTCTTTATTAAATATGCTGTAATAATTTTTATTTACAAGGCAATTTAGAGCGCTATGAGATTTACTGTGTTCAGAAATTAAGTGCAATAGAGGTTTACCGGTAAAGAAATACTCTACACAAAAAGAGCCACAGTCCGTTATCATTGCATCAGAATCTTTGAATATATCAAAATAATCCCCATTTTCACATACCATACCTATTTTTGCCCACTCTCCAAAATAGTTGTTTAATTCTTCCTCTGTCATATATTCGTCTTTTAAAAATTTGCTTTTTAATTGAGGGTGCGGCTTAAATACCCAATTTATTTCAGGGTGAGCTTTTGCATACTCAAGCATAAACATCCCGCTCCAATCAAATGTTCCAAACCCCAACAAAGATTTACCCACTGAAAAATGCGGTGCATATATTACGTAATGCTTATCTTGTGCAAATAAATCCTCTTTATAATTTTGATACACATCTAACTTTGGATGACCGGTAACTACCAAAGATTCTGTATTATATTTCATCCAACTCTCATATTCTTCTACCATACAATCATGAGCTAAGAAATATCTCCATATATTGTAGAAAAACATCGGATTTCGTTTACTTCCGGCTTTTGTCGCAGCTATACTGTAGCTGCAATAGCAGCATAGCGCATATTTTGACGTATAATATGGAGAATGTAATTCAGGTAATCCCCAAGGCTGCTGATAAAAAATTATATCAGGATTTAATTCGTTTAAATCTCTGTATTCCCCGTTTATATAAGCTCTTTCAGCCTCAATTCCCAAATCCTTAAAAAATTCAATATTATCTTCCACACTGCATCTTTCTAATTCAGGATTTTCATGTTTAGCCGTAACACAACTCGCAGCAACAATCGGAGTAAAATTGTCATCTTTTAACATCTTTTCATATAAGGACTGATAACCCCATTTTTGTTTTTCGGTTACCAAAAATACAACTCTGATAGGACGAATTTTTATTTGCTCTCTTAATTCTTTTAATCTTTTGAGATAACGTTTCTGCGATTTCATATAGCAAGATTGGAAATTCCGTTTTTTGCTAAACTTTATTCCGCAAAATTTTATTCTAATATGTGCTGCATCATCATTTCTTTCTATTAGTGAATCGAACAAAACTATTCTCCCTTATTTTTGTAATGTCTTTCGATAATCTCTAACCATATTTTTTAGGTACAAAGCTTTTGATGAATAATGTTCACGTTTTTTGCCAAACGTAACTAATTTCAATAATTTGCATCTCAAATATTGAAGATAAATACGTTTTCTGTATACAACGTTATATATTGATTTCCTTCCCATACCGGTATGGCAGTTCTTATAAATTATTTCTTCATAAAAAGGAGTTTTTCTTGCATATTTCCAAAAATAATCTGCATAAGACAAATAAGGCTGCTTCCAAGGCTTAAATTTACCTGCATAGTGGATAATTTTGGGCATATTTAGCGCATCTATATATTCCTGCTTTATGCTACCTTCTAAATTCTCTTGAAAATTTTCCCAACAATGTATGCAATTCCAAGTTAAATTATATGTAATATTCAAATATGCAATTTTATCCTTGAATATTACATTAAAAACATCTTGATCTTGCATCGGAGGCTCTCTTAATTCTATTAATTGGTTTATACAAGTATTCAAAAAATTTTTAATATCTATTTTTGCTATATTAAAAATAATGATGCCGGCATTAAAATATTTATCGCTTTCTATTTTTAATACTTTTTCAATATAATCTCGGTGCCAATCTTCGTCGATTTGTCTTGCTAATCCTAAAACCGCACCGATTTGATTTTCTCCAATATTTTCATAATATAAATTCGCAATATCACAATTTACAATAATATCCGCATCCAAAAAGAGAACTTTATAATACTTGCTGAATAGCTGTGGAATAAAGAATCTATAATATACAGATTCCGAATACCCCCAATGTGTGTACCAAACATCTTGATATTCTGACATCAAATTTGCCATATCGAAAAATCTTATTGAAATATTTGATTTTTCCAACTGTTTAAACTGCTTTTGTTTGTACTCCTCTACATCAGTACATAGGATAACAATATCGTAATTGTTACTGTCCGAAGAATTATCAACTAAACTCTGTATAGCTACGTATAAATACGGTATAAAGTTCTTATCTGTTGCAAAAACAACAGGGATTATTTTACCGGTATCTTCAAATACATGCTCAACATTGTTTACGCAACAATCTGTAACCATTTCATATGCTCCTCTATAAAAAACTTTATATTATCTTCAATGCTACCCCTTGATTCTTTGAAACATCCATTTCCCCTGGTAACACAACTTCCCGCAATTACGGGTATAAAATGTTCATCAGTCAGTAACTCGTTGTGGAATGACTGATAACCCCATTTCTGTTTTTTTGTAACCGGAAAAAGTACTCTCAAAGGGCGTAACTGTACTTCTGTTTTCAGTTTTAATAATACTCCTTTATGTCTGGCACTTAATTTTATCCCACAAAAGTTTATACTAATGTGTGATGCGTCGTCATCTCTTTTTATAAATGATTTAAACAACAACCTGCTCCTGACAAACTATTCATCACAATACATGTCATGAAATAACATGTTTGTCAAGCATTATTTTTTTATTATTTCATTAATGAGGGTGTATATAAATATGAAAATTAACATTGATGGGGAT
>ODAI011768043.1_pt1 | contig 10778 bp, 5 predicted proteins | sample 1539321 | NCBI WGS metagenome assembly ODAI01 (sample SAMN02144231, study PRJEB22623) | gut metagenome | biome: sheep rumen | host: Ovis aries | place: New Zealand | reverse complement strand
TGGTAACGATGCTGGCGAGAGTAGCCTTGGTGCTGAAAGTGACAGTACCGTTCTCTGCGCCGTCAACGTTGAAGAGGGTGAGGGTGCTAGCATCCTTGTCCCAGACAGCGGTGACAGGCTTCTTGCCGTCTGCGAAGACAGGCTTCACGGTAGCAGGATCCTCGTTGCTCACGAAGCTGAGGACACCATTGACCTCCTTGATTTCCCAGGAGATACCGTCCTTGCCGGGTGCGCCGGGTGCGCCGGGTGCGCCGGGCTCACCGGGTGCGCCGGGCTCACCGGGATCGCCTTTATCACCTTTGTCGCCAGTGGCCTTGTACTCGGTCTTGACGCCGTCAATGTACCAGTAACCGTCGGCACCGATGGTCACGACGCTGCCGTCCTTGCCATCCTTGCCGTCTTTACCGTTGGAGCCGTCTTTACCGTTGGCGCCGTCTTTACCGTTGGAGCCGTTCTTGCCGTCGAGACCGTCCTTGCCATCCTTACCATTGGTAATGTTGTAGGTGGTGGTGGTGCCGTTCTTGTTGACGGTCACTGCGACACCGTCGCTGGTAGTCTTGACATCCTGCAGGACAGCGCCATTGTCGAACGCAGCCTGGATTTTGTCAAACTTGGTCGTGAGCTCGTTTACCTGCTTAGTCAGGTCAGCGATCTCTGTGCCATAATCTTTGGTACATCCAGTCAAAAGTGCAGTACCCGCGAGGGCCAGCACAATTGCGAATCTAAAGATTTTTTTCATACACAATTTTTTTAAAAAGTTAATTATTAAAAATTTATATGTTCTAGGGTTTAGTAACCTTGTTCAAGCGTTTCGCGCACATTTGGGTACAATACCCTCTTGTCCAAGAAACTTATTAACGCGCAAATTTATATAGTTTTTTTTTCTTTTGCAACTATTTTCAGTTTATTTTCTTTCTTTTTCGCCAATATAACGCATCAGAACAGCACTTACCACATACAAACCGGCAAGAGTCCAGGCAATTCCGGCGTAACCTAGAGGCTCGCGGAGCAATTTTACGAGCAGAGGTCCGACGAACGCCGAAGCCCCCGCGCCGAGGTTGAGTACAGACACCGCGGCGCCCTTGTCCGACTCCACCAATGAAGGCACCAGGGCCGACAGAGGTACAAAACCGGCAAGGCAGATACACCACAGCGATCCGCAAAGCAGCACGAACCAGTATTGATTGAGAATCTGGGGCGAATAGTAGAACAGCAGCACGCTGACTGCGCAGCCTATGCATCCGAACCAGGTGACGGTACGGTTCCAGCCTATCTTGTCCCCCACGATTCCGAACACCAGGTTGAATATTATATTAAATAGGAATATAATGCCCCATATGGAAGCCCATTGGGTCTGCGAGACGCCATATTCGCTCATATACAAAGGCAGGAACACGATGAACGCAAACTGCGAGACAGTGTTGATGACGCGGACTATCCCGCCCAGCAGCACTTTCGGTTCGCGCCCCATTATGGCAAGCCCCTTGAAGAGTTCCTTGAACTTGTTGCCTCCTGAAGCGCCCGCCGCTGCGAATTTGTTGTCGGAGGGGCTGCGGTTCACCCAGAGCGCGAACACGGCTCCGATTACTGCAAAGACCAGCGCCGACCAGAGAGTCGGGAGCACTCCGAAGTGGTTGTAGGCATAGATGCCCCAGTAGGCGCCAAGCACGTTGAGCCCCCCGGTAAACACGAACCAGAACCAGCCCTGGGCCGAGCTCAGCGAGTCCTGTTCCACCCTGTATGTAATCCACACCATAAATGTATAGGCAAACAAAGGATAGCCGAGGCCCTTCACGGCGTATGTGGCAAGCAGCACCGGATAGTTCATCTGCGCCATACCTATGCCCGCAAAACCGGCCACGCCCGCCACATACAGCAGGAAGCCGGCAAGCATCGTGCGCTTCACTCCGAAAGTCTCGGCCACGACGCCGGAAAGCCACGAGGACACGGCTACCGTGATGCCGTAAACGGCAAAAATGTCGGCCGAATTGTAGCCGCAGTCGGTAATGTACTTGCTGAGCCAGGTCTGCTCCACGCCGTCGCCCATCATAAAGACAAGCACGCCCAAAAAGCCCCAGAACAGCTTTTTCGGCAACCCCGTACGAGTAAAGAAGTCTGCCATATCAGTCAGATGCGAAGATTAGAAATATTCATCGAAGACCTGGTCCAGCTGGGCCCAGTCCACGTTTCTGATTACCATATAGAACTTGGGGAACTTGAGGCTGAGCTTGACCTTGCCGTCGGGATATTCCTCGATGCTGGCGTCGCCTTCCTTGAAATGCATACTCCCCTGTCCCTTGCCCTTGAGCTGGCGGCGGATCTCGGGATAGTACTCATCCCCCACTTCCCTGCGCAGGCTGTTCGGAAGGAATTTATTGAGGGTCTTGAGCTTGGAAAGCTTCATCGTCAGGTTGATGTCGGCATAGCGGTGCTTGAAGTCGATGAGGGGCTCATCGGCGGAAGCCTTACGCCTCTGGGCAAAGGCGTCCTGAAAAGGAGCGAGCGTCAAGAGCGCCAGAAGCAGTATCAGAAAACGTTTCATTTCGAGTTAAATTGTGTAAATGTAGCATTTATTTGACTCAAATCCAAAATTTGAGCCAAATAAGAATTTGCGCATCCCTGCCCGGTAAGGCGGAGATGCGCAAACATAAATCTGAAAGGTACCGGACTAGGCGTTCTGCCTGATAGCAGCCTGGGCCGCAGCGAGGCGGGCGATAGGCACGCGGAAAGGAGAACAGCTGACGTAGTCAACTCCGATGCGGTTGAAGAAAGCCACGGAATCGGGATCGCCGCCGTGCTCGCCGCACACGCCGCACATCAGGTCGGGACGCTTGCTGCGGCCGCCCTGGATACCGTATTCCACGAGCTTGCCCACAGCCTTGACATCGATGGTCTGGAACGGATCTGCGTCGAGAATCTTGTTGCCGAGGTAGTCGCCCATAAAGGTGCCGACGTCGTCACGGCTGAAGCCGAAGGTCATCTGGGTCAGGTCGTTGGTGCCGAAGCTGAAGAATTCAGCGGTGCGGGCCATACGGTCTGCGGTGAGGGCGGCACGGGGGATTTCAATCATAGTACCGAACTTGATGTCCAGCACTTCGCCGGTAGCGGCCTCGACCTCGGTCTTGACCTTCACGCAAATCGCCTTCTGGAAACGAAGCTCGCGCTCGGAGATGGTCACGGGAATCATAATCTCGGGCATAGGATGGAGGCCTTCTCTCTGGAGCTCGGCCTCGGCGGTGAAGATAGCCCTGTACTGAGTCTCGGCGATGAGAGGATAAGTCACGTGGAGACGCACTCCGCGGTGGCCCATCATAGGGTTCACCTCGTGGAGGTTCTCACCTCTCTTCTCGACGTCACCGACAGAAATTCCAAGCTCGTCGGCCAGTTCCTTCTCCTTGTCCTTTCCCTTCGGCACGAACTCGTGCAGAGGCGGGTCGAGCAGACGGAACACCACGGGCTTGCCGTCCATAATCTTGAGGGTGCTCTTCACGGAGGCCTTCATAAACGGCTCCAGCTCGTCAAGGGCAGCCTTACGCTCCTCGTCGGTGTTGGAAAGAATCATCTTGCGGAGCTTTGCAAGAGGAGTCTCGGAATTCTTTCCGTAGAACATATGCTCGATACGGAACAGGCCGATTCCCTCCGCTCCGAAGGAAAGCGCACGGGCGGCATCTTCAGGGGTGTCTGCGTTGGTGCGGATGCCCAGGCGGCGGAACTTGTCCACGATTTCCATAAAGCGGATGAAGAGAGGATTCTCGCTGGCGTCCATAGTGTCGAGCTTGGTCGCATAGACATAGCCCTTGGAGCCGTTCAGGGAGAACCAGTCGCCTTCCTTGAAGGTCTTGCCGCCGAAGCTGACGGTCTTGCCTGCAAGGTTGATCTTCATAGACTCGCAGCCCACGATGCAGCACTTGCCCCAGCCACGGGCCACAAGGGCGGCGTGGGAGGTCATACCGCCGCGGGTGGTAAGGATACCTGCGGAAGCGCGCATACCCTCGATGTCCTCAGGGGAGGTCTCCTCACGGATGAGAATCACCTTGCGGCCGGCGGCAGCTGCTTCCATAGCGGCCTCGGAGGTGAACACGATGGTGCCCACGGCTCCGCCCGGAGAAGCGGGAAGACCCTTGGCCACGACCTCGGACTTCTTCTCGGAAGCGGGGTCGAGGATGGGGTGAAGTATTTCGTCAAGCTGGGCGGGAGAAACCCTCAGCACAGCCTCTTTCTCGTCGATCATACCCTCGGAAAGCATATCCATCGCCATCTGGAGGGCGGCGATGCCGGTACGCTTGCCGATACGGCACTGGAGCATCCAGAGGTGTCCTTCCTGGATGGTGAACTCGATGTCCTGCATATCGCGGAAATGCTCCTCGAGACGACGGCGGATACCGTCAAGCTCGGCATAGACCTCGGGCATTGCGGCCTCGAGAGACTGCAGGTGCTTGTTGTGCTCGGTCTTGGTGGCCTCGTTCAGGGGGTTGGGGGTGCGGATACCCGCGACCACGTCTTCGCCCTGGGCGTTGATGAGCCACTCACCGTAGAATTTGTTGTCGCCGGAAGCGGGGTTGCGGGAGAACGCCACGCCGGTAGCTGAAGTCTCGCCCATATTTCCGAACACCATAGACTGGACGTTGACGGCGGTGCCCCAGTCATCGGGAATCTTCTCGATGCGGCGGTAAGCGATGGCCCTCTTGCCGTTCCAGGACTTGAACACGCCACCGATTGAGCCCCAGAGCTGATCCTGGGCCGTGTCGGGGAATTCCACGCCAAGCACTTCCTTGACCTTCACCTTGAACTTCTCGCAGAGGTCCTTGAGCTCGTCGGCGGTGATTTCGGTGTCGGACTTGTAGCCGCGCGCCTCCTTGAGCTCTTCCATCATACGGTCGAGCTGCTGGCGTATGCCCTGGCCATCCTCGGGCTCGATGCCCTCGGCTTTCTCCATCACGACGTCGGAGTACATCATAATCAGACGGCGGTAGGCGTCATAGACGAACCTCGGGTTGCCGGTCTTCTTGATCATTCCGGGGAGAGTGTCGGAGCAAAGGCCTATATTGAGGATAGTATCCATCATACCGGGCATAGAACTGCGGGCGCCGCTGCGGCAGCTGACCAGAAGGGGATCCTCACGGTCGCCGAACTTCTTGCCCATCAGCTTTTCAGTAGCTGCCAGGGCCTCAGCGACGTCATTCTTGAGCGCTTCAGTATAGCCGCCGCCGAGCTCGTAGTACTCAGCGCAGCACTCGGTCGTAATCGTAAAACCGGCCGGGACGGGCATCCCGAGTTTGCTCATTTCGGCAAGGTTTGCGCCTTTGCCGCCGAGGAGTTCCCTCATTGAACCATCGCCTTCCGCGGTCTTGCCGCCAAAGCGATATACTCTTTTCTTGTTTTCGAACATATTCTTGTGTGTAACTGATTGTTTCTAAATCGGACGCGAATATAGCATTTATTTTCCGTTAACGCAAACGGTGGCCCTACAGCAGCTCCGCGGCAAGCTCGGACAGGGCGCTCCTCTCTCCCTTGCGCAGGAACACGTGCTGGAAGAGTTTCTGCCCTGCCAGTTTCTCTGCGATGTGCGACAGGCCGTTCGACCACTGGTCGAGATAGGGCTGGTCTATCTGGAACACGTCGCCCGTGAACACCATCTTGGTACCTTCTCCCGCGCGGGTGATGATGGTCTTGATTTCGTGCGGAGTAAGGTTCTGGGCTTCGTCGATGATGAAGAAGCACTTTCCGAGCGAGCGGCCGCGGATGTAGGCCAGGGGCTCGATGATGAGTTTCTCCATCGAAAGCATAGAATCAATGCGCTGGGCCTCCCTCGAACCGGGGCGGAACTGCTCCTTTATGACGCCGAGATTGTCCATAAGGGGCTGAAGGAAGGGGCTCATCTTGGATTTCTGGTCCCCGGGGAGGAACCCGATGTCCTGGTTGCCGAGTATCACGGTCGGACGGGAAAGTATAATCTGGTCGTAGTCACGTTCCTGCTCCAGGGCGCAGGCAAGGGCGATCAGGGTCTTGCCGGTACCGGCGCCTCCCGTAAGGGCCACGAGCTCGCGGGAATGGTCGAGGCAGGCGTCGATGGCCATTTTCTGCTCATCGTTGCGGGGCCTGATGCCGTAGGCCTCACGGGCCTTGATGAGGACTATACGGTCACGCGCGGCGTCATAGCGGGCACAGACCGTACGGGCGTCGTCTCCGGCATCCGCGGGCGCGGCTCCGGCGGCGCTTTCCTCCCAGCTGAACTTGAAAAGCTGGTTGGGTTCCGGCTTCGAAGACTGCACCTCTTTCCACTTCAAGCTGGTCTCCGGACCGTAGCAGAGAGCCTGCATCAGGTCGGACGGGAGGGTGGTGCGGACCACTTCCTGCTGGCGGATTTCCAGCTTTTCCTCTTCCACCTTGTCGGTCAGGTAGTCCTGTACCGCCATTCCGGCAGCCTTGGCCTTGAGGCGCAGGTTGACGTCCTTGGTCACGAGGGCCACGAAAGTGCCGGGATGGGTATCGCGCACCCAGATTGCCGTGGCAAGTATCCTATGGTCCTGGGTGTCGTCCTTGAAAAGGTCCGCGAGAGGCGCCGGGAACGGATGGTTGGGCTCTACCTTTATCTTTCCGAGTCCCTTGCCTATGGGAATTCCGCCTCCCGCGAAAGACTTTCCGGCGCTGATCTTGTCCAGGTCGCGCATAAAGCCGCGGGCGTGGTAGGAAAGGGTGTCGTTGCCCTTCTTGAATTTGTCGGCCTCTTCGATTACGGCCGTGGGAATTATGAGATCGTTGTCTTTGAACTGCCTGATTGCCTTGTGGTCGTGCAGTATGACGTTGGTGTCGAGTACGAAGATTTTAGGTTTGCCCATAGTATTTCAGTCTTCCCCCTCCGCGTTCTGCATCAGGGATTCAAGTATTGTCTGTATGCCGGTCTTGGCGGCGGTGCAAAGGTGCAGGCGGCCGTCGGCCGCGGGGGGTCCGAGCGGATAATAGGCCACGTCCTGGAGCAGGAATTCCGCGTCGATGTAATCAAAATCGGAATCCCGAACCTGAATGACGGCGCCGGGCACTTCGGAGAAGAAGATTCGCACCGGGTCGGTCTCGCCGCAGGCCTGCATCAGGTCGGAAATATCCGCTCCGCAGCCCACTCCGCCCGCAGTCAGGCGCTTCAGGGCGCTGATCAGACCGCCGTCTCCGACGCTGGCCGCGCTCAGCAGGACGCCGTCTTCCGCGAGCTCGCGCACCACTTCGAAGCAGTCCATAAAATAGTCCGCGTCGGAGACTTCCGGAGGCGTGCTGCCCCGAAGCCCGAGCGACTCCGCAAGATGCGAACCGCCGAGACGGTAGTCGGAAGTGTCGAAAGGCACATATACCACCCAGCTCGAAGGGTCCGGGTGCAGCTGGTCGTCCACGAGCAGGGGCGCTCCGGAAAAGGGCGTCGCGAAACGCACGTCGAACTCGCCTTCTTCGAACCCATAGCGCCGCAGCGACAGGCGCAGGTTGTCTATATAATCGGCCGCCGACTCCACGGATCTGTAGAATGCGGCCAGGTCCCCAACCCTGTCGGGAGCGGCTTTCCATTTGGCCGTAAGGGGAAGGTCGTCAAGCTTGAAGTTGCCGCTGCGCCACATCGTGTCGATAAGGGCCTCGGCAATGCGGAAGCGCGTATAGGAATCGGCGAAAGGCACCGGCGCGCTGAACTCGGCAGATTGCACCAAGGACAGATATTCATCTATCTTCGAAGGGTCGGGACGTATGGAGCCGGGAGCCGGGTCGAGAGTCTCGTCCAGAAGCGTCTCCTCGGAAGGGCGGCTTTCGGGAGTCTTTTCCAGGATGGACGCAAGAATCTCCGCAGGAGTCAGCTCCTGCGGGATTCCGTCTATCACGAACTTCGAGTTGAACGGCTGAATCATCCCACAAATATAATAAATTATCGCGACTCTATCGCTCCCCTTCCGTCGTCATTGGCTCTGTAGTGAGGCGCGTACAGAGATTCTATCTCGACGGCAGGCGTCTGGAAACGTCCGGCCTGGGTCACATAGAAGTCTTCCCTGATGGTGGTATTCTCTTCGGGATAGCTGTCGAACCAGTATTCCGTCTTGTCTGCGAGCACGTTGCGATAACCCTGGGGAGTGAAATTCCAGCCTCCGTAGCTAAGCGGTCTGAGCCACCAGCCATAGGAGCCGGACAGCTGCTGCACCGGGCGGAAGGACGCGGGACGGGGCACGCTGAGGCGCACGAAACTGCGGTTCTCCTCGTTCCAGATGCGGTACTCGGCGCTGATACGGTCGCCCACATTCAGGATTTCGCCATCTTCCAGGGGCTTCCCATCGCGCAGGAACACACGCTGCACCGTGAAGCCGTTGCCAGCGGCCTTGACCTCGGGGAAAGGCTTGGTGAAGGTGGAGGAAAGGAGCACCACCTTCGTCGCAAGCGTCTCGGGCGTGCCGCGCAGCACGGAAGCTATAGCCTCTATGTAGGCGGCATCCTTCTCCCACTGCTGCGTCTCTTTCTGCACCATAATCCAGAGGCGTATGCCTTCGGCCACCTTGAGGGCCTCGGATGCATAAGAAGCCTTGGATGAGTTCTGTGCGGTGGCGGTCAGCAGGTCGCAGAGCAGGGAGTGCGCATAAAGCTCGCTCTCCATCAGGCCGCGCCAAGGCATCACCGCGTTGGGATAATAGTAACCGCCGCTGCGGTGTTCGACCGCATACTGGAGCAGCGACTCCACGTCGGCGTCCAGCGAGCGGACAAGGCACTTTCTGACGTTGATGCCCCAAGCCTTGGCAAGAGTCTTGCCTCCAGGCAGCAGCACGAGCGACTGGAGGGTGCGGAGGCGCCGGGCCTTTGCAAGTATCTGCGCATTGAGGCCGCGGGCCTTGGCAGGCACCAGATAGGCCTTCACATCTTTCTTGAACTGCCTGTACACCTTGCCTGAAGGAGCCTCGAAAGGCACCTGCGGGAACAAGGCGCGGGTCTGGAGGTAGAAGGGCAGCGATATGGAGCCGCACCACCAGGGCTTGCCCTCGGATGAGAAGTACTCGGCATCGAGATACTTCACCGCAGCGGCCACGTCTATCTTGCCGGCAGCCTCGTCATCGAGCGAATAGATTCGCTGCAGCACGGAGGCCGTGACCACGGGCGAGGACTGCATCCCTTCGAACCAGGAGATGCCGCCGCCTGCGTTCTGGCAGGCCGCTATCTTTTCGAGTATCTCGCCCAGGAGAGCATCAGGAAGGCCCTGAGCCCCGAGCCGGCGGGCAATCACGTTGGAGTAGTAGGCTTCGGTGAGGCTAAGCACGTCCCGGCCTTTGGGCTCGATGGAATCGGGGATGGCCGCGCGAATCATATCTATTATGCTGCGCTCCTGCGGGGTGAGGGAGGACGCATCGACATTGACGAATTCGCTGCGGAGCATAGCTATGAGCGCGTCCCTGTCGGCACCGGCCTTGAGCAGCGCCGAATGGGCCTCGGTAAGCGTCTGCAGAGGGGTCTCCAGCGGAATCTTCACGAACATCGCATCGGAGACGGAGTCGGGCTCGTCAGAGACGAAGTTGACCAGCACGCCCATTTCGCTGATGCCGGCAGGCACGTCTATGCAGGCTTCGAACGGCAGGGAGCCGCCTGAAGGGATGGTCACGTGCGCCGACTTGGTGCCGAGGAGCTTGGAGCTCTTGTGGTCGGGGCCGTCATAGAAGCGGATTGCAACCTTGCCGGACACGGAGTTCTCGAGGTTGTTGGAAAGGGTCGCAAGGCAGGTGTATGCGTCTCCGGCATAGAGGAACTGCGGCTGTACCACGGCCACTTTGACCGGCAGAGAGACCTTCATCTCGCCGCGAAGCACGGCGTTGGTCATCCCTTCTCCGTGGGCGAAGACCTGCACGTAGAAAGTCGAAAGCTTGTCGCCTCCCTTGCAGTTAAACTCGATGAGGCCGTCTGCGTCCGACCGCAGATTGGGCTCCCAGGCCATCGTGGCGTTGAAATTGTCGCGCACGTGCACCTCAGGGGAGGCGGACTCTTCCGCCATCTCGACTGCTCCTATATCATTTATTTCATTGGACTCCACTCTTGCGGCGGCTTTGGAGCGCATAACGGCCATCTCGGGCATTGCGCCGCCGAAAGCCATAGCGTCTTCCGCGTACCTATAATAGTATCGCGAGCCGGAGAATCCGCACACGTTGCTGTAGCTGATGCGGGGCTCAGGCTTGCGGGCGGGCATCACCAAAGACCAGGTGTTGTGCTCGATGGATTCCGTAGCCTTGTCGAACACTGCGACGGCACATTCGACTCCGGCCTCGCTGCGGATCAGGAACTTGCATTCCTCTCCGGGGGCGGCCGAATCCACGAAGCGCTCGAACTTGAGCGGCAGCCGGCGTACTATCTGCGGAAGCGCTATCCTGCGGGTGTAGCTGTAGGACCGGCCGTCACGGAAGAACATCACCATAAGCGACAGGCTTTCAGGATACTCGCTCTTGCGGGAATAGCTGACGGTCTTAAGGGAGCCGTCCTTTGCGCGGACGCCGTCCAGATAGACAATCTGGTGCTCGAGCACCTGGTTGCCGCTGCCGGAGAGCTCGACCACAGCCCAGACAGGCCCGTTGGTCGCACCTACCTGCAGGGCGATGTCAGAGCCGCCCAACTCCTTGAAGAAGCAGTTCACGGGAAGGTCCAGGGCGGTGTCGTCATCCGCCGCCTTGACGAAGTTGATGCTCGCCGATGTCTTGCGCTGCTCGCCCTCGGCGTCCACAGCCGTAACCACGGCCCTGACCTCGTACAGCCCGGAAGGACTTCCCTTGAGGCTGATGGGC
>ODAI011759888.1_pt1 | contig 10778 bp, 7 predicted proteins | sample 1539321 | NCBI WGS metagenome assembly ODAI01 (sample SAMN02144231, study PRJEB22623) | gut metagenome | biome: sheep rumen | host: Ovis aries | place: New Zealand | reverse complement strand
TACTAAGGCCGCTAAAAATCAGCGGCCAAGTACCGGCCGCTCGCCAAGGCCCTTCGGCTGTTTGGGCAACTTGACGCGACTCAGAGCCACTGGATACCTTTTGACCTTTGCATCATTATATTATTACCCGAATAAGTACATTGGAACCTGAGGAGAAATCCGGAACCTGAAAAAGCCGGGTGCGCAGCGGCGGGATCAAGGATCAGCCTGCACTGCCGCGGCAGGCCGGGCAGTCTCTGAGGTGACAGGAAGGGAAGAACGTATTGGAAACACAAGGAAAAGGTACAGCAGACGCGCAGAGAAATCATAAAAAGAAAGAATCGGGATTCACCGGGCAGATCGGTTTTGTCATGGCGGCCGCAGGAAGTGCGGTCGGTGTGGGAAATCTGTGGAGATTTCCCTATCTGGCAGCTAAAGACGGCGGAGGATTGTTTATTGTCATTTATCTGATCCTCGCCCTCACTTTCGGTTTCACACTGCTGACATCGGATATTTCAGTGGGGCGGAAGACCGGGATGAACTCGATCAGGGCTTATGAATCCATGAGCCCCAAGTGGAAATTCCTGGGCATTGTAACATTCCTGGTGCCGGCCCTGATCATGACTTATTACGCAGTCATCGGAGGTTGGATCGCGAGGTATGTTGTGGTCTATCTGACAGGGGAGGGGAAAGCCGCCGCATCGGATGAGTTTTTCGGCGCTTTTATCACAGACCCGCATCAGGCTGTACTATATGCAGTGGTGTTTATGCTGATCACGGCTTTTGTCGTCTTCAACGGCGTGGAGAAGGGTATTGAGAAATGCTCCAGTATCCTGATGCCGGTTATGCTGGTCATGATCGTGGCGATCGCGATCTTTGCCCTCACTCTGAAGAATACAGATGCCGACGGCGTTACACGCACCGGACTGCAGGGACTTGCCGTCTATCTGACACCGAATTTTGAAGGCATCACGATCAGGCGTCTGATGCAGATCCTGCTGGATGCCATGAGCCAGATCTTTTTCTCATTGAGCGTATCGATGGGTATCATGATCACCTACGGTTCCTATATTAAAAAGGATGTAAATATCAATACAGCTGTTCATCAGATTGAGTATTTTGACAGCGGCGTTGCTCTGCTGGCAGGTTTAATGATCATTCCTTCGATTTTTGTCTTCGACGGAATTGAGGGTATGAAGGCAGGTCCCAGCCTGATGTTTGTATCCCTCCCCAAGGTCTTTGATTCCATGCATGGCCTGGGACGCTTTGTGGGACTTGCGTTTTTCCTGATGGCGGCTTTTGCTGCCCTCACAAGCTGTGTATCCGTTCTGGAGACGATCGTTGCCAATTGCATGGAGATCTTCCACCTGGAGAGACGTCATGCGACGATCGGCCTGACGATCCTGTATACCTGCGCCTCCGTCGTCGTGGCACTGGGCTACAGTACATTTTACATTGAACTGCCTCTTCCCAACGGAAGTGTTGCCCAGATCCTGGATCTGATGGATTATATCAGCAACAGCTTCATGATGCCCTTCATTTCCCTGCTGTCCTCTATCCTGATCGGATGGGTCATCGGTCCTGACTGGATCATTGAGGAAGTGGAGTACGGCGGAAGAAAATTCGGACTGAAGGGTCTCTACCGCTTTATGATCCGCTATATCGTCCCCGTTATGATGTTTGTCCTCTTCCTGCAGTCGACCGGACTTCTGGGAAGCTGATCTGCCAGGCTGCTGGTTTGCCGATCTGAAGGATACATGTCTAATGCCCTGCCGCTCTGGAGGATACATGTCTGATGCCCTGCCGATCTGCCGGATACATGTCTGACGATTTGCCGGTCTGCCGGATACAATGCGGAGGATGACGAAGGTCATTGCATTGGCTGATTGACGCCGGAATGGAATTGGTAGAACTGGAATCAATAACTGAATAAAGCTGAATAAAGCAATTGTTTCTGCAGGAATGCCTGTGCTGTTTTGTGCAAAGGCATTCCTTTTTTGTGTCTGAGCGTCAATGGTCTGCTGCATCGTAAGCGCCGGATAGCTGCTGCTGTATCGTTTTGTGTACTGGTCCCCGATCGGGCATGTATAGCAGCATCGCGGAGATGTTGATAGACACAAATCAATCACAAAACAGTCACGACATCATCCTATGAAAAAAGGGTAAAGTGATGTAAGATAGAAAGCAGGGAACGGGCAGAGACATCCGCGGCCTTCCCGTCCACTGCCGGCGGCACTGAAGAAGAGAAAGAAAGCGGCCGGTTTTTTTAATCGATGATCCGACACATTTTGATACATATTGTTAATGTTGTTTATGGAGGAAGCGGAAATGAGACAGAAAATCAGGAGAGTTCTGGCAGTCACGCTTATTGCTGTTTTTTTACTGTCCGGATGTAAATTGTTTAAAAAAGATATTCCTACGGTGATCTCCCTGACAAACGCAGCGATCACCAATATGGGAAAAGCAAATTCGGCAGAGGTAAAGGTAAACAGTACCGGAGATATCACTGCCACTTACAAGGTTATGAATATCGGGATCAACATGAGCCTTGATACTGATATTGATATGGAAATGACAAGAAATCCGGAGCGGTCAAAGGGCACGATCAACCTGTCTCTGGGATTGGTCGGCCAGGAGCAGTCGATGAACGGAGAGTTCTACGGAGAAGGCTCGGAGGACGGGACAAAGACTACTTACATCCGGTGGAAGGAAGGAAACTGGATGAAAAAAACCAAGGCCGCTCAGTCGGACGGTTCTGACGCATCTTCATCGAACAGCAGCTCGGGGCCTGCTATAATACCGAATTCTGTGGTGCAGGTGATCGGTCTCATGAAGGCGATCGCGGATGAGAGCATCACTGCGGAACTCAAGGAGGATACGGCGACGGTCAATGACAAGGAAGCCTACCAGATCAGTTTTATGCTGAGCGGAGATTTCCTGAAACAGTTCATGGATGCCGGCGGGATGAGCCTGGGAGGCTTATCCGAAAGCGGAGACAGCATCGACTGGACGATCGTTGAGATTCCTGCGGAATTATATATCTATAAAGAAAGCCAGCTTCCCGCCAGGATCACAATGGACTGCACATCGATCGGAACGCAGATTATCGAAGGTCAGCTGGAAGGATATATGCAGGATCTTCCGATCGGCGATATTGCGCTGAGTGTAAACAAATACGATGTGGATATTACGATTGACAGATATGATGAGATCGAGGCCATCGAGATCCCTGCGGAAGCAAAGAATGCGGCTGAGTCCGAGAGTCTGATGCCGAACATGACAGATATAGTCAAATTCTGGTAATAGGGGGGAGGACCCTGCCATGATGGTCCGGGACCTGCCGGATCATTGACCGGATTTTTGAAGGGAGCTTTTTTGTCAGACATATTACAGCCCCGTATCCTGCGTCTCGAGATTGATGAGGCGGATGCGGGAAAAACTATCAAGCAATATCTGATGCGGAAGATCGGCTTTTCTTCAAAGCAGCTGAGCCGCTTCAAATACCGCAGGGACGGGATTCTTCTGAACGGTGAAAAGAGGTATGTGAATGCACCCCTGCAGGCCGGTGATATACTGGAGATCCGGCTGACACAGGGCGGGGAACCCGCGGAGGAGAATCCCCCCTGCCGGCAGTGCAGTTCCTCCGGAGCAGATCCGGAATCTGCCGCTGACGGGGGAATTGCCGGAGAAGCCGGAGCGGGTTCGGAATCTGGTGTCATGAAGGAAACAGCCGGAACGGCCGGAAGCGGCGGAGAAGCCGGAGCAGGAGATGGGCACAAAGCTGGCGGAAACGGTGCAAAAAAAGAAGGCCGGGAAGGCTATCTTGCTGCACGTGACGGGAGGCTGCAGAAGATCTGGGTGAAACCCGTCGACTGGCTTTCCGTAAACTATCCGCTGCAGATCCTTTATGAAGATCAGGACATTCTTGCGGCAAATAAGCCCTCCGGTGTGGTCTGTCATCCGAGTCCGGGACACTTCGACGATACGCTTTCAAATCAGGTGGCGGAGCACCTTGGCCGCATCGGCAAGGAACTGGATGTCCGGGTCACAGGCAGGCTGGACAAGGACACTTCGGGCATTGTCGTATTTGCTCTGAATACAGAGACAGCGGCGCAGCTCATCAAACAGCGCCAGGCGCAGATGGCAGAGCGGTTTTCCTTTGATGACTTATCAGATGGTATATCTGATGATATTTCGGAGCCGGATCCCCGGGCCTGTCTGCGGCTGATGACATCGGCAGAGACATTCAAATTGTATATTGCGCGTGTCAGAGGACACTTCGGCAGTTCGCTGACCGGGACCGTGGACAGACCCCTGCGCAGGGAGAGCCGGGATTCCTTCCGTATGATCGCGGCGGATGACGGCAAGGAGGCACGGACCCATTACTGTGTGCTCTCGCAGCTGGAGGACGGGACATCCCTGGTCGCCTGCAGGATCGAGCATGGCCGCACGCATCAGATCCGGGTGCACATGGCTGTCACCGGACATCCGATCGTGGGTGACCGTATGTACGGCCCTGAGGCGGAGATGGCAGAAGCGCCGGAAGTTCCGCTCATGCTGCATGCCTATCGGGCGGGATTCCGTCAGCCCTTTACCTGCCGGAAAATCCGCATCGAGGCACCGCTGCCGGATTGGGCGGAGGAGATAACTGCAACAGAATCACTTGTAAGGAGGAAAAGCATGGGAAGTGAAATGCATGTCATTGAAAATGAGTTCCTGAAAGTCGCGGTCGCGCCCCACGGCGCAGAGCTGTGCAGTATTTATGATAAGGTTAAAAATCATGAAGTCGTCTGGCAGGCGGATCCTGCCTATTGGAACAGGCATGCGCCGGTATTGTTTCCCTTTGTCGGCAAAGTAAACGAGGGTGTCTACCGGTACAAGGGACAGAGCTATCCGATGGGACAGCACGGATTTGCCCGTGACATGGATTTTTCTCTGGTCGAAGAGACTTCTGATTCCATTACCTTCCGCCTTTGTGACAATGAGGAGAGCAGGGCAAAGTACCCCTTTGCCTTTGAACTGACCATCACACACCGGCTTCAGGGCCGCACCGTCACTGTAGAGTGGAGTGTAAAGAATCCCTCTGATACAGAGCCTCTCTATTTCTCTATCGGCGGACATCCCGCATTTAACTGTCCTGTAGATCCCAGCACCAAAAAGACGGATTATTTCATCCGCTTTGACGGCTATGAGAAGACAGACGCGATCCCTTATGTTCTGATCGATCAGCCCAGCCAGGGCATCGATTTCGAACATCCTCAGAGCCTGTCTCTCGACGGCGGATTTATGCCTGTCGAAGAGACGACTTTTGACAACGACGCCTATATTTTTGACGAAGGCACTGTTCAGAAAGTGACTCTGTGCTATCCTGACAAGACTCCTTATGTCACTCTGTCCGCGCCCGGCTTCCCATCCTTCGGCGTGTGGTCCAAGCCCCACAGCGACGCTCCCTATATCTGCCTTGAGCCCTGGATCGGCCGCTGTGACAACATGGGATTTGCCGGCGAGCTCCCGGACAAGTACGGAGAACAGTGCGCCGCTCCCGGCAGCACTTTCGAGGCTGTTTATACGATCGAGGTAAACTGAGAAAAGAACCGGGAAAACAAAGGCCATGCGGAATGGTTTGAGGATTATCTGCAGAAAGATTTAGTCAGATAAATTCAGATAAAAACAGTAAAGAAAAGCATAGTTAAGAAAAGCAGAGTAAAGAGAAGCGCAGTAAAGAAAAGTATAATAAAGAAAAGCATAATTAAGATAAATATAGTGAGCTTATACAGAAAAACCGCCTGTCCGCAAACGGAAAACTTCCGTTAAGGGTCAGACGGTTTTTTATGACACGGTTTGTTTAATGTGTTTTTCCGCCTTACTGCGGACACGGGCCTGAAGCAGAGAGAGGGCCGCTCTCTCTGCTGCAGCATGATTCAGAATCCTCAAAGGGGAATCTAAGGGGAATCATATAAGTGTCCAGGCACGATCACAGGAGATTCAGGAGCTCCTTCGGCTTGTCAATGATAGCCATGGGGTGGAGAGACTTAAGGAATTCTACGGGACGGAATCCCCAGGAGACGCAGACACAGGGCATGCCGGTGTTGGCTGCAGTTTCTATATCAATCTCGGTATCTCCTATATAAAGAGCTTCTTCGGGGGCGATGCCGAAATCCTGCAGGACTGCATTCACCATGTCGGGAGCAGGCTTTCTGCGGATCCCGGCCTGTTCGCCGGCGGCTGCATCGAAGAGATTGTCAAAGCATTCGGCAGCCAGTTTTTTGACAGCGGGATCTGGCTTGTTGGAGACGACGGCTGTCCGGATGCCCATGTCGAGAAGTGTCTGCAGCAGATCCATGATACCCTCGTAAGGGCCTGTTTCATCCCTGCTGTGTTCCAGATAATAAGGCCGCATGACTTCCTCGATGCGGGCAACTTCTGCCTCATCGATCCCGGGGACGGTCATCATCTCCGGGGTGCCGATCATGCGCAGCCTGGCGTCGTCTGTCTCACCGGCTTCCATGGCCAGTGCCCGCTGCAGGGCGGTGTGGACTCCGCTGCCGAACATGCGCATCCCGTCCGCGCGCACATAATCGTGCCTGTGTCCGCACTTGCGCATAGCGTAATTCACGGATGTTGTAAGATCATTGACAGTGTCCAGTATTGTTCCGTCCATGTCAAAAATAACTGCTTTATACTGCATAAAAATCCTTTCGGTTCGCGTCTGTCGGTGTTTTCTCCGAAGCGAAGAATATCGGTATTTTCTCCGAAATAAAATACTGTCGTTATTATTTCCGAAGCGAAGAACTGCCGGTATTATCTCCGAAACAAAGATATTCCGCTGCCATCTTTGAAGCGAAAACCCGCCGATATTTCTCCGAAGCTGAAAAAACTGTATCGATAAGTTTTCGTTTTTTTTAACGGGAGAAGAGCTTGTCCCAGAGGGAGGGGCCTTTTTCCTCGACGACTTCAAAATTGTCCATGATCGCGGAGACGACGGCACGGATTTCTTTTGCGGTGATGATACCGCTCTGAAGAAGATAGGGTGTCTGGGAGGAGCCGTCCAGATAATAGAGCATGCCCTTTTTGCCCAGCTTTTCGGCGCCCTTGCGGTCGACCATGACATAGGAGTCGGCCACCGTGTCGGTGCGCAGGCAGACGCGGGCAGGGAAGCTTTCCCGGATGGGACGGAAATAGACGCTCTTTTCAGATGCTGTGATCACATGGATCCCGCAGGCGGAAGCCATCTCAGCCAGCCGTGTGAGGAGATTGGCGGCCTGGCGTTTCCCGATCGCGTTCAGGTTGGCATATTCCTCAATGATAACGATCAGGTGCTTCATCATGCCCGCTTTCCGGTTGAAATCGTAGATCGTACGGCAGCGGCTGTCGTAGAGGGCCGCATAGCGGCGGTCTACTTCGGCGTTGAGGTCCTCGAGCAGGGCCATTTCCTCTCCGGGGTCGGACGAGATCTGGCAGTAGGGAATGGGGTCGTAGCGGTCGAATTCACTGCGTCTCTGCCCGCAGAGATAGATTTCGATCTCCTCCGGGGCATGGGATAGCAGCAGGCTGATGATGATTCCATGCAAAAAAGCGGTTCGCCCGGCGCCTGCGACGAGCAGATGGGGTGTCCGCGAAAGGTCGGCAAAATAGCTCTGTCGGTAAATATCCATCCCGATGGCGACAGGGATCGCCTGGGGAAGGCTCTGTACCTCATCAAACTCATTGTCCAGCAGGATATCGCCCAGATAGACCTGATCTGTCTGCCAGGGGACATCGATATAGATGTGTCCGTCTGCCCGATATACCTGAATATCGCTGCGGTTGAAGATCGCCTTGTAGGTGGGCAGCAGACTCACGATCCGGTCTGCACTGCGTCTGTCGTCGGGGATGATCCCGAACCGGGTCAGGGTAGGCCCCTGCAGCTGAGTATCCAGGAGGCCGTCGACACCGTTTTCCGCCCACAGATCAAACAGCTCATCTGTGTATGGTTTGAGAGAGCGTTCATTCCATTTTGTATGATATTTTAACAGATCCTTCGTCAGAGGAAGGACAAACTCATTTATACTCACAATACTTCTATAAACCAGATGAAGAAATAATAGATCAGTTTCTTTTAAACAGCTTGTTATAAATCGGCTTCTTTTAAATCAGCCTCTTATAAATCGGCTTCTTTTAAATCAGCCTCTTATAAATCGGCTTCTTATGCATCAGCTTCTTTATAAATCAATAAATCAGCTTTTTTTAATCGGATTCTTCCGTTTCTTTTTCTAAAGATCCAGGAAGTGCAAAAAGGTCTCGAGGACAATGTCCATTTTTGCGGGGTCGAGGAAGCGGTGATCGGCGTCTTCGACCGTGACTATAGAGATGCCGTTTTTTTCGGCGAAAGCTTTTACGGCTCCGCAGGGGACGAGCTCGTCGGCTGTTCCCTGGGCGATCCGCATGCTGCCTGCATAGGGACGAAAGTCCAGGCGCGTGATATTATTGTCTTTCAGAGACTGCATAAAGGCGGGGGAGAGCATTACCTTGCGGTCGAAGCCGGAAGGAACTTCTCCTCCCTCGGACAGTATCTGCACTTCTTCCTTTGTCAGAACAGTTTCTGTAAGCACTCTGTACATGACAACGGCAGGGCAGCGCAGGCAGATTTTCCGGAAGGGATTCCTGCCGTGGTCGGAGATGTACTTGAGAGTCAGATATCCGCCGAAACTGGTGGCGCTGGCATCAAGGGTTTCGGGATGCAGTGTGCTGCGCACGAAATCCAGAACAGCCGTGAGATAGGCATCGCAGTCAGCCAGGGTGATCCCTGCATGTTCGTCATCTCCGTGGCCCGGCCAGTTGAAAATCAGAAGAGCAGTATCGTCGTGTTTTTCCAGGATCCTGCCGGCGAGCTTCTGCGCCATGGCGTTGTCCTTGTGGCCCGCGAAGCCGTGACAGAAAACGATGACATGCTTAAAAGACTGCCTGGATCTTTCGGCGATTTCGCTGATCCCGGCAGCCGGATCCGCATTTCCGGCAAAATATATTTTACACCTAATCGTAAAATCTGCACTGCGCAGATCAAAATATTTTTCCATAGCATTTCTCCGAAAATATTTCACACAGACGAAGACACAGAGGCAGATAGTGATCTCAGAGATAAACTCAGGTGTATAGACCGCAGTTTTTCGAGCTGCAGTGATTTCTGGCCTGACGCAATAACGCAATAACGCAAGGCGGTAAGGCAATGCGGCGCTCGAACTGTGGAATGTCATTATACCATGAATTGGCATGGCGTGATATAATATTTCTCTAAAACCGGGATGAGGGAAAAGGCCGGGAAAAAGACCGGAAAAAAACTGGAAGGGAAAAATAGAATGGGCAATACGATACGCATGATCGGAATAGATCTTGACGGAACACTTCTCACAAAACAAAAAGTACTTACGGCGGTTTCGAGAAGTGCCCTTGAGAAAGCTATAAATAAGGGAATCGAAGTCGTTCCTGTGACAGGCAGACCGCTTGCGGGTGTGCCGCATGAGGTGCTGGACATTCCCGGCATCCGGTATGTGATCACATCCAACGGGGCAAATACCTATGATCTTTCTGAGCACGAAAACGGGAAGGGTTCACTGATCCTGTCCGGAACAATGGACGGAAAGACACCCGGGACCGTGCTTCGGAAGGCCCATATGCCCCACGAGGTCGTCCGCCGGATTCTGGAGGCTGCGCCGGGCGAAGATGTGATCAGGGAAATATTTGTCCGGGGTGTCGGATATCATGATGCACGGACCCAGCTGATGCTGGAAGCGCGGTTCGGAATTGCTCCTCCCATCCTGGCCTACATTAACCGAAGCAGAAAGGTCGTTTCCGGATTTGATGAACTGCTGGAGGATCCGTCCTCTCATGTGGAGAATGTCTCTCTGATGTTTTCCTCGCAGGAGGCAAGGGATGCCTCTTTTGCCAGAATTAAAAATATCCGCGGAAGCAAAGGAGAGCGGATCCTGACAGTCCTTCTCCCTTTCAGGACCGACCTGGAAGTCACGCATGTACACGCGGACAAATGGCGGTCGCTGGAGGAGCTGGGGACAATGCTGGGCATCACTGATTCCCAGATCATGACCCTGGGAGACGGCGATAACGACCGGCCGATGCTGCGGGGCGCGGGATTGTCTGTGGCCATGGGAAATGCCCCTGATTTTGTAAAAGAGACAGCAAATCTGGTCACGGGAGACAACGAACACGACGGAGCCGCACAGGCGATCCGCGAGGTTCTGGGTTTGTAGATATAAATAATCTTGTAGATATAAATAATTTAGACTGAAAAGACTTGGAATCGTTGAAGGCAATCCGGAAGGTCCCCGGCCTGTAGATATAGAGATATTGCGGGTGTAAAAAGAATGCCCGAAGAGAAGGGAAGACCGGGGAGGAAATACGTAGTATATTCACACTTGCGGTCATGGAGGTAAAGATTTGTTTGGTGCGATAATCGGGGATATGGCAGGATTCCCCTACGAATATAATCACGAAGATCTGACAGACAGGAGCATCCCTTTATTTAAAAAAAAGAGCACGGGAGCCGGAAGCGGTCCGGAGGCCGGCACAGCGCAGGCAGGGGAGGATTTTTCGGATAAGACCGTTCTTGCTGCCGCAGTGGAAGAGGGGCTCTTGCAGTTTGAGCGCAGGATCCCGGAGATCCTTGCCGGGAGTGCGGTGCAGGAGAGTACTGAGAAATATGATGGAGGGGAGACCGGTCAGGCCGACGGCGGTAACAAGGGAGCGGTCAATATCGCTGTGGGCGGAACAAAGATACAGGGTCCTCATATTCCGCAGAATGCCTT
>ODAI010462797.1_pt1 | contig 10778 bp, 6 predicted proteins | sample 1539321 | NCBI WGS metagenome assembly ODAI01 (sample SAMN02144231, study PRJEB22623) | gut metagenome | biome: sheep rumen | host: Ovis aries | place: New Zealand | reverse complement strand
TTCGGCAAGAGAATCAGCTGCAGCGGCGGCGACGAGGACAAGCGCTACAACCTCGCCTTCCTGAAGACCGACTCTTTGGAAGACGTGCTTTCCATCGTGGAGTACCTTACCGGAGCTCAGTGCAACATCCTATAATACATTACTAACCCAATAATTCGTATGAGAAAAAAAATTCTGATGTCAATCTGCTTCCTGGCGGCCCTCATCCTCGGGACGGGGCGTTCCGCTCAAGCGCAGGACAGGCTCTACGACGTGGATTTGTCTATGTCCGGAGCCACAGTCAGCTCGTTCACGGCGGCCCTTACCGGCCAGACCGGCGTGCTGTTTTCCTACGAGACCGACCTGTCTTCCAAGTCCTTGGGGAGTATCTCCATCAAGCAGAAGCAGGCTTCTCTCGAGTCTATCCTTACGAGGGCTTTCAGCGGCAAGGGCATTGCCTGGAAAGTCGTCAACAACACGGTAATCCTTACCGCGGAGCAGCCTCAGGACAAGGGGGCGACCGTAGTGTCCGGGCGTGTTGTCGATTCCAACGGCGATCCTCTTCCCGGTGCCGGAGTTATGATCAAGGGTACCACGAAGGGCACCACGACCGACGCTGACGGACGCTTCTCCCTGCCGGTCGCATCCAACGCCTCCCTGGAGTTCAGCTTCATCGGCTACACCACCCAGGTCGTGCCCGTCGGCGGACGCTCTACCGTCAACGTGACCCTGTCCGACGACCAGAACGTCCTGGACGACGTGGTGGTGGTCGGTTACGGTACCCAGTCCCGCAAGACCTTGAGTACTTCCATCTCCAAGGTGGACGGCGAGAAACTGATGGACGCTCCGGTGTCCACGGTAGGTGACGCCCTCAAGGGCAAGGTCACCGGTCTGCGCATCGCCTCCAACAACAACCTCCCCGGCGAGAGCCCGAGGTTCCTTATCCGAGGCGGTTCGTCCATCAACCGTAGCAACGACCCTCTGTTCCTGGTGGACGGCGTGGAGAGAGGCATCGACGACCTCAACCCCAACGATATCGAGTCCATCGAGGTGCTCAAGGATGCAGCTTCCGCGGCTATCTACGGAAGCCGTGCTTCCAACGGCGTTATCCTCGTGACCACCAAGAAAGGCAACGCCTTCAAGCAGCCTCAGGTGGTCTTCGACGCGCAGGTGGGCTTCACCTCTCCCGCCCGCACCTGGAAACTCGCCAACGCTACCGAATTCCTGACAATCGTGCGTCCCGCCGCCCAGATGGGCCCCAACGCTCCGCTCGTGCTCAACGGCGCCAACGGTGCAGGTATCGGCAACACCGAGGCCTCTTCCACCTACTCGACCCGCTATCTGACTCCGGGCGAGGAGGTGCCCGCAGGCTACCTCACGATGGCCGATCCTATCGATCCTACCAAGACCATCATCTACACGGACCACAACTGGCAGAACGAATGGTATCATCCTTCGCTCTACCATAAAGAATATGTAGGCATCAACGGCGGCAACAAGAATATGAAGTATGCCGCTTCCGTGGGTTACCTCGGTGACGACGGTATGGTGGCTATGAGCTCCTTCCGCAACTTCACGATGCACGGCAACACCGCTTTCGACATCACCAAGTGGCTGACCGCTTCCACTACTTTCGACTTCACCAACGGTATCAAGCACCCGATGACCAACGACTACTTCACGGTGCTCGGCCGCGGTATTATGATGTCTCCTACCCATATCGGCAAGTATCCCGACGGCACCTTCGCCACCGGCGGTACCAACAAGAACCAGCAGACAGCCGAGTTCTACGAGACCTTCTACGACCGTGAGACCCAGAGGCAGAAGTTTATGGGCAGCATCAACCTGAAGGCCAAGATTACCGACTGGCTCACCGCTACTGCACAGTATGCGCTCTACGACAACAGCTACCGCGGAAGTTACTACACCAAGGGTGAGGTCAATGGCAGCGTCAACTTCGTCTCCACGAACCGCGGCACCACCGAGACCCGTACCCAGACCCAGAGGCAGAACTTCCAGGCCTATCTGACCGCCGACAAGAGCTTCGGCCGTCACCGCATCACCGGCACCGCCGGTTACGACTGGTCCAAGTGGCACTACTGGTACCTGAACGCAGGCAACACCGGTTCTCTCTCCGACAAGGTGCCTATGCTGGGCTCCGGCGGCTCCAACACCGCAGGTACTATGAGTATGAGCAACCAGGACTACGAGACCGCGCTGATTTCTTACTTCGGCCGTGTGGGCTACAACTTCGCAGACCGTTACATCCTCTCCGCGACGTTCCGCGCCGACGGCAGCTCGCTCTTCCTGGGCGACAACAAGTGGGGCTACTTCCCTTCAGTTTCCGCCGCTTGGGTAATCAGCGAGGAAGATTTCTTCGCTCCCGCAAAGGAGAAGGTGAATATGCTCAAGCTGCGTGCTTCCTACGGTCAGACCGGTAACAACGACATCTCCCGTACCGACCCTCTGGGTGCTTATTCGGCAGGTACTTACAATGTCTATAACGTGCTCCTTCCTTCGAAGATGGTCAACTCCGGCCTGAAGTGGGAGACCACCACCCAGCTCGACCTCGGTGTGGACGTGGGCTTGTTCAATGACCGCGTGCGCATCATCGCCGACTACTACGACAAGGTCACCAGCGACCTGATTTATTCCATCACCCTTCCCGATACCGGCCAGTTCGGTTCCGTCAACTCCAACGTGGGCAGCGTCCGCTTCTGGGGTGCCGAGCTCGAACTCCACACCGTCAATATCCAGAAGCGCAACTTCTCCTGGGAGACCGACTTTACTTACTCCTTCTCGAAGAACGTGGTCCTGTCCCTGCCTGACGAGTATAAGTACCAGCTCAAGGATATGGACGGCAACCTGCTGTACGACGCTTCCGGCGAGCCCGTGTACGGATGGCGTATCGGCGGCTACACCACAGCCAACGGCTACCGCTTCGGCGGCACCGCGGTGGGCGAGCCTCTGGGACGCATCTGGGGTTACAAGGTGGCCGGCATCCTGCAGACTGAAGAGCAGGCCGCGGCTGCATACTACGACACCCAGTCCCACGGCTACCTGCGTTCCGACGGCAAGAGCATAACCGGCCGCAAGGACGCCGGCGACTTCGAATGGGTCAACCGTTACGGTACTGCCAAGACGGCCGACGGCAAGGAGCAGATCGACGCAACCGATATGTTCCTGCTGGGTAACGTTATGCCTCACTCCACCGGCGGTATCAACAACACCATCCGCTGGAACCGCCTGACCTTCAACCTGTATTTCGACTACGGTATCGGCCACAGCATCTACAACTATATGAAGACCCGTATGCTCCAGAACACCCTGGGCTACAGCAACTCCAACGTGGATGTGAACCTCATTTCCGGCTGCTGGAGGCGTCCGGGCGACAGCAATGCCCAGTGGGCACGCTTCTTCCCCAACGATGCCGACTACGGCAACCGCAACTACTCCCGTGCATCTTCCTTCAACGTGGAGAACGCAAGCTATCTGTGCCTGCGTGACGCCTCCATCTACTACGACCTGCCCGAGAAGTGGGCCAAGGCCGTGGCAATGAAGAAGATCACCGTCGGCGTGACGGGCAATACCCTCTGGTACTTCACCAAGCTCTCCGGCGCCATCAGCCCCGAGACCGGTATCAGCACCGACTCCGACTCCAATATGTATTCTTCCGTGCAGATGGGCAGCGCAACTTCCAACATTATGCCTGCCGCACGCAAGATTCTGTTCAACCTGAAGATTACGTTCTAAGAAGGAGGATACGATTATGAAACAAGCATTTAAATATTTCGGCGCAGTTATCCTCTCGGCAGCCCTCCTTACGGCCTGCCACAAGGACCTCGACATTCCCTACGACAATGCCCTGTCGGCAAGTAATATGTGGAAGGACGCCTCCGACCTGGAGCAGTCCGTCCCGGGAATCTTCTCGCGCCTCCACTCTTATTTCAAGGGAGATGAGTGCAACGTGTTCTACTTCGGCGAGACCCGCGTAGGCGACTATATGTGGGGCCCTTCGCTCGAGAGCAAGGTGCAGGACAACTTCAAGATTGCCTGCCGCCACAACACCCTCACTCCTTCCAATACCATCGGCTGGAGCGGCCTGTATTCCACTATCGACCAGGCCAATGCAGTCATCAAGCACGGTGCCGAGTGCGGCGCCAGCCAGGACCGCCTCGACTGGGCTCTCGCCCAGGCCTATTTCGCCCGTGCCTACTGCTACTTCCACGCGGCCCGCGTGTGGGGTGAAGTGCCCGTGAACCTGCTGCCCGTGGAATCCACGACCCAGGAAGAGTGCTATCCCAGCCAGAAGAGCGTAGCCGACGTGTACGCGCAGGTGGAGAAAGACCTGGACGAGTGCGGCAAGCTCGCCGACAAGCTCGGAAGCGAGAAATACTTCGGCACCAAGGACGCCTACAATACCCTTAGGGCTGATTACGCAATGTGGATGTACGCCACCCGTGACGGCGGCAGCAAGTATCTGGATATGGCCGAGCAGGCCATCAACGCCATCGGCATTTCCGGCACCCGCCTCATCGACTACGCCAAGGTCTTCGACCGCACCAACAAGAAGAACGCCGAGATTATCTTCTCGCTCGCTCTCAGCGCATCCGACACCGGCGGCTACCAGATTTACTTCTGCCAGCCTACCAACCTGATTGCCAGCGCCTACCGCAACAAGCCTGTCCCCATTTCTTCCACCCAGTGGTGGAGCTATTCCCAGAACTTCGTGGATGAACTCAAGGCCAGCGAAAAGAAGGGCGACACCCGCGTCAAGACCAACCTTGGCTACGGCCCTTATTCATCGGCATCCGACAAGCACGAGATTACCTGGTGCAACAAGCTCACGGGCGATATGTCCAAGAGCCCGGTGGTGCAGGACAATGACCTTATCTACTACCGCTACGCATACGTGGTGATGCTCGACGCCGAACTGAAGTACTACAAGAAAGACTATGCAGGCGCCAACAAGAGCCTCAACCTCATCGCAAAGCGCGCCTACGGCAAGGACAACTACTACACCAGCACCGCCCCTTCGGACGTGCTCAAGAACCTTGTCCACGAGTACTTTATGGAGTTCCCTGCAGAAGGAATGATCTGGTGGGCCCTTATCCGTACGGGCCAGATTTGGGATATGGAACCCAATTCCGAGATTCCCGGCCAGACTTTCAAGACCCTGCGCGAGAAGAATCCCAACATCCTCCTGTGGCCTATCCTCCAGAGTTCCATCAACAAGAACTCCAAGCTCCATCAGATCGAAGGTTGGTCATAATGTTTAACACAAGAAGCAAAAAGATATGAAAAAGATACTCTCAATCCTTGCCTTGGCCATCCTTTGCGCAGGAGCCGTATCCTGCGACAAGAATGCAGTCCCTGACGGCGCAGACGTGGTGAGCGTACGCGCCGCGGTGAGTCCGGATCCGGGCTCCATCCCCGCTGCCGGCAGCACTTTCGAGGCCGTGGTGGTGGTAAATCAGGGTATGTACCTGAATGTGCCCTGGACAGTGTCCGTGGACGGAACTCCGGACTGGGTCAGCGTCAGCAAGACTAAGGTCAAGACGCATTTCACCGGCACCTACGGCGGCGACGATGTGGATCTCGAGCAGGAAGGCATTTCCTGCACGGTCTCTGCCAACCTTACCGGAAAGAAGCGTACCGCAGTGCTCCGTTTCACGACCGAGTACGGTACGTCCGATGTTTACACACTCACTCAAAGCGCTAAATAAGTAACAGATAATGAAAAAGTTGACAACCATTGCGGCAGTCTTTACCGCAGCCCTCCTGACGCTTTTCTCCTGCACCAAGCCTGACATCCCTCAGCCCAAGACACCTACCGAGCCTGAGGAGCAGCAGGGACAGGGCGGCCAGGGAGAAGTGAAGCGCGCTACCGAACCGGCCGAGTGCAGCAACCGCATCGTGGCCCACAGGGGAGGCGCACGCGAGTCAGGCAACCCCGACAACTCAAAGGCGGGCCTGCTCTACACTATGGGCCTTAAGTGCTACGCGATGGAGTGCGATATTTATTGGACAAAGGATAATAACGTTGTCATTGCGCACGCTGATAACACGTACTATATCAACGGCCTGAAGCCCTGGGAGCACACGCTCCTTGAGCTTCGCAAGGCCGGGAAGCTCAAGAACGGCGAGGAGCTCCCTTGCCTGGAGGACTTCCTGGATATAGTGCAGGTGGAAGGAAACTGCACCAAGCTCTGCCTGGACATCAAGAACCTCGACAGCAAACTCACGGATTATCCTATCAAGGCCGTGCAGCGCTCCTGCGAAATCATCAAGGAACGCAAGGCCGAGAAGTTCTGCGAGTTCATCTGTACAGGCAATGAGACCGTGGCCCGTGCCGCAGCCGCCTGTATGACGGTGTACGGCATCCCCGTGGGCTGGATGGCCGACAAGGCCCCTGCAGGTCACAAGGCGATGGGCTACACCTGGGCCAACCTCTCCGCCGCGAGCTATATGAATCCTTACGGAAACGGAGTGCGCACGATCGACGAATTCAAGAAAGCCGGAATGCAGATCAGCATTTTCAATGTTGACAAGCAGGCAGGCGACGGAAATGCGGTGTACAGCGACGAGGCTGTGAATTACTATGTCAGCCGCTATGGAGACCTGCGTTTCCTCTGCACAAATTATCCTTCCTGGTTATTAAAGAAAATTAATTAAATCCACATTATGAAAACCAAAGCATTACTTCTTGCCGCTTTGTCTGCAGCCGCATTCTCGGCTTGTCAGACCGTGCTGCAGCCGGCCACCGTATCGCAGGTGTCCGTGAATCCTCAGATTGTGAAGGTAGTGACGGACGGAGAGACCAAGACCGTCCAGCTCACCGCCAACTGCGACTGGGAGACCTCCAGCTCCGCCGCCTGGGTGACCGTAGCTCCTGCATCGGGCACCGGTTCCACTTCGATTACCATCATCGCCGCCGCCAACAGTGGCGACGCCCGTGATGCGACCGTTACCATCACCGCGTCCGGGGCTGCCACCCACGCAGACCTGCTCGTCACGCAGTCCGGAGTCCAGCAGGTTACTCCCGGTCCGGATCCTACTCCGACTCCCGGCGGCACCACCATCAGCAACGCTACCCAGCTTGCAGCTTTCATCGAGGAAGCTCCGACCCTCGCTGCTGACGAGGAATGGACCATCGAGGCCGACATCGACTGCGGCGGCGCCAAGATCGCTCCCATCGCATCCTTCTCCGCCAACCTCGACGGCAAGAACCACAAGATCTACAACTTCGTCGTCGAGTCTTCCGACAGCAGGGCAGGTCTCCTGCTCGTGAACAACGGTACCATCAAGAACGTCATCTTCGGCTCCTCCGACGGCAAGGCCTATGACGGCAAGAGCTCCATCGGCTTCGCCGAGGGCAAGACCGGTGAGTACGCAGGTCTGGTCGCCGAGAACGCAGGTACCCTGGAGAATGTCGCCAACTTCGCCACCATCAACTACGCCGCCACTTCCGAGAAACCCGGCGACTATATCGGTGCGGGCGGCATCTCCGGCCTCGCATCCGGCGCAGCCAGCTTCATCAACTGCACCAACGGCGCTGCCATCAACGCCACCGGTGCGGTGACCCAGGAAGTCGGTCTCGGCGGTATCCTCGGTTACACCCAGTCCAGCGACGTGAAACTGGTCTCCTGCGTCAATGTTGCCAACCTCACCATCTCCATCCCTGTGGCCAAGGTGATTATGATAGGCGGTATCGCCGGCCGTACCAACGGCACCATCCTCGTAGAGAAGTGCGAGAACAAGGGAGAAATCGCTTACGAACAGGACACCAAGCCTTCCACCTGGATTGCCGTGGGCGGCATCGGCGGCGTGTTCTACAACGGCGCTACCGTAACGGGCTGCAAGAACAGCGGCCGTATCTCCTCCAACCTCCAGCAGGTGACCCGTATCGCAGGTATCCTCGGTACGCTCAACCGCGGCGGTACCGTGGAGAAGTGTGAGAACAGCGGAGAAATCTCCCTGACCCAGGCCGAGGCCAACGCCAACTGGCAGGCTGCCGGCGGTATCGTCGGTTCGCAGGAGAGGGAAGACGCAGCTCCCGCCAAGGTTATCGGCAACACCAATACCGGCGCCATAAAGGTGAACCTTGCAGAGAATAACACCGGACACCAGAACAGGATCGCGGCCGGCGGTATCTTCGGCCTCGGAACTCTCGTGACCGAGGTCTCCGGCAACACCAACAAGGGCTCCGTGAGCCTGGTCAACGGCGGCAATGCCGACAGCTGGGCCGGCGGTATCGTGGGTGCGATGGTGAGCACTACCAACGACTATCCTACGGCTCTGTCGGGCAATGTCAACAGCGGTGCAGTCTCCTGCAAGACCGGTGACGACGCTCTCAGCGCAGCCGGCGGCGTGATCGGCAACAACGGCAACTATCCCGGCAAGACCGACAACAAGTCCATCACCGTCACAGGTGACAAGAACACCGGCGCCATCACTTGCGCTGCCGCGGGCCGTGTCGGTTCCATAGCCGGCATCAACCTCGGTACCCTGACCAACTGCGTCGCAGGCGGCTCCGTCAACGGCACTGCCGTCAGCGAATCCAACCTCGGCACCCTCACCCAGGGCGCAAGCAGCTCGGGCAAGGCCAACGGCACTACTCTGGCAAAATAATTTGCTCAATATTTCGGAAGGCGCGGCTGCAAAGTCGCGCCTTTTTTGTATATTAGCAAATTATTAACTTAACATTATGAAAATTCGTACGAGAATACTGCCTCTGCTGGCCTTTCTGGCGGCTTTAGCCTCCTGCGGGAAAGAAGAGGCCAAGCTGGAATCCTTGTCGCTCAACAAGGACTCCGTGGCGCTTGTCGGAGGGGAGACCGTGCAGCTTATCGCTATGCCGAAGCCTTCCGGCGTGGTCATTTCCCCGTCCTGGAGCTCGTCCGACCCGGCCGTCGCCACCGTGAGCGCTTCGGGCCTTGTCAGGGGCGTGGACACCGGGACTGCCCGGATTACAGCTTCAGCTCTCGGCAAGACTGCGGTATGCAATGTGAGCGTACAGGGAGATTCACCCTCTGCGGGGCCCGCGGGAGACGGCTATCTGGACCCCAGGGACGCCCTCGCCCTTCCGCTGAATTCCAATCTCATCCATTCGCTCGGGACCCAGCTTGCCCGCAAAAGCAACGTGATGCAGGGCTGGGACTTCACCGATGCGTCCCACTACTACTATTCCCAGGCCCCGGCAAATCTCTATTCCCAGTACATTTCCTTCGTGCCGGGTCCCAGCCAGGGCTGCTCCAATTATATGACCCTTGAACGCTTCGGACATATGACCCAGATCGTGGCTGAGAAGGCCTCGGACGGCAAGACCTACATCTGGTGCAATTCCAACGGTCAGGCGATGTCGGACGGATACGGCAACAGCCTTTCCATCTCCCGCCTGGAATATAAGGCCGGCGAGACGCTGACCGGAGGCTATGCCGGGGATATGTTCATAATGAGCAAGCAGTACAACGGCAAGCCTTACGTGGACCTTCAGGTGAGCGTGGATTTCGACTACAGGCGCCTGCTGGTGGGCGGCCGCGTGTCCGGCGTCAATACCCGCTTCCACTGGGTGTATGACCTCGACGAGGTGCTGGCCCTGCCTCTCAAGGACGTGACTCTGACTGTATCGGTGGGCGGCTACCTCGACGGCGACGGCGAAGCCCGGAAGGAGAAGCGCAGTTTCAAGGCCCGCGACCTGTCGGACGCCAAGCAGCTGGGCTATTTCGAAGTGCCCCGCGGCGCCGACCCGACCAAGACATACTACTATTCGCATCAGGGGCACGCCGTATATGGCAACTATGTGTGGTTCTATGAGGGGGAAGCCCTTTCGGACGCCCATCCTTCCCTGGCTTTCATCACAGTGTACGACTACAACGGCAAGGTGGTCATACCCCGCACTGAAGTCGCAGCGCTCAAGGATTCCGACCTGATGCGCAAGATGGGCTTCACCTACGACGGCTCGGCGGAGGCCGAGAGCCTGAAAATCAAGGACGGAGTGCTGTATCTGGGTTTTACCGGGCACAGCTCCGCCGCCAGCGCCAACCGCATCCAGAACATACTCAAATACGATCTTAATTAATATCCAATATGGCACAAGTCAAACAAACCAAACACAGTTTCAAGTACTGGCAGTGGAGAGTCATCATCTGCTCGATGATAGGCTATGCGATGTTCTATTTCGTGCGCAAGAATTTCTCCTTTGCCATCCCTCTGATCCAGGAACAGTATCCCGACATCACCAAGGCGCAGTTCGGAGCCATCATCTCCGCCGGCGGTATCATCTACGGCATCTCCAAGCTCATCAACGGCGTCATCGGTGACCGTACCAACGCCCGCTGGCACCTGGTGCTCGGCCTCGGCATCTGCGTGGCCGTGAACTTCCTCTTCGGATGGACCGACAAGCTGACCACGATGATTACCGGAGCCGAAGGCGGCCCCGATTTCATCGGAGGTTTCGTGACCATAATGTCTGTGCTGTATATCATCAACCAGATTTTCCAAGGATGCGGCTTCGCTCCGTGCAACCACTTGATGGTCAACTGGGTACCGCCGCACGAGCTGGCCACGAAGATGAGTATCTGGAACACCTCCCACAGCGTCGGCGCCTTCGTGGCGGCCGTTATCTGCGGCTACCTTACCAGCTGGCAGCTGTGTTTCTGGGTGCCTGCCTGCATCTCCCTGTTCGGCGTGTTCTTCATAATCGCCACTTTGCGTGACACGCCCAAGTCCGTGGGCCTTCCCGAGCTGCCCAAGGTCGAGGGAGAACTGGACGAGAGCAAAGGCAAGGACAAGAAAGA
>ODAI010399459.1_pt1 | contig 10778 bp, 8 predicted proteins | sample 1539321 | NCBI WGS metagenome assembly ODAI01 (sample SAMN02144231, study PRJEB22623) | gut metagenome | biome: sheep rumen | host: Ovis aries | place: New Zealand | reverse complement strand
TTCGCGCGCTCGATTTGCCACGCGCTCATTCGCGCTTGGCAGGAAGGAAGAACATGGAAAAGCCAAAATATACATTCACCACGCCGATTTACTACGTGAACGCCGCCCCCCATCTGGGCACGGCTTACACGACCATCGCCGCCGACTGCGTGGCGCGCTACCAGCGCATGAACGGCTACGACGTGGCCTTCGTCACCGGCATGGACGAGCACGGCCAGAAGGTCGCCGACACCGCGGCCGCGAAGGGCATGACGCCGCAGGAGTGGTGCGATTCCATGGAGCCCGCCTTCCGCGACACATGGGACCTGCTGAACATCACGTACACCGACTTCGTGCGCACGTCGAGCGAGCGTCAGACGCGTTCGGTGCAGAAGTTCTGGACCGACCTGTACGACAAGGGTTACCTGTACAAGGGCAGCTACGAGGGCTGGTACTGCGTGCACGAGGAAACCTACTACGCCGAAAGCGACCTCGAGAAGAACGAGGACGGCGAGTACGTGGGCCCCGACTGCAAGCGCCCCGTGCAGCTCATGGCCTCGGGCGAGGAGAACTGGTTCTTCAAGCTGTCCGATTTCCAGCAGCCACTGCTCGACTTCTACGAGTCGCACCCCGACTTCATCCGTCCCGAATCTCGCCGCAACGAGATCGTGACGTTCGTCGAGGGCGGCCTGAAGGACCTCTCGATTTCTCGTTCGACGTTCGACTGGGGCGTGCCGCTGCCGTTCGACGAGGGCCATGTGGCCTACGTGTGGGCCGACGCGCTGCTCGCGTACTTCACGGGCATCGGCTACGCCGACCCCGACCGCGAGGGCGAGTTCGACAGCCGCTGGCCCATGCAGTACCACTTCGTCGGCAAGGACATCACGCGCTTCCACTGCGTCATCTGGCCGGCCATGCTGCTCGCTGCCGGCTACGAGCCGGCGCACACGGTGTTCGGCCACGGCTTCCTCTTGACGAAGGGCGAGAAGATGTCGAAGTCGAAGGGCAACGCGCTCTCGCCGCAGGACATGGTGCGCGTGTTCGGCGTCGACGCCTACCGCTACTACTTCATGAGCGACGTTCAGTTCGGCCATGACGGGTCCATTTCGATGGAGCGCATGGTGCAGGTCTACAACAACGAGCTTGCCAACACGTGGGGCAACCTGGTCAACCGCGTGTTCAACATGACGAAGAAGTACTTCGGCGCGCAGGTGCCCGAAGTGCCCGCATCTGCGAAGGGGCTCGTGGACGACAACCCGCTCAAGGAGATCGTCGACGGGCTGTATGCCGAGTTCGACCGTTGCATGACCGAGGTCGACTTCACCGGTGCGGTCGCCGCCGTCCAGAAGCTCGCCCAGGCGGCGAACCTCTACGTCGACGAAATGGCGCCGTGGGGCCTGGCCAAGGCCGCGAAGGGCGAGGACGCCGAGGCTGCCGCCGAGGCGCAGGGCAAGCTCGCCGCCGTAATGTACAACCTGCTCGAGGCGATTCGCGTCATCGCGCTGTACCTGTCGCCGCTCGCGCCGAACACGAGCGCAGAAGTGTGGCGTCGCCTGCAGCTCGGCGCTCCGGTCGACGTGACCGACATCGAGTCCGTCACCGCCTGGGGCCAGCTTCCCGCCGGCAACGACGTCGAGGTGGGCGACCCGCTCTTCCCGCGTCTCGATGTCGACGAGCTGAACTTCGAAGAATAGATGTCTGATCGACTGAAGTTGCCGCCGGAGCGCGATTTCGGGTTCTACCAGCGGCGCAAACACGATAGATGGCGCGAGGTGCCGGCCCCCGGTCCGGCCCTCGAGGCGCCTGTCGCCGATTCCCACGCGCATATCCACATGCTGCCCGATCCCGCATGGGAGCTGGCGCGTTGCTCTGCGAACGGAGTCGGCTTCGTTTGCATGATCGTAGACCCGAGCGAAGATGGCTCGCGTCCGTTCGAGGAGCTTGCGTCATGGGAGGCGGCCGCGGACGATTTTGCCGCGGACGCGCCCGATTCCGCGCCCGTCGTCGTGCGCGTCGCGTGCGGCGTCCATCCCCACAACGCGAAGCTCTACGACGACGCGACCGAACGCGAGCTCGTCGATCGGTTGCGCGACCCGCGGGTCGTCGCCCTCGGGGAAATCGGCCTCGACTACCATTACGACCTGTCGCCACGCGAATCGCAACGGGCGGTCTTCCGGCGCCAGATAGCCATCGCGAAGGATAGGGGGCTTCCCATCGCGCTCCACCTGCGCGGCGGGGACGACCCCGCGGTGGACGACGCCCATGCCGAGGCGTTCGCCATTCTGCAAGAAGAGGGCTTTCCCGAGGCAGGCACGCTGCTCCATTGCTGCGCGCTGCCTCCGGACGAGCTTGCGCCGTGGATCGAGGCCGGCTGCTATATCGCCTACGGCGGGGCGCTCACGTTCAAGAACGCCGATGCGGCGCGCGAGGGGGCCCGGCTCGTGCCGGAGGAGCGCCTGCTTCTGGAGACGGATTCGCCGTACATGACGCCCGAGCCGATGCGCGGAGCCGCCTGCACGCCGGCCCATGTCGTGTTCACGGCCGCGCACCTCGCAAGCGTGAGGGGCGTCGAGCCTGGTGAACAGCGCAAAGCGTTCCTACAGCGCATTTTTGACAACACGCTCGGGTTCTACAGGGTAGAAGATGTCGGGCCGTCCGGGATCTCATAGGGGGTTTGCATGAAACGCGTGATAATCGTCGGATCGCCGCGGTCGAACGGCCGCAGCGCCCATCTCGCCGAAATGCTGTTCGAGGCGAACATCGACGAGTGTCCCGAGGACGAGCTGTTCCTCGTGCCCGTTTCCGAAATCGAAGTCGGTCCGTGCATAGGCTGCGGGGCGTGTCGCAAGAAATCGGAAGTCATCTTCAAGGGCGAGGATGGTGCCGAAGCGAGCGAAATGCGCCATCGCTGCGTGTTCGACGACGACATGCAGACGCTCTACGACGTCCTCGACGACGCCGACGAGCTGATCGTGGTCTCGCCCATCTACTTCTCGGGCGCGCCCGCTCCCATGAAATGCGTGCTCGACAGGCTCCAGCCGTACTTCTGGGCAAGCCGCGAAAAGGACCTGGACGCGCGTCTTGCGGAAAAGCGCCCGGCGACGCTCCACGTGCTCGGCGAAGGCGGGGACCCGCATGGGTACGACGCGCTGGTCAGCGAAGTGCGCAGCGCGACGGCGGTCGCCGGCTTCCGTCTGGAGCGCGTGCTGGACTGGGTTGGCAAGATCGGCCAGGACGGCGAGATCACGGGCGAGCCTACGCCGGTCGAAGGCGTGCTCGCGCCTCCGCGCAAGCCTGCGGAGAAGCCGAAGCTCGACCTCGGCGCGAATCGTTCCAGGCAGGCCCAGGGCAAAGGCCACGACAAGGGACGCGGCGGCCAGTCAGGGCACGGCCAATCGGGCCGCGGCCAATCGGGTCGCGGCGGCCAGTCGGGACACGGCCAATCGGGGCGCAGGCAGCCCGGGAAGGGAAAACGCCGTGGATAGCCCCGACAGGTTCTCGCCCTATGCCACCCCTTCGGCCACGCGCGAGGTCCTCGAGCGCCATGGCCTTTACACCAAGTACGCCCTTGGCCAGAACTTCCTGGTCAACGATGGCGTCATAGGCAAAATCATCGAACTGTCCGGGCTTTGCGGCGATGACTTCGTCCTCGAAGTCGGACCCGGGATCGGCACGCTGACCGCCGCCCTGCTCTGCCGTTGCGGCCGCGTGATGTCGGTCGAGAAGGACGGAGATCTGCCGAACGTGCTAGCAGACACGTTGTCGACTTGGCGCGATACCTTCTCGCTCCTACAGATGGACGCGCTCGACCTGACGTCGAACGACATCGACCAGGCGCGTGTCGCCGCCGGCTGGGACGATACGGTCGCGTTTCCCAACAAACTCGTGTCGAACCTCCCCTACGCCGTTGCCGCCACGGTCGTGCTCGACTACCTGCAACGATTCGACTTCCTGGACAGCGCAACCGTCATGGTGCAGAAAGAGGTGGCCGACCGCATGATGGCGCGGCCCGGCTCGAAGACGTACGGCGCTTACACGGTCAAGCTGTCGATGTACGCCCGGCATGTGGGCCACTTCCCGGTCGCGCCCGGTAATTTCTTCCCGCCTCCGCGCGTCGAGAGCACGGTCATCAGGCTCGACCGGGCAGTCGCGCACGATGCGTCGGGCCGCGCGTTGACCTCCGAGGAGCTGAAGGCGGTCTGCACGATGACCGATGCGGCGTTCGCGACGCGGCGCAAGACGTTGGCGAACTCGTGCAAGAACTACTTCTCGGGGCAAGGCGACGTCCTCGGGCGCCTGCCGCGGATCTTCGAGCAGGCGCAAGTCGACCCGCGGCGGCGGGGCGAGACGCTCGACCGTCGCGAGTTCATCGAGCTCGGGCTGGCATATCTGGGCGGCGAGCAGCGTTGACGGGAGGCGAAGAGAAGGCGCGCGAAGTCGACGTCCTCAAAGAGCACTTCGGCTACGATTCGTTTCGTCCCGGGCAAGGCGAGCTCGTCGGGGCCGTGCGCGCCGGGCGCGACAGCCTGGGCGTCATGCCCACCGGCGCCGGCAAGTCGCTGTGCTACCAGGTTCCCTCCCTCCTGTTCTCGGCGGAGGAAGCAGGCGTCACGATAGTGGTGTCCCCCTTGGTCTCGCTCATGAACGACCAGGTGAGCGCCCTCGTTGCAGCGGGCGTGCCGGCGGCGTTTTTGAACTCGCAGCTTTCGGCGGCCCAGCAGCGCGAGGTGCTCGCGCGCGCCGGGCGCGGCGCTTACGCGCTTATATATGTAGCACCCGAGCGATTGTCCGACCCGCGGTTCGCCTCGTTCGCCCAGACGACCCCGATCGCCTTCGTCGCCGTGGACGAAGCCCATTGCGTGTCGCAATGGGGCCAGGATTTCCGTCCCGCGTACTTGGGGATCGGGCCGTTCATCGCCTCGCTGCCGGCGCGTCCCGTCGTCGCCGCGTTTACGGCGACGGCGACCCCGCGCGTCGCGGACGACATCGTGCGTTTGCTCGGCCTCCGCGATCCCGTGCGCGTGACGACGGGCTTCGATAGGCCGAACCTCCATCTCGCAGTAGAGCAGCTCTCCGAGAAGGCCAAGCTCGCCCGGATCGCCGCCTACGCGCTCGAGCGTCCCCTCGACAGCGGAATCGTGTACTGCTCGACGCGCAAACAGGTCGAGCAGGTCGAACAGGCGCTTCTTTCGGCGGGAGTGGCCGCTACGCGCTACCATGCGGGCCTTTCGGTCGACGAGCGCAATGCGAACCAGCGCGCGTTCGTCGCGGACGACGCTTTCGTCATGGTCGCGACGAACGCGTTCGGGATGGGCATCGACAAGTCGAACGTGCGCTACGTGATCCACCACAACATGCCCGGCAGCCTCGAGGCGTACTACCAGGAGGCCGGGCGCGCGGGCAGGGACGGCGAACCTGCCGACTGCCTGCTTTTCTGGAACGATTCCGATATCGCGACCTGCCGATTCTTCATCGAGCAGGAGACGGACAATTCCGCGCTGTCCGACGAGGAGCGCGGCCTCGTGCGCGTGTCGCAGCGCCGGCGGCTGGCCGCCATGGCCAACTACTGCATGACGACCGAATGCCTCCGCAGCGTCATCTTGCGCTATTTCGGGGAGAAACGCGACGGCGCGGACGGAGACGCCTATTGCGGCAACTGCTCGAACTGCGAAGGCGGAATCGACGCGGTCGACGTGACGACGACGGCGCGGTCCGTCATGAGGTGCGTGCACGAGCTGCGGGGACGTTTCGGAAAGGGCGTTTTCGCCGACGTGCTCACGGGTTCGAAGCAGGCGAAGATTCGGGAATGGGGCCTCGATCGCGCGCGGACCTACGGCATCGTCGACGAGCCGACCCCCGTCGTGAAGGAGATTATGGAGCTCTTGGTCGCAGGCGAGTACCTCGAGGTCAGCGAGGGCCGTTACCCGCTCGTGGGACTGGGGCCCCGTGCACGCGAGGCCGCGACGGACGAGTTTCGGCTCTACATGAAGCGGAAGAAGAAGCCCGCTTCCGGCGTCAAGGGCTCCGCGAAGGCGCCGACGAAGCAGCCGAAGGCCGCGAAGGCGGCTGCCGTCCTCGAAACCGACGAGCAGCGGGAGCTGTTCGAGCGCCTGCGCGGGCTTCGCAAGCAACTTGCCGACGCCGAAGGCGTGCCGCCCTACATCGTGTTCTCCGATGCGGCGCTGCGCGGGATGTGCGTCGTGCTTCCCCGGAACGACGAGGAAATGCTTTCCGTAAGCGGGGTGGGGCCTGCCAAGCTCAAACGCTACGGCCGCGCGTTCATGGACGAGATTGCCGCCCGCCCGCTCGCCTAAAAACACTGTTCTTTACGTGTCCGCGCGAATCACCCGTTATAATGACAAGACTTCTACATGGGGAAATGCACTATAGCGCTCTATAGCACTAAAGAGCTCGTCATAAAAGGGGAAACACAATGGCACAGCAACACAACCATACTCATCACGATCGCTCGGCCTGGTCGGGCAAGCTCGCGTTCATTCTGGCCGGCGCGGCCAGCGCCGTCGGGTTGGGAAACCTCTGGCGCTTCCCGACGCTCGCGGCCAAGTACGGCGGAGGCATGTTCATCCTCACGTACTTCGTGCTGGCGTTCACGTTCGGCATCTCGCTGCTGCTGCTCGAGACGGCGCTCGGTCGCAAGACGAAGCTCTCGGTCATCGGCGCGTTCAGCTCCATCAACAAGCGTTGGAAGCTCGTCGGCATCTTGGCTGCCGCCGTGCCGTTCATCATCACGCCGTACTACTGCATCATCGGCGGATGGGTCACCAAGTACCTGGTGAGCTATGTTGTCGACGGGCCGACGGCCGTCGCGGCGGACGGGTTCTTCACCGGGTTCATCACCGACCCCGTCTTCACGTACGTGTTCATGGTCATCTTCATGCTGATCTGCATCGGCGTGTGCGCGCTCGGCGTCAAGAACGGCATCGAGAAGGCGAACATGATCATGATGCCGCTGCTGCTCTTCATGGCCATCGGCATCTCGGTGTTCGTGCTCATGCAGCCGGGCGCTGCCGAGGGCGCGGCGTACTACCTGATTCCCGATTTCAGCAAGTTCTCGCCTGACCTGGTCATCAATGCGCTCGGGCAGATGTTCTACAGCCTTTCGCTTGCGATGGGCATCATGGTGACCTACGGCAGCTACCTCGACAGCAAGGAGAACCTCACCGAGTCCGTCGCGAGCATCGCCGGGTTCGACCTGCTCGTGTCGTTCCTCTCGGGTCTCATGATCGTGCCCGCCGCCTTCGTGGTTCTCGGCATCACCGACGGCGGCATGATGGCGGCCGGTCCCTCGCTCATGTTCGTGACGTTGCCCAACGTGTTCGGCGGAATGGGCGGCGCTGCCCAGGTCATCGGCGTGCTGTTCTTCGTGCTGGTGCTGTTCGCCGCGGCGACGAGCGCCATCTCGCTCATCGAGGCCTGCACGTCCATCATCCAGGACGGCACGCATTGGTCGCGCAGCAAGTCGCTGCTCGCCTGCGCCATCTTCGTAATCGCCGCCGGCTGCTTCATCAACGCCGGCTACAACGTGCTCATCTGGATCGAGCCGCTCGGCGAGGGCACGCAGCTGCTCGACTTCTTCGACTTCCTGTCCAACTCGGTGATGATGCCCATCGTGGCATTGCTCACCTGCATCTTCGTCGGCTGGATCATCAAGCCGAAAGCCATCATCGACGAGGTGCGCGAATCGAGCAAGTTCAAGCTGGCCGGCGCCTGGACCGTCATGATCAAGTACATTGCTCCCGTGCTGGTCATAGTCATCCTGGTCGCCAACGTGCTGCCCATGATCTTCCCGGCGTAGTTTCGCAGCGGCCGGACAAGGAGGACGGGAAAGGACGACGCTGTTTTTTCGGGGTTCGAAGTGATCTAAAATCCCCGTCCGAAGCTATTTATTCTGAGATGTGATGATGACTCTCCCCTGATTTGGTTCCCTTGCTGGACCAAAATCGAGGAGAGTCACTGATTCTCAGGACTTTTGAGCAATGGAAAAACAACAGCCCCAGTTCACAGCGTAATATCCTTGAACGAGATAATGACTCCCCTTGATTTTGGGCCAGCCGAAGGCCCGAACAAAAACTCAGGCCTCGCAAGATCCGAGAACCGTCGGTAGCTGCCGAATCCGAGAAGGGATTTCGAGCGTGGGGGAATTAGGGGGAAATAAGAGGGGCGATAAGGCAATAACGCAGGACCCTCAACTGCCATGCGCTAAAATGTACGGAATCGTCAAGCGCGGCCGTGCGGTCGCAGCTCTCGAGCAAACGAAAAAACGAGCAAAGCCAAGGAGGAACGGCCTTATTGGCCGCCTTCGGTCGATAGGAGAAAACCATGGCGCTTTCAATCGGCATCGTCGGTTTGCCCAACGTAGGGAAATCGACGTTGTTCAACGCACTGACGAGCAACAACGCGCTTGCTGCGAACTACCCGTTCGCAACGATCGAGCCGAACGTGGGCGTCGTGCCCGTGCCCGACTCGCGATTGGAAGAGCTGGCCAAGATCGACCACCCCGCCCAGATCGTTCCCGCGACGGTCGAGTTCGTCGACATCGCCGGGCTGGTGGCCGGCGCCTCGAAGGGCGAGGGTCTCGGCAACCAGTTCCTCGCGAACATTCGCGAAACCGATGCGATCTGCGAGGTCGTGCGCTTCTTTAGCGATCCGGACGTCGTGCACGTCGACGGAAAGGTAAACCCCTCGAGCGACGTCGAGACCATCAAGACCGAGCTAATCCTGGCCGACATGGGCACGATCGAGAAGGCGCTGCCGCGTCTCGAGAAGGAGGCGAAGCGCGACAAGGCGAGCGCGGCCAAGCTCGAAGTGGCGCGCAAGGTGCTCGACGGCCTGAACGAGGGGCATCGCGCCCGCACGCTCGACTTGTCGGACGACGAGAAGGCGGCCGTGTACGACCTGCACCTGCTGACCATGAAGCCCATCCTCTACGTCGCGAACGTCGACGAGGACCAGGTAACGGCCGATCTCGCTGAAATCGACGGCTGCGCGCCCGTGCCCATCAGCGCGAAGATTGAGGCCGACCTCGCCGAAATGGACGCCGAGGACGCGCAGATGTTCCTCGAGGAGATGGGGCTCGAGGAAAGCGGCCTAGCGCGACTCGCGCGCGAGGCGTATCACCTGTTGGGGCTGCAGAGCTACTTCACGAGCGGTGAAAAGGAGACGAAAGCCTGGACGATTCCCATCGGGGCGAAGGCGCCTCAGGCGGCGGGCGTCATCCACACCGACTTCGAGCGCGGCTTCATCAAGGCCGAGACGGCGAGCTACGAGGACTACGTTGCGCTCGGCGGCGAGAAGGGCTGCCGCGATGCCGGCAAGCTGCGCCAGGAGGGCAAGGAGTACGTCGTCCAGGACGGCGACGTCATGCACTTCAAGTTCAACGTGTAAGCTGGGTATAGCGGCCGGTGTCGGCTTCGTCGCCAAGGACGTAATCCCAGGAGATGAACTCGGTGCGGTCGCTGTAGACGTCTACGACGAGGCCGCGTGACATGCCGAATCCCCCTTCGCCCGAGCCGTTGTGCGGGTCAAGCCGCAGGTACGCGATGGCGGAGTTGGCGACGAACAGCGGTCCTTCCGGGTCAGGGCGCTGGAAATCGCTCGGCGAATGGCTGTGGCCGGTCGTCAGGATTACGTTCGGATGCTTCGATACAACTTGCAGCAGCGCGTCGCTCGACTCGAGCGACGCATGGGCGAGTTCCCCTTCATGCGTGTAGCACACGGTGTTGTCGGCTGGTTGGTGCAGGAACACGAACGACCGACGACCTTGCTCCTCGTCGCGTTCGAGCAGGTCGTCGAGCCACGAAAGTTGCTCGTCGGACAGTTTGAAAGAATACCAGGCCGCCGGGTCGGCATCGGGGCCGAGCACGATGAGATGCAGCCCGTTCACCTCGGTGTCATAGTAAAGTCGCCGAAGCTCGCAGCGGCGCAGGAACGCATCGCGCAGCTCCTGGTAGGTTTCGGGGGTGTTGTGGCCGTCGGCACCCCGTTGCTCGTGGTTTCCCATGACGGGCACGAAGTCGTCGGGAAACTGCAGCCCGGCCTCCTCGGCAAGCTGGGCGACCAGGTCGTATTCCTCTTCGAGACCATGGTCGGTGATGTCGCCGTTGATGACGATCGCATCGGGTTTCGGGTTGAATTGCGTGATGGCCTGAAACGCAGCCTGCGTGTGGATGACGGCCGGTTCAAACGTCGAGCTCACGTGGGTGTCGCCTATGACGGCGATCCTTGCGATGAAACGAGGCGGGCCAGCCTCTTCTGGCGGCGGGCCGGCTTCTTCTGGCTCGACGTTGAGGGCGGATGCGGCGGACGGGTCCTCGGCCGAATCGTTCGAAGCGCTTTGCGAGCCTGCGTTTTCCTGCGACGCGCATCCGACAAGTTGGGGTAGCGCCGCGAACGCGGTTGCCGTGTACGCCACGAACATCCTACGGGTGACGAGCGTGCCTTGCAGGTTGGAGAGGTGCCGCCCTCGGCTGTCGGGGTCGCCCGATGGCGTCGAGCTCGCAAATGGGAGGTTGTCGTTTTGGTCGTTTGGCATGGCGCTACCGTTCGCAGTTCGGGTCATCGGTGCCATGGTACTCTGCCATGCTGGCGCTGTTGTGAAGAAATATCACAAACGGAAAAACGCTTGACCCATGCTGATATTTCGTTATATAGTGTTCAGGCACTTTTGCAAGGGCCCGTAGCTCAGTTGGTTAGAGCGCACGCCTGATAAGCGTGAGGTCGCTGGTTCAAATCCATTCGGGCCCACCATTTTTTGCGATAAACGCTCCACCGTGAGCCGA
>ODAI011964402.1_pt1 | contig 10779 bp, 5 predicted proteins | sample 1539321 | NCBI WGS metagenome assembly ODAI01 (sample SAMN02144231, study PRJEB22623) | gut metagenome | biome: sheep rumen | host: Ovis aries | place: New Zealand | reverse complement strand
GGATTCCACGCGACCGTCCATGCGTCGCGGTAGGCGCTCGACGTGCCAGTCTTCCACGCGAAGCGCGGAACCGCGACATCCGCGATATGCCCGAACGCCGCGTGCGAGCGCTCGTTGCCCGAAAGCATGTCGGAAACGAGGTAGGCGCATGCAGGCGCGAACCTTCCGTCGCCGCCGCGCGCAAGGACGCCGTATGCGCGGACGAGCTCAAGAAGCGAGACTTCGACATTGCCGATAGCCATTCCAAGGCCGCAGGACGCGGGATCCTCCGGAACGCGGCCGAAGCCGAGGGCGCGAAGCTCCTCTGCAAAGGACTCGACCCCCACTTCGTCGAGAAGGCGGACGAACGGAACGTTGAGCGAGAGGACAAGGGCGTCGCGCACAGTGACGAGGCCGCGATACCTGCCGTCGAAGTTCTCTGGGCGGTAGCCCTTGAACGAGATGGGCGAGTCGACGAGGCGGCGGTCTGGGGTCGCAAGGCCCCGCTCCATCGCAAGCGCGACGAGGAACGGCTTCGGCGTCGAGCCCGCGGGGCGGGGCGAGACGGCGGTGTTTACCTGCCCGTCCTTGCCGTCGAAATAATCGCCGCTCACGGCCATCGCGACTATCTTGCCTGTCGCGGGCTTCATCACGACGACGGCAGACGAAAAGCCGCCCTTCTCCGCCGCCTCCGAAACGGCGTGCTCGCACAGAAGCTGGATGTCGGCGTCAAGCGCCGTCGCAACGTCGACACCTCCGCGCCCGCCGCGAAGGCCGTGCTCGGAAATGTACCAGTCGCAGAAATGCGGCGCGAGGAAAGGACGCGGCGCACGGCGGACCTCGGGTTCGACGGAGCGAGCGCCTTCGAGCTGCTCGTCGGTGATGTATCCAAGCGCCCGCATCCTCTCGAGAACATAGTCGCGGCGCCTGAACGCCTGCGCGCGCCGCTCGGGGCTGCCCCACCTGTCGGGGCGGAAGCGCGTCGGCGCCTGCACCATCCCCGCGAGCATCGCGGCCTCGCCGAGTCCAAGATCCTTCGCGCCCTTTCCGAACCATCCCTGCGAAGCCGCCTCGATGCCGACGAAGTTGGAGCCGAAGGGAGCGCGGTTCAGGTACTGGGAGATGATCCACTGCTTCGGCTTCGCGCGTTCCATCTTGGCGGCCTTGACCGCCTCCTTCCACTTCCACCAAAGGTTCTTCGGATGGGGCCTAAGAAGCCGCACCGCCTGCATCGTGATTGTCGATGCGCCGGAGATGCGCCGCCTGCAACTGATGTTCTGCCATGCCGCGCGAAGGACGCTCATCGGCCTCACGCCGTGGTGCGACCAAAACGAGCTGTCCTCAGCCGCGACGAGCGCCTTTACGATCCAGTCGTCGCGAGAGGCGGCGTAGAACGGCCTGCAGTCGACATCGCCGGGCCCAAGCGTAACGCGCAGGATCCTCCCCGACGAATCGCGAAGTATCGTGCCACCAGGATATTCGTCAGACCCCTCGTCGCCCCAGTCGATGAACATCCACGAGCAGACGAGAAACACCGCCGCGAGCGCGGCAATGACGCAGGCAAGAAAAGCTATTTTCCTCTTCACGCCCTATACTCGCCGCAAAAAGGAAAATCTGACACGGCGATATTGGGAACAATATGTCAAAGCCCTTTTGCCACCTCGATGACAACCGGCACGATTTCTCTCTTTCCGTCCGCCAGCGTTCCGAGCGCAACCGCCTCACCCGGCTTCTTGGCGACAAGCGTCTGCGACGGCGAGATTTCAGCAATGTCATTGAAATACCTGAAGAAGCTCTGGTATTTGTTGAGCGGGTTCCTCTCCTTCCGCGCCCGGCCTGCGTCGTGGCAGCCCCACGTCCCGTCCGGAAGCCGAACTTCGCCGCCAACAGCAAGATGCAGCGGAGCGAGACGCACGGTTCTGTCCGCGCCGCCACCAATGCGCGTGAAGTGAAGAACGTTGTTTTTCCTGTCGATGTGAATCGCATCAAACGTCTGCTCGAATATCGTGCCCTTCTCCTTCTTCGGCAGGTCTTTGCACCACGGCGAGGAGCCGACAATGTAGTCGCTATACGCCGCGTCGCAAGGTTCGGTGATGTGCCAAAGCCCGTTCTGGAACGTCTGCCGTTCGGCGTGTTCGTGTCCGGTGAGACTGCAGAGAATGCGCCCTTGTGCGTTGGAGAAATCGTATTCCTTTCCGCCAATCGACACCCTGCCGCGGTTCTGGTACGCCTCGAGAAGGTTGCGCCACGGCGCGAAGATCGCCTGATTCTCCGCCTCGCCGCTGACGATTCCCGTCACGGGGATGTGGTGCATGACAAGCGCGACCCATCCGGCTGGAAGCGTCGCGAGCGCGTTTTCGGCAAGCCACTTCAGCTGCCGCTCGCCCATACCGTATTTCACCGCCCAGTAGGTGCGGTCGGTCCTCACGCTGTCCGTCGTGTCCGCCACAATGTAGCGGATGCCGCCGCATGGCGCGTCGAAATAGTAGTAGCAGGCCTCCGGGTCTTCCAGATTCACGACGGCATTTGCCTTGACCGCCGCAGTATCCATTAGAATGTCGTGTGCTTCTCGATTGGAGTAGGTAAAGCCGTTTGCGGCAGAGGGTTTGTCGCGTATCGTGAAGTCGTGGTTGCCCTTTGCCGGATAGAACTCTCCGCCCGCATTCTCGACCGCTTTCACCCACTGTTCACGGTACGCGGCTATCGTCCTGTCCACCGACGCCTTGCCGCCAAACGCCTCGGGCATGTCGCCGCCGCAAAGCACTTTCTTGACGCCCGTGTCGGCAATCAACTTGGCAAGAATGCGCCCGGAAACGCACCTGTTGGACGGGATGTGCAGATCGGTGATGAAGAAAAAACCGTCGTCGCATTTCGCCGAAAGCGCCCTCAGGCGGGCGGCAATACCGGCAAGATAGTCGCCATAGTATTCAGGAAGCCCTTCTTCTGCCGCCCCCGCCCGCCAGTCGGCCACTGTCATCACCGCGCCGACAAGCCCCGCTTTCAGAAACCCACGTCGCGAAAGCGCACTTGCCGCGTGTTCTCTCTTGTTCATTTCTCCTTCGTCCCTTTCAATCCATCAATCAACACTTTCTTGCGCGGCGTGTCGCCGACGCGATGGAGGGTCTTCAGCGAATCGCCCGCATATTCCACGTTCCAGCCGCGCCATTCGTTGAAGGCATGATAGCACCAGTCCCAGCCGTATTCGTCGAAAAGCTCGATGCAGTCGCGCAGATACCGTTCCGCCCCGGGCGCCCACGCGATTGCGGAGAACTCGCCGACGAATATCTTTGCGTCGTGCCGCTTCGAGAACGCGACAACGGGCGCAAGCTTCGACCGCAGCATCTCCTTGTTCCATCCCTTGGATTCGTCGGGCCACTTCGTCGCCGGACTCCATCCGTGCACTCCCTGGTGCGTGTAGTCGGACGGAATGTACATGTGGACTTCATAGATGACGTTCGGCATCGCGAGCGGCGACATGTATTCGTAGGCCGGGGCACTCGACGACCAGTTGGCCTCCATGACAATCGTCGTCTCCGGGTCGATGCGCCGTATCGCCTCGGCGGCAAGCCGCTGCGCATCCCAATAGGAGAACGGCACCGCGTGGCGGTTCTGGTGCGGCTCGTTCAGGAGGTCGTAGCCGTAGATGACATCGGCGTTTCCCTTGAAGCGGCGGGCAATCTTTTCCCAACACGCGAGGTAGAGGTCGAGACAGGCCTTGTCCGTGAACATCCGCATTTCGGAATTGTCGCGGATGCTCCCCGGCGGAACGTGCAAGTCGACGCAGATTTTCAGGCCGTATTTCCGCGCCCAGCCGAGCACCTTCTCCAAAAGGTCAAGCCGTCCGTCCAGCCACTTCACGTAGGCGTCGAAGTCGAGGTTCGCGTCGATCTTCTGGAAATTGCGCGACATCTGGTAGCGGCCAATCGTTCCGCCCCACTCGGCCAGCGTCTTGATGTCGTCTTCCGTCGGGTCCAGCGGCAGCATCGCGCCGCGCAGCTGTGGACGAGCGGCGACGCTAGCCGGATAGCGCACTTTGCAGCTTTGGTTAGTGCGTGGGAACTCGTAGAGCGCGAACGGCTCGACTTTGAACGAAGATACGTCGAACTCGACTTTGCCCGCCACATTTTGGAGGCCGAGCGTAATGCCGGTTTCGCCGACCGGAGTCGGGCCGAGGTCGGTTTCGAGGACGAGCGTCGTCCAGTCGAAGTCGCCGCCCTTGTGGTCGGCCTGCGGCCATTTTTCCGCGCCGGACGCCGGGTCGCGGTAGTGGAACATGAACTTCAAGCCAAAGTAGGATTTGTCAGGCCGCCCGATGCCGCGCCCCCGTGCGCGAATCGTGGCGCGGACGCCGCCCGTCATGCCGCCGAGGTCGATTTTCGCGTGAGCCGCGCCGCCGCTACGCTTGCCCTGCGTGTCGATGACGATAATGTCGCCCGTCCGCGTCGCGTTGTGCCCAAGCGCCCAGTCGACTGCGGCGGCGGGGAAGACAATCCACGCCGCGAGCATAAAACTTATATAGCGAAACCTTTTCAACCGGTCTCAGCGCACAATAAGTTTCAATCCCGCCCTGATTTTCTCGCCATCGGGACCGACGCCGGCGTCGGGGAACTGCGTGTAGGTTCCCGGCGAGGAGACAAGCTGCGGTAGATACGCCTTCTTTTCCTGGAAGTCCCAGAGCGCCACCAGCCCGTTCGAAAGTTTGACCGGCTTGAAGTTGCGCACAAGCTGCATGTCGCTCCCGTCCGCGTTGCCCTGATAGAGCTTTAGGTAATAGAGCCGCGTCTTGCCGTTATACTTCGGCGCGTTGTCGAAATTGAAGGCGAACAGCCAGATGTCCAACCCCGTGTCGATTTCCTTCGTGTCGGTATTGTTTGCCTTGAGCGTTCCGTCGACTGTGAAAGTCTGCGAACCGATTGAAAGCGACGTCGCGATCACGTAGTCGAGGCCAGTCGCCGCTGAGAACGCCGTCTGCCCGGTGCCATATCCATATTGAATTGCGTTACTGTACTTCATGAGGTTGTAGCAGAGGTAGAAGCGCCTGTAGTCGTTAGCCAGCGAACTGTTGTAGGTACAGGCAATGCCGATGTCGCCCGCTTCCAGAAAGCGCACTTTCATATCGGATGCCGTGCCCGACTTGCCCCTGACGCCAGTATCGACGAAAATCGTGCCGTCCGACTCGACGTAATCGACGTAGTAGTCTGGTTTTTCTTCGCCGGAGAGGATGATGCTGCCGACCTTTGTGGACGGGATGTAGGGCGACGGGAAATAGACCGATTTCGTGACGGCGTCGTAAAGCGCGGCTTTGCCCTCGTAGATGCACGGCTTGAAGTCGCGGACTTTCTCGCCGTCCTGCCAGATTTCAAGTCCGTAGCAACGCGCGGCGGAACGGTAGCGCGAGCCAGAGGAGAAAATGTGGAGGTTCTTGCCGGTGTCGAAGTTGGCGTCATTGGAAAGCGACCAGACATTCGTTCCGTCGAGTTCGATGGTCTGCGCTCCCTTCATAAGCGAGGCATCGAATGAATGCTTCGCCTCGGAGACCATTTGGATTTTCGTTGAGCCGTCGGTATGGGCGTAGGCGCCGTGGGCGCTCGAATCACTCCCGTAGTCGCCGTAAAGCCACCTGTAATTGTCGGACTCACTCTGCGACTTGCAGCTGACCGGGAAGAAATACGTCGGCCATTCATCCGGATTGTCCGCACCGAGATACACCCGGTGCTCCGTGGGATTGACAGGCTCGCGCAAATAGCGGTACTTCTCCCATCGCACCCCCTCGTCGTAGGTGTAGGAGAACTCGCCCTTGGCGCGCGTCCCGGCGCGGGCGCGGACGCCCGTGTCGAGCGTTTCCCAGCCGCTGGATTCAATGTAGTCAACGAAAACGAGATTCTTCGCCTTGACTGCTTTCTTCTGCACGGGGCCGTTCAAGAAGCCGCGCTTCATGTGGAAGATGCGCTTCGAGACGTCATCGTAGAGCGCGAACTCCCCGTCCTTCAAACACGGCTTGAAATCGCGCACAAGTTCGCCGCCCTGCTGGATCTTGCACCCGTAGAGGCGGTATTGCCCAGCCCAATCCGCAGTTCCGTCGTTGTTGCAGGCGAAGAGGTAGAGCGGCATTTCCAAATCGACCTCCGCCGAATTGGTGCCTGTATAGAGGGTTTTCTTTTCTCCGCTTTCATCGATATTGGTTCTCTCAAGAGTCTGGGTGCCGGACGAAAGCGACGACTCCACGAGATAGCGCGTCCCCACAGAGTAAATGGTGGCGTCTTCGCCGGAAAGAGCGCCATAGCCCACGCGCATCACGCCCGTGTTGCAGTAGAGAAGGTAGAAGCGCTTATCGCCGTCGGCCGTGTAGGCTCCGAGGACAGACTTGTTGCGTGCCCGCGTCGTCAGGACCGCGAGGTCGATTTCGGCGGATGTGCCGGACTGCGCGTTTATTTCCGTGTCAATGTAACCGCACCCCGTCGATTCGACGTAATCAACGAACTCGTCGGGCTTTTCGCTGTCCTCGTCACACTCAAGATCCGTACCAGAGCCAGAGTAGAGGATGTTGCCGCTCACGGTGTCGTAGAGGCCCGCGCGGTCGTCCTTCACGCAGGGCATGAGATCCCGGACGAGCGTCATATCGCCGCCGTCCTTCGGTCCCTGCCAGATCTTTACACGGTAGATGCGCGCCTTTGACATGTAGCTTGCCGTGCCGCCAACATTGCATGCGAACAGATGAAGCGTCTTGCCGGTATCAAGGCAATTCCCGGTCTTGCTCCACACGGTGAGGCCGTCAACCTTGATCGTGTTGGTCGTCTGGCTTTCGCCGTTTGTCGCCGAGAACTCGGAAACGTAGTCGTAGATGCGGTTCTTCTCCCACCTAGCTTTCCAATCGCCGTTCCAAGTCACCTCCACACCGCCGCCGTACGTCGTCGTGTACATGTTCCCGTCGACATTGAGGCAGTAGCAGAAGTAGAGCCGAGATCCGGTAGAGCTGCTCGTCCGCGAGCCGATGAGCGCGCTGTCCGCGAAGTTCATCCACTCCACCTGGGCCTCGACCTTGGTGTTCCAGCGGCCCGTGACGCCGGTATCGACGTATTGCGAGCCGGTGGATTCGACGTAGCGCACGAACTTGTCGGGCGTTTCGGTGAATGCGAGAGCCGGGATTGCGGCGAAGAGCGCGACAATTGTATTTGCCTTCATGAGAGTTCCTCCATCATTGTTTGCCTTAACAGTATAGCAAAAGACACTCATGGACGCTATGTCTTTATGCGTAATAAACATTGCTTTTTACGAACAACGCAGGATACGGCCAGCGACAGGGAAAAAATTATGCTATACTATGTCCATGCCTACGAAGCAAGACAGGCCAATGCGCATTCTCGCCCACCTGTACGCAATGCAAAAGGCGTCGCGCGAGATGTCCGGCGGAATACTGCACTACGCGACGGTGCATCCCAAAGTCCAGGTGCAGCTCTACGGAATAGGCACGCCGCGTCGGCGACGAGAGGAGTTCCGCGCCTGGAAGCCAGACGGAATCATCCTCGGCGCTACGGACGAAGCAACGCTGCGCTCGGTCGAAGGGCTTGGTTGCCGCGCTGCCGTTTTCGTCAATGCGAAGCCAGCGGCACCGACTGCATTGCGCTGGGGCAGCGTGTGCTGCAGCAACTCCGCCGTTGCGGAATCCGCCGCCAAGGTCTTCGCCAGCAAGCGCATGAGCAACTTCGCCTTTGTGGGAACACGCACCGACGACGAATGGAGCGTCGAGCGTTGCGCGGCGTTCCGCAGGCTCGCGGCAGCGGCAGGTTGCACCTTCTCGGAGTTCAAGTCCCCAAAGACCGCGCGATGCAACCACCGCGTCGAGCTCGCGGCACTCGGCGAGTGGACGAGGCGGCTGCCAAAGCCCTGCGGCATATTCGCCGCGTGCGACGCGAGGGCGAAGGACGTCCTCGACGCGTGCGCCTCGGCCCATGTGCTGATTCCAGAGCAGATCTTGGTCCTTGGCGTGGACGACGAGGAGTTCATCTGCCGTCAGACGCTTCCGACGCTTTCAAGCGTGGTCCCCGACTTTGCGCATGGCGGATACATCGCCGCGGAAATGCTCGTCGAGCTGATTTCAGGGAAGAAGAGGAGAATGGCGCCGACGACCTTCGGCGTAAAGGGCGTCATTGAGCGCATGTCGACAGCCGACACTCGGGAGACAGGGAGAATGGTAGGCCGGGCGCAGGAGTTCATCCAGACCTACGCGACGTCCTCGGACCTTTCCGTCGCGGACGTCGCGAAGGCGTCGGGAACGTCCCTGCGGCTTCTCCAAAAGAATTTCAAGGCCGTCGCCGGCACGACGATCTGCGAAGCCCTGCAAACCGCACGCCTGAAGCGCGTATGCGAGATTCTGTCGGAAACTTCCACTCCCATCGGGGAGATCGGCGAATTGTGCGGATTCGGCAACGACGCCTACCTGAAGAAGCTCTTCCACCGGCGGTTCGGCTGTACGATGCGCGACTACAGGGCAAAACACTAGCGGGAACTGAGGCCGGATGGAGACGACACGTACATGGTCGAAAGGGCGGATGGCCGTTGCTGCGCACTTTGCGCTGCTAGGACTCGTTTGCGCGACATGGGGATCTTCGATAGACGACGCGAAACTACTGCTCGAGCTCGGCGAACGCGAACTTGGGTGGCTCCTCTTCTCCGGCCCCGCGGGATGCCTCGCGAGCTTTATGTTCGCAAGCGCCCTGACGGCAAGATTCGAAAGCCGCAGTTGCCTTGTACTCTCGACAATACTCTATCTTGCGTCAGCTGCCGGCGGCATGGCGTGCTTCCTCTCGCGCGCAACCTTCCCGTTCTGGTGCACCGCAACGGCCTGCCTAGCGGCGACGGGAAATCTGTTCAACATATCGATGAACACTCAGGCAGGAATCGTTGAATGCCGCGCAGAGCGGACGATCATGGGATCCTTTCATGCAATCTTCAGTCTCATGTGCCTCGTCGCATCGCTCGGCACGGCTGCCGGTTCATATCTCGGCATTCCCCCTGAATGGCGACTTTCCGCGGTCCTCGTCATTGCAGTCGTCGTGCATCTCTCATTCCTGCGATGGCTTCCGAAAGACGACGGCATTGCGACAAAACCGGGTCGTGGGCGACTGCGCATGCCCGATGCGCAACTGCTTGTCGTCGGACTCGCCGCGCTCGTTGTTATTGCATGCGAAGGAGCAATCAATAACTGGGTAGGAGTATTCTACCACGACTCCCTCGGAGCGCCTCCTGGACAGGTCAAATGGGGCTATTGCGCCGTCGGCGCAATGACTGCTCTTGGACGATTCTCGGCAGATCCCCTCGTCAACCGGCATGGAGCTTGGAAGGTCTTCCGATTCTATTCGCTTCTGATGACGATAGGCATGGCCATCGCACTTTCTTCTCCGTTTCTCGGACTGTCCCCTCTTCCCCTCGTGCTGACGGCGACAGGAGGATATGGCATCGCCGGATTCGGCATCTCGGCTCTCGTACCGATTCTGTATTCAAAAGCGAACAAGACATCCTCGATGCCGGCTGCGTCCGCCCTTACCTTCGTCAGCGCAATGGGCTTTGCAGGCTCGCTCCTGGTCTCGCCAACGATCGGATGCCTTGCAAGCGCCACCAACCTCTCTGTCGCCATTGGCGTATTTGCCGCGCTGATTCCGGCCTTCGCATTTACTCGGGATTCTTGACAGTGACGCATCTCAGTTTATGAACCACTATTAACCACTATGGGGCCACACAGTGGTTAACCAGGATTAATTGAACCGTCACACTGCCGACAGAAGGTCGTTGCGGCGGAGGGCGCGGATCGCATCGCAGTCGAGCGTGTGGCCGGCGCGATAGGAGACGACCGTGCCGACAAACCTGTCGGAACCGCCGATAAGCGCGATGGCCGCCATGAGGTCGAGGGTCGCACGATGCCAGACCGGCTCGAGGAACTTGTCGCCGACAGGAAAGCGCGGCTCGGTGTAGAACCTGCGCTTGCCGTGTATCAGGATGTTCCTGTCGTTGTAGCCCCAGTTGCGCGTCGCGGCGAAGAGCTTGCCCACGGTCTTCGCGAGGATGTACTGGCGGCGCGTCGCATTTGTCCTGGCGAGAGCCGCGTAGCGGAACGTCTCGGGCGTGACGTCGAAGAGAATCCTCTGGTCGCCTATCACGGTGTTCCACGAAATGCCGCAGTCGATGCGAAGGTTCCTCTCGCCGTTTTCCGCGGGGAGGAACAGGAGAAAATCACCGCGGCCGCCGCCAAAGGCGACCGGCTCCTTGACCGTGACATAGGTCGCGTCTTCGTCGGTCTCCGCGATCTTCGCGTGCTCCATCGCCTTGATGAGAGGCAGCGACGACTGCTCGAAGAGCGGCGGATCGCCGGAGTTGACCTTGAGCAGGACGTCGTCTACGCCAAGCCCGACCTTGAGCGCGATGATGTGCTCGACCATGCGGAGGTAGTTGTGCTCAGAGCCCGACCTGAGCACGAGGTTCTGCGCGCTCGTCCAGAGGTTCGCCACGTCCACAGCGGTGTCCAGCTGCTCGGGGAGGTCCATGCGGCGAATCCACCAGCCAGGCTTGTTCGGCGGCGCGAAGGTGAGCGTCTGCTTTTCGCTGCCCTTGAAGGTGCCGATGCCCGCGACAGGCGCTTCGCCGAGAAGCGTCTGTCGCTTTGCGGGGAAAGGCGAGGAACGATCCTGGGCGAGACGCGTTTCGTCTATCGCCTGGACGCGGAAGCGCTCGTAGGCCGCCGCAATGGACGCGGACGAGCCGAACACTGTCTTTCCGATTCGGTAGGAAGGTAGGTCCATGTAGGTT
>ODAI011169589.1_pt1 | contig 10779 bp, 8 predicted proteins | sample 1539321 | NCBI WGS metagenome assembly ODAI01 (sample SAMN02144231, study PRJEB22623) | gut metagenome | biome: sheep rumen | host: Ovis aries | place: New Zealand | reverse complement strand
TGAGTTACATAACTACATCACCATCAACCGCGGAAGCGAAGACGGCGTGATGCGCGGTCAAGGAGTACGGAATGCAGAAGGCGTGGTGGGTATCATCCGCACGGTGGGAACACATTACAGCGTAGTGATGCCGATTATCAACACCCGCAACCGGCTCAGTTGCCGGTTTACGAAAAACGGCTATTTCGGTACGCTTCAATGGGACGGTAAAGACAACCGTTTTGCGCAGTTAGCCGACGTAGCGGCACACATGGTAGTGAACCCCGGAGACACGATTGTAACCAGCGGATTAAGTCCCGTTTTCCCGGAAGGAATTCCCGTTGGAATCGTGGAAAACAGCGTTTTGAAAGAAGGCGATTCATACCACACCATCCGCGTACGGCTGAACACCAACTTCAAACAACTGCGGTTCGTGGAAATAGTACAAAACAAAGACCAACAAGAGATTGAGGAACTGACCGATGGATTGGACTAAACAAATAGGACGATACATAGTAGTGATGCTGCTGCAGGTATTGCTGTTCAACCAACTGCAACTATGGGATGTATGTCACCCGTACATCTATATCCTCTGTCTGCTGATGATGCCGATTACTATTCCCCACTGGCTCTCGATGGTCTTGGGAGCTGTAGCCGGCTTGGTGATGGACGTGTTCTGCAATTCGCTCGGTATTCATATGGCAGCTTGCATCCTGCTGATGTATATCCGTCCGTATCTGATAGGCGCGATTGTGAACGACAAAGACCGTCTGAACGAGCAGATCAGCACACAAGCCATCGGCTTAGGCGCCATGTTCGAATATACGATTATCATGGTCCTGCTGCATCATCTGGCGGTTTTCACTATGGCGGCATGGAGCTGGAAACATACCGGGTTCGTGTTAGCCGAGACCCTCGTGAGCAGCATTGTGACCATACTTGTTATTATGGGATATAATTCCATGAGAGACAAATGATTAGCGACTCTTATTATAGGCGGAAATATGTGATCAGTGGCATGGCCATTGTGATTGTTTTCGTGTATATTATCCGGTTGTTTTATTTGCAGGTAATTGATCAATCCACCAAAGACCAAGCGGACAATAACGCCTTGGTCAAACAGACCATTTATCCTTCTCGCGGCTTGATTTATGACCGCAACGGAGAGTTGCTCGTTTTCAATCAGCCGATCTATGAAGTAACGATGGTGATGCGCGAGATGGGACCCGGATGGGACACTTTAGCCTTCTGCAAATGCCTGCAAATCAATCGGGAAGAGTTCGACGAACGCATCAAAGAGATCAAAGACCGCCGCAAGAACAGAGGTTACTCACGCTGGACACCACAGGTGTTTATGAGCCAACTCAAAAAGGAAGACATAGCTACGCTGCAAGAGTCGCTATTCCTTTTCAACGGCGTGCAGATCCAGAAACGTACATTGCGCGACTACACCTATAAAGCGGCGGCACATGTGTTGGGCTCTGTGGGAGAAGTGAACCAGAAAGATATCGAACGCGACGATTATTACACACGCGGCGACTACTCCGGACGCGACGGATTGGAGAAGACATACGAAGCCCAACTGCGCGGAGAGAAAGGCGTGGAAGTGCTGATGCGCGATTCAAAAGGCCGAATGCAAGGCAGTTATCACGAGGGCGAATTAGATCAGCCTGCCCGCGCAGGAACGGATCTATACACCACTTTGGACATCCGTCTGCAAGTGCTGGCGGAAGAGTTGCTGAGCGGGAAAATAGGCAGCGTAGTGGCTCTCGAGCCGCAAACAGGCGAGATTTTGGCATTGGCATCGAGTCCGACCTGGAACCCAAAAGTGTTAGTGGGAAAAGAGCGTAGCAAGAACTACAACATGCTGCTCAACGATCCGACCAAACCGCTCATGAACCGCGCTACACAGGCGATGTACCCGCCGGGATCAACGTTCAAAACCATTCAGGCTCTAATCTGTCTGCAACAACGGGCTATCACGCCCAACACGCTCTATCCCTGCTCAGGACCGCAGAGCACGCCTATCAAATGTACCCACCACCACGGCTCGCCTGTGGCATTGGATAAAGCCATCGAACAGAGTTGCAACCCCTATTTCTGGTGTGCCTTCCGCGACCTGCTGCAAAAAGACGGTTATGGCGATGAAAACGAGGCTTTCCGGCATCGGTACGAGTTATGGAGAAACGCCGTTATGGAGTTCGGTCTGGGGCAGCGATTCACCGATACGGACCTCAGCGAACAATCCGCCGGAAGTATTCCGAGTATCGCCTTCTTTGACAAGTACTACGGTAAAACAGGATGGAAAGCCATCACTATCCGTTCGCTCAGTATCGGACAAGGAGAGATCTTGGCTACACCGCTGCAATTGGCTAATCAGGCGGCAGCTATCGCCAATGAAGGTTACTACATCACGCCACACCTGAACAGGAACGATTCTATGCGGATTCATCGGCATAATATCGATATTAAGGAGGAACATTTTGCGGTTGTAAAAGAAGGTATGCACATGGTGATGGTGAACGGAACAGGCCGTCATTACGCCATCGACAGTCTGAACATGGCGGGCAAAACAGGAACGGCGCAAAACCCGCACGGAAAAGATCACGCTATCTTCATCGGTTTTGCACCGGTGGATGATCCCAAAATAGCCGTAGCAGTTGTCGTTGAAAACGCAGGTTTCGGCGCTACATGGGCATGCCCGGTAGCCACTATGCTGATGGAGCAATACCTCAACGGTGAACTCAAACGAACCGGATTGAAAAAGAAAATAAGCGAAAGCGTACTCAATGAGAGCGTCAAGAAATGGTAACATATTGCAACATGTGGATTGGCCAACGATAGGAATATTCTTAGCGCTGGTGTTTTTCGGTTGGCTGAACATTTACGGTGCCAGCTATACCTTCGACCAAACCAGTATCTTTGACTTCTCCAACCGCGCAGGAAAGCAGTTCACATGGATTTTAGGCTCGCTGTTCTTAGGCTCTGTGCTACTCCTGATAGACTACAAGACATACGACATTTTAGCCTATTTCGCCTATGGAGTAATGCTGCTTTTGCTGTTAGCCACACCCTTCTTGGCGCACGACATCAAGGGTTCGATGTCTTGGATTTCACTCGGTCCTGTCAGTTTACAGCCGGCTGAGTTTGCCAAATGTATTGTAGCCCTGACCATCGCCAAATATATGGGTCAATACGATTACAAACTGCGCACTTGGCGCGATTTGATCGTACCTTTTGCCATCATCGGCGTACCCGCACTTATCATCATGATCCTGCAACGGGAAACTGGTTCGGCACTCGTTTTTGCCGCCTTCCTGCTGGTTTTCTATCGCCAGGGAATGAGCGGTTATGTGCTATGGGTCGGAGTAGCGGCGGTAGCGCTATTCATCATCAGTATCCGCTTCGGCGCTATTCCTCTGCCTTTAGGCAGCGGGAGTGTGGGTATTCTGAGTTGTATGCTGCTGCTGACGGCCGTGGAGATTTACTTCATCTGCAAGGAACACAGGATGCGCTGGCAGGCACTCATCTTGACAGGAAGCGTGGCTGTGATCTATGGGCTTTGTTTGATTGTCAACATATGGGTACGCGTGCCGTTTGATTGGATTTCAATGGGCATCGTAATAGCCTTAGTGCTATATAATATCGTCATCAGCCTATATTGGCGCAAATACTTCCTGCTCATTGTGGCAGCCTTTACACTATTTTGTATAGGGTACACGCACGCGTGCGACTTTGTGTTCCAGAAAGTTCTGCAACCTCACCAGCGAATCCGTATTGAGGTGCTATTAGGCATGAAAGAAGATCCTGCCGGAGCAGGTTATAATGTCAATCAAGCACGAATAGCAATCGGTTCAGGCAGGTTCTTTGGCAAAGGCTATTTGAACGGTACACAGACCAAACTGCAATTCGTACCGGAACAAGATACGGATTTTATCTTCTGTACGGTGGGTGAAGAATGGGGTTTTGTTGGCTCTGTAGCTGTTTTACTGCTGTACTTGGCGTTTATACTGCGGCTGATAACCATTGCCGAGCGGCAACGGAGCAAGTTCACATTGATCTATGCGTACTCCGTAGCCGGCATCTTCCTCTTCCACCTGACGATTAACGTGGGAATGGTGTTGGGATTGCTGCCGGTGATCGGTATTCCGCTGCCTTTCTTCAGTTACGGAGGAAGTTCGCTATGGGGATTCACCTTATTACTGTTTATCCTGTTGCGGTTAGATGCCGCACGTATGGAGCAATTGAACTGAAAGATGGCATTTATTACAGACCCAATAGGAATAATAGGCGAGGAAGAAGCCGCCAAGATACTGAAAGGAAAAGGTTTGCGCGTTATTGAGCACAACTGGCGGATTGGACATTTAGAGGTCGATCTGATCGCAGAGAACAAGAACACGATTGTCTTTGCGGAAGTGAAAGCACGTACCACTACCTATAGCAGCAAAATGCCGGAAGAATATGTGGACGAGGACAAGAGGAGAAGAATATTGGCGGCAGGGAATGCCTATATGAAATACCATAAGACAGATAAAACGCCGCGGTTCGATATCATCGGTATCCTTGTGGATCCGAAAAACAATGAGATAACTTATCGTAACCATTTGGAAGGTGCATTTCAGCCTTACACACGGACGGTTTCAACAGGCACCTTCAACGGCAAATGGAAATGGGGACACAGAAACAAAACAATAGGTAAATAATAACAATAATTGTCGATTTCATCGGATGAATTTCAAATACGATGTCATAGTAGTTGGAGCAGGTCACGCAGGATGCGAAGCTGCCAGCGCGGCCGCCAAGATGGGTAGTAAGACACTACTCATCACCATGGACATGAACAAGATTGCCCAAATGAGTTGCAATCCCGCTGTGGGCGGAATAGCTAAAGGCCAAATCGTGCGCGAGATAGATGCGCTCGGCGGACAGATGGGTATTGTAACGGACCGGAGCGCTATTCAGTTCCGGCTGCTGAACCAAAGCAAAGGACCGGCAATGTGGTCGCCCAGAAGCCAAAGTGACCGAAAACGGTTTATTGAGGAATGGATTAAGGTGCTTTCTCACACCGATAACTTGTCCATCTGGCAAGATGTTGTAGTCAGTCTTATTATCAAAGATAATAAGGTGTGTGGCGTAAAGACAGCTTTAGGCATAGAAATGGAAGCGCAAGCGGTGGTTCTGACCAACGGTACATTCCTCAACGGACTGATGCATTGCGGAAAGACGCAGATAGCCGGAGGACGTACCTCCGAACCGGCTTCATACGGACTGACCGAACAATTAGTAGCATTAGGCTTCAAGAGCGACCGAATGAAAACAGGTACTCCTGCCCGATTAGACGCACGATCCATTCACTTTGAAGAATTAGTGCGCCAAGACGGAGATGATGATTGGCATCAGTTCAGTTACCTGAATACCGTGCATCGGGAACTCAAACAGATGCCTTGCTGGATCACTTACACCAATCCGAACACGCACGAAGCACTACGCGCAGGATTAGCAGATTCGCCCCTTTTCAACGGACAAATCAAGAGTATCGGTCCTCGTTATTGCCCGAGTATTGAAACCAAGATTGTCACTTTTGCAGATAAAGAAGCGCACCAGATTTTCTTGGAGCCGGAAGGTGTAGATAGTAACGAATATTATGTCAACGGTTTCTCCAGCAGTCTTCCTTGGCAAGTACAATTAGCGGGCCTCAAAACGATCAAAGGATTAGAAGACGTGGTGATGTACCGACCGGGTTATGCCATCGAATATGACTTCTTCGACCCCACCCAATTGCATCACACATTAGAGACTAAACAGATTAGAAATCTGTTTTTCGCCGGACAGATCAATGGTACAACCGGCTATGAAGAAGCCGCAGGCCAAGGATTAGTAGCCGGTGTGAACGCACATATCAACGTACACGGAGGTGCTCCGTTCACGATGGGAAGAGACGAAAGTTATATAGGTGTACTGATAGACGATCTGGTCAATAAGGGAGTGGATGAACCTTACCGGATGTTCACTTCCCGCGCTGAATACCGCATCTTGTTACGCCAGGACAATGCCGACGAACGACTGACTCAACGCAGTTACGAGATGGGATTAGCGGACTCCTATCGATTCAACTTACTGCGTCAAAAACAAACAGATTGCGCCGATTTCATCGGATATATGCAAACCACCACGGTTCGCAAAGGCAGTATTGACAGTTGGTTAGAGTCGATCGGTAGTTCAGCCTTGCACGAAGGATGCAAAATCAGCGATTTGGTATTACGCCCGCAAGTAAACATCAAAGCCTTGGCGGAAGTACTGCCGGATCTGAAAGAACGGATAGGCGGATTGAGCGACGAGGTGATTGAGAGTTGCGAGATTCAAATCAAATACGCCGGCTATATTAAGCGGGAGCAATTAGAAGCCGCCAAACTGCAACGCTTAGAACAAATCCGAATACCGGAAAGTTTTAATTACGAAGAAGTACAAAGCCTTAGTACCGAAGCGCGCCAAAAACTAACTCGTATCCGTCCGCGCTCTATCGGCGAAGCACAACGAATACCCGGTGTAAGCCCTAATGACATAAGCGTATTATTAGTCCTGATGGGCAGATAAAATAGATATTTAGTTTGCATAAGCAAACTAATATCAGTGTTTCACGTGGAACAAATAACAAATATTACATATCGAAAAAACTATAAACAAACATAACATTATGACAGCTGAAGACGTTAAAAAAGTTATTCGGAATGTGCCTGATTTCCCGATCAAAGGCATACAATTCAAAGACATCACTACCGCTTTAGACAAGCCCGAGTGTTTGAAATGGTTAAGAGATGAGACAGTAAGAAGATATAAAGGTCTCGGTATTACTAAGGTCGTTGGTATTGAATCCCGCGGATTTATATTAGCTCCCGCGGTGGCGATTGAATTAAATGCTGGTTTTGTGCCTATCCGCAAGCATAACAAGCTGCCGGCTGAGACCGTATCGGTGACCTATAAGAAGGAATACGGAGATGATACTATCCAGATTCACAAGGATGCTCTCACTCCTGATGATATTGTGCTCATACACGATGACATTTTAGCTACCGGGGGATCTATGGAAGCAGCCATAAATTTAGTGAAGAAATTAGGTGTTAAGAAAATATATGTAAACTGCATCATCGAGTTAGATGGATTGAATGGCATGAAATATCTTGAAGGAAAAACAGATGATATAGAGTGCCTGCTGAAGATTGAGGTGGACGAGTAAAGTAGTTAATAATTGACAGATGATAATTGGGTTTGAAAGAGAAGGACGAACATATTGCGCTGCTTCTGAAACGGATTCCCGAGAGTCCGGGCGTGTACCAGTACTTTGATAAGGACGGGCAGATAATCTATGTGGGAAAAGCAAAAAACCTGCATCGGCGGGTGAATAGCTATTTCAACAAAGATCATCAGTCCTCCAAAACAAGACAACTGGTAGCGCACATTGCGGATATACGCTATGTAGTGGTAGATAGCGAACAGGATGCGTTCTTGTTAGAGAACAACTTGATCAAACAATATCAACCGCATTATAACATCCTCCTCAAAGACGGAAAGAGCTATCCCTCTATCTGCATTACCAAAGAACCTTACCCGCGCATCTTCAAAACACGTACGATCAATAAGAAAGCAGGCGAATATTATGGTCCTTACACGTTCGGTTATACGGTAGATACGGTGTTGGAGTTGATCCATAAAATATACCCTATCCGTACGTGCAATATACCACTTTCCCGCGATTCCATCGAGAAAAACAAGATCCGTGTCTGCCTCAAATACCATCTGCATAACTGCTGCGGAATTTGCGAGATGAGACCAGGAAGCGAGCATTACGCGGAATGGATTGATCAGGCGCGCAAACTGATTAAAGGCGATGCACACGATATCGGACGGCAATTAGAGGAAGAAATGCTGATGAAATCGGCGGAACTTAAATTTGAAGAAGCCGCTGAAATCAAACGCAAACTGGAATTATTGGAACAATTCAAGAGCAAGACAATTATCACGAATTCATCGGCAAGAGATGTGGATGTATTCGGGTATGACGAGCAAGATGACCGCGTCTATATCTCCATGCTGCATGTACACAACGGAAGTATAGTGCAAGGTCAGACAATCGAGTACCGCCGGAAGATGGAAGAGGATAAAGAAGAACTTCTGGCAATGGGAATGATGGAGTTAAGAAGTCAGTTGGAGAGTACTACCCAAGACGTAATTGTTCCGTTCATTCCGGAGGTTTTTGATGAAAAACTGCATGTCTATATCGCAACAGCGGGAGATAGAAAGAAACTGCTCGATTTAGCGATGCAGAATGTGCGGCAATACAAAATGGATCGTTTGAAACAAGAAGACAAACTCAATCCCGAGCAACGCGGTGTACGCATTCTGACAGAGTTGCAGCAGATGATGGGACTCCCTACTCTGCCCCGATGGATTGATTGTTTCGATAACTCGAATATCCAAGGTACTAACGCAGTAGCCGGCTGTGTAGTCTATCGAATGGCAAAACCCAGCAAGAGCGATTATAAGAAGTTTGAGATCAAGACGGTCGAAGGAGCCGATGATTACGCGTCCATGCGCGAAGTAGTAAGGAGAAGGTATCAACACCTGATTGATGAAGGAGGACAGATGCCGGATCTGATCATCGCCGACGGAGGCATCGGACAAATGCACGCTATTCGGGAAGCGGTGGAAGACCAATTGGGTTTGCATATCCCCATTGCGGGATTGAAGAAAAACGACAAACACCGCACGCAAACACTCCTCTACGGTTTTCCTCCTGCAGAAATCAGCATGCCTGTCACGAGCGAAGTGTTCCGATTGCTGACTGCTATACAAGATGAAGTGCACCGATTTGCTATTTCGTACCATAAAGCCAAGCGAAGCAAGGCACAAATTCATAGCCAATTAGATGATTTACAGGGAGTTGGAGAGATTACGAAGCATAAAATACTGACTCATTTCGGCTCCGTGAAGCGCGCTAAAAGCGCCAGCTTGGACGAATGGAAAGAATTGCTCGGAAACCGCAGAGGATCAATCATTTACGAGCAAATTCAGGCCAAAATAAGTCTCTGAGAATTGAATGAAAATCACGAACATGAGTATTTATACAATAAAAAAAGGTATTTTTGAGCATGCCGATGATCTGGTTTTGCTCAACGAGGAGGGAAAAGTTGTTTCTCCGCTGGAGATACTGAAAGTGTGCGAACCGCATCGCGTCTTTGCGTTCGACGGACAGATGGGAGCCGGTAAGACCACTTTCATCAAATCGCTCTGCGAAGCCATGGGAACAGCGGATATCGTGAACAGCCCTACTTTTGCCATCGTCAATGTGTATGACGTGGAACAACCGTACAAAGGTGAAGTCTATCATTTCGATTGCTATCGGCTGAAAGACATCCGCGAGGCGATTGATTTCGGAGCGGAGGATTATCTCTATTCCGGTAACTACTGCTTCATCGAATGGCCGGAGATGATAGATGCCCTGCTGCCGGACGACACGGTGTATATCCGTATCCGCGTGATGGAGAACGGAGACAGACAATTGACCATTGACAATTGACCATTGTGCGAGACCGGATAAGAGCATACCCGATGATTGTATTGCTGCTGCCGCTGGTGGCAGCAATATTATTTTGCGAGCACAAAGGCTTCTTGTACCCGGAAGAGAAAGCGATCTACGATAGCCTCTATGTGTACCGCTTCGTTTTGACGAGCGAAAACCATAGTACGGCTCGATACGAGCGCTATGAAGCACAAACATACGGAGGAAAAGTGTATGCGTATATCCTGCGTGACAGCCTCAATACCCTGTTCCATCCGGGCGACACGATTATTGCTACCACGCGTATCAGAAAGCCCGATTCGATAGGCTCGTTTGATTATCGCAAGTACCTCCTGCGCAAGGGAATCATCGGCTCGGCTTTTATCTACCGCTACGAAGCGCGGCGGAACGAATCCTACTCCCCTACCCTGCAAAAACGCCTGTATGAGCGCTTGTCATCTGCCGGCTTGGAAGAGGACGAACTCGCCACTACGGGAGCAATCACCTTGGGCTATAAAGAGGACTTGGATCCTGCCGTCAAACATCATTTTCAGGTTTCAGGAGCCGCACATGTGTTAGCCGTGAGCGGCTTGCATACAGGTATCATATATCTGTTAGTAATAGGTCTCCTCACGATAGGCGGACGCATCAAACCGCACTATGACAACCGTTTAGGCCGCTGTCTCCTAAGCGTTTCTATCATATGCGTCATGTGGCTCTACGCATGGATAACCGGCATGACGCCTTCCGTCGTGCGCGCCGTGGTGATGGTGACGATGGTGGAAATAGGACGGATGTTTTACCGCCAAGGAATAAGCGTGAACAGCATCGCCGCTGCCGCATTTTTCATCCTGTTAGTGCGCCCTCTCGATCTATGGAGCGTGGGCTTTCAATTGAGTTTTGCCGCTACGTTTGCTATCGTCCTGTTAGCTAATCAGAGTGAGAAAAAACTGCATTTGAGAGCACAAAACAGGCTTTTGAAATGGCTAATCGGAACGGTGATTGTCTCTATTGCCGCTCAGTTAGGCACTTTGCCGCTCACGATCTACTATTTCGGATATGTAAGTACGTATTTTCTGCTGACGAACCTGATTGTACTGCCGATTGCTACGTTCCTGGTTCCTGCGGGATTGATCAGAATCGCGTTAGGCGGTTCAACAGCAGGCATTTGGTTTAGCAAAATACCGCACGGCTCGGCATGGACGATGAACCACTCTGTGCGGTGTTGTGACCCCCTTCCGCCG
>ODAI010438641.1_pt1 | contig 10779 bp, 3 predicted proteins | sample 1539321 | NCBI WGS metagenome assembly ODAI01 (sample SAMN02144231, study PRJEB22623) | gut metagenome | biome: sheep rumen | host: Ovis aries | place: New Zealand | reverse complement strand
TCCGAAGTTGTCCAAAACTTTCCCATCCCATATATAACAACCGCTTGTTTGTACGGCTACCTATGAGGTATAAAGGCACTTTTATCGTGCCGGAGGGTATAAAGTCAATATGCTGCTCTTCTTTTTCTGACTGTGATAGTGTCACTTCCGTATCGATACCTAATAGCGTAACAGATATAGGAGGATATGCTTTCCAATACTGCTACAACTTACGCTCTATTACGCTCCCAGACAGCATTACGTCTCTTTCTAACAATCTATTCTATTCTTGTCGTTCTCTGCAATCGCTGATTATACCCGATGCAGTAACAAATATCAGTTCTTACGTATTTAACGGTTGCAAAAGTCTCAAATCTCTTACTTTCCCCGCAGCACTACAGACGCTGGATTACTCTTTAGTTTCTGGTTGTGATAGTTTGACAACTATTATTTGGAATGCCAAAGACGCAAAGTTATCGTGGTTCTTCTACCAAAACTACTCCAGAAGCCAAATTCAGAATCAAATATCCAGCTATCATCCGTTTTATTCCATTAGACAACAGATTACCTCCTTCACGTTTGGCGACTCCGTAAAGGTTATACCGCGCTATCTCTGCTATGGAATGGAGAACCTCACCTCTATTTCTCTGGGATGTAACATCGATTCAATTGAAAACTACGTTTTTGATGGCTGTAAATGTATCTCTACAATCAACTACAACGTGAGGTCGCTGAACAACCCTGCGCTCTACATCAATGCTCCTTTCTACGATATTCGTGATTCCGTGACGAACTTCATTTTCGGAGACTCTGTACAGCACATTCCCGCTTACCTTTGTCACGGCATGAGCCGCCTGCGCCAGTTGCATATTCCTGAGAATGTCAGCAGTATCGGCGAGTTTGCTTTCCGCTACATGGGCACACTCGACAGCATATCGGTGGATCCCGGCAACTCTTACTATGACAGCCGAGGGAATTGTAATGCGCTTATAGAAACCGCCTCCAATAACTTACTTCTCGGCAACTATAAGACGCGCATACCTGCGGACATTCAAGGCATTGACGCCTGCGCTTTCCGCAATGTGCGCAACCTTACTACCGCTATCATTCCTGAGGGAGTCTCTTTCATCGGGAAAGAAGCCTTTAATGGTTGTAAAGACCTGAAGAATCTGACTCTGCCGCGCAAACTGGTGGCTATCAATGACTACACGTTCCAGGACTGCGACAGCCTCTACAACATTTCTCTACCTGACAGCCTATGGTATATAGGTCTTCGCGCTTTCGCCAACTGCACCCACTTGCAGAATATCACCTTGCCGGAGAGTACTGAACTCATTGACCAATACGCCTTCTCCGGATGTACAGGATTACAGGCTATCACCTGCAATGCCATAATGCCGCCATCTATCCAGCAGACCACCTTCCGCGGCTCTTCCTGTCCTATCTATGTCCCCTGCCCATCTATCAACGACTATCGTACCGCATATATTTGGTCTGACTACGGCAGCCGCGTAGCAGGACAATACTACTACAAGCTCTCCGCTCGTCCTAACGACTATTCATTTGGTCATGTCACTATCATGCAACAACCGGACTGCGAACACAATGCCATTCTGCTCGCAGAAGCGGCTGTGGGACACGAGTTCGTCTCTTGGCAAGATACACTTGGTAATGTACTATCGACCAATGCACAATACGAATTCCGTCTGGATGAAGACATGAGCATAGTGGCTCACTTCGTCAAGAACATTGTTTCTATCGAAGATGTTGAACAGTCTGTGCGAGTACGAGTTCAAGCCCGAAATGTACTTGTCTTGGCAGAGGCTCAAGGCGATGCAGCACTCTACGATCTGACAGGCAATCGAGTGGACGTAGCCCCACTTACCAACGGCAGCGAAGCAACTCTTCACGCCCCTGACGCGGGTATTTACATCGTGCAAACAGGTCAACATACTCAAAAAGTAATCATCAAGTAACTTCATTATTATGAAAAACATACGCTCCTTTCTTGCGCTAATGCTCTGCTTCGGGTGGATCACTCTCCCCCAACAGACTTTCGCCGCACAACACATGCCATTGGAGATTTCTTTCTCCACACCCGAAGAGCGGAACAATTGGCAATTCCAGAACTCTACTAATGCCGGTTCGAACCAATGGATAGCAGGCTACGACCCCGACTATGCCTATGGCGACAGTTGCATGCTTTTCCTCACCAATGATGCTGGAGATACAAGGGCATACACTATGCCGTCAAACGGTTGGATGGATTCATACACATGCATGGCATACTACCCGCTCGATACAATCCCCGCCGGACGATATATCATCAATTTCCGCTACAGAGGAAAAAGCCAAGACTCAAACACGTATATTTATCCGCGAGTTCTGACAAGCCCGAACATCAATGCAGGGTATTATTCGAAATATGAAAGCGGGTATGGGTATCGCAATTACTACTATTATACCTCAAGTGAAATGGGTAAATGGTGGCAGGAAGCGTCCTGTCCGTTCGTTTCGGATGGGACAGATTCCTTGTACTTGTGTTTCTATTTCCATAGTTATAACTACGATTCCCAATATGCGGGCAAAGACTACCTTGGCTACGCCATTGACGCTATTCAAATCTATCCGGAAACGGAACCAGACCCCTGCACCAAGCGTCCACAGGCATTGGAGTACAACCGCTATGGTAACGATGCAGTCTTCACTTGGGCGGGCAATGCTTCGGAGTACCAAGTGGAGTACTTCATGAACGATACCTCCACGCATATTTATTACACCGCCGATAACATTACGGGACTGTCCTACACCATTCACTCTGAGACTATTCCGGAGGGCTCTTATACTTTCCGTGTTCGCTCTATCTGCGGCACAGACACCAGTGCTTGGACGGCTATCGATTACCAACTGATTTACGACATCTCGCTTCACTGCTTGGATTTCCTCAACTTCGAAGACCCTAATGTCCGGCCGCAGAGAGGGTGGTTCTCCTCTCCCGGATCTTATACAGGTTTGGTGGACTATGGTTTCTTGAGCAGAGATAGTCGCCACACCGTTCACCATTATCCGCGCGACTACGATGAGCGTACCAACTACAAACTGCGCACTTTCCCCGAAGGGCAACCCGCCGCAGTCCGTCTCGGCAATTGGAAAACCGGTGCGGAGGCCGAAGATATCGTCTATACCGTACAAGTCACCAAAGACATGGCTGTGCTGCAACTCCGTTACGCCCTTGTCATGCAGTTGCCGGGACATGACGACAGCCAGCAGCCGCGTTTCACGCTGGAGTTCCTCGACTCAGTAGGAACACTCATCGACTCCTGCGGGTTTGTGGATTTTACCGCCTCTGCCGACCTCGAGGGCAGCGGGAACGGTTGGCATCGCGAGCATGTGGACGGCGAAGCCGATGTCATCTGGAAGGACTGGACACTGGTCGGTCTGAACATGCGTAACTACATCGGACATACCATCCAGATACGTATCACCACCAAGGACTGCTCCGAAGGTGCACACTATGGCTACGCCTACTTTACTCTCGCTTGCTCACCGGGTACGATGGAGGGTATCCACTGTGGCATGAAGCCCGACCACTTCACCGTGGATGAGGGCTTCTACTACCGCTGGTATCGCAAATGGGACACGCCGCAAGTGGTGTTGAGTCGTGACCGCACCTACCAACTGACCAATTCTATCGACACAGCTACCTATTGTGTAGATATGATCAACATGATTGACACAAGTTGTTACTTTACGTTGGAGGCGTCCTCGCTTGCCTATATCCCGCATGCTGCCGGTGGAGCAAAGTACGTTCCTACCAACTGCCAAAACTTTGTCCAATTGGTGGACTCTTCCACTACCCAAGGTGTATATTGGACTCCTACCGGACAAAAAGTGGTGGTTCGCAGCACAGACGGTGCGGAAGAGTACTTGTGGGATTTCGGCACTTACGGCACGTCTACCGAACGGGTGCCAAAGATTCCCATAGCCGACACAGGGGACACCCTTCACGTGGTTCTCCGCGCATTTATGGAAAACCGGCTTTGTGAGGATACTTTCGCCTTCGATTTCGTAGTGCCCGCACTTGAAGTCAAGCGCACAGTCGAGACTCATTACATCTGTAGTGGCAGCACCGTCAATTTCTATGGAAAAGACTACACCGACGAAGGGGACTACACTGACACGCTCAAATCTTGGACAGGATGCGACTCGCTCAGTATTCTCGCCATTCGTTTCTTCCAAGCCGACACCATTCACTACTACGACACGCTGTGTGTCAGCCAAGGTTCGTTGGTATGGAACGGACAAACAATCACATCTACCGGCGACTATTTCTCACCTGTTCCCAGTACGCTCTATGGATGTGACAGTATCTACAATATCCTCCACCTGTATGCCCACCCCGAGCTCAATATGGCGGTCAACTATTCCGAGCAGTCGCTCTGCATGGGTAATGGTACCATTGAGGTGCCGTTCAGTGCAGTGGCTGGTACTCCTACCGGTTACGACCTGATCTTCTCTGCCGAGGCAAAATCGCAGGGCTTCACCGACAGGTTTGACCAAACAATCACATCTGGTGACAGCACACTCGTAATCCCTCTCAACGACAATGTCTGGGCGGGACAATACTCTGCCAACCTCGTCTTCCACAACCGCGATTGTGACAGCCGTACCTTCCCCATCTCCTTTATAGTCTATTACGACCCGGGCTCGCTAATCAACCAACGTTGGAACGACTTCCTCTCCGTCCGCAAGTCGGCATACGATTTGTACGGAGGGTTCTACGACTACCAATGGTTCAAGGATGGGCAACCCCTTACAGGGCAAACGGGCAGCCAACTCTACCTACCGGACGAAGGCTTGCAGGAGGGTAGTGCCTACGCCGTGGAGGTTACGCGCACCGCAGATGGTGTACGCGTACGCTCCTGCGATTTCTACCCCACCCTGCAGCCGACAACCGTTACACTCAATGTTTATCCTACGGTTCTCTCCCCTGCACACAATACGTTGGTACATGTACTATCCACCGAGCCGGGACAGGCTTCGCTCTACAACCGCTCCGGCATCTTGGTCGGCTCATGGCAGGTACAGGAAGGCAACAACCAAATCACCGTCCCTGTCGAGAAAGGACTCTATCTGCTCAGGATTCTTACCGACTCGGGCAATATCGAAACACAAAAACTGATTGTTGAATAAAAGTATAGGAGACACAAGATATGAAAAAGACTATTATTCTTTCACTTGCACTGCTTTCACTCCTTGCTTTGCCACTCGCTGCACAGGAAGACAACCGACCCAATAGCAACTTCGGACTCAGTTTCGATGCCGGCTTCAGTCACCTCTTTCTCGGGAACACCCTCTCACCCCTCAATGGTCTTGCCAAGCCCTCATGGGGCGGAGGAGGTGGCGCTGCGCTTTTCTACGAACTCCAGTATCGCCATTTCCTGTTCCGCACTGGTTTTGGTATGGATTATGGCGTCAATACAAGCAAGTTCGAGTCGCCGGACTACACTGCCGGTATTGCCGAGTATCCTTCCATGCTCTATCACTACGATTTCAAGAACTTCCAGGAAGCGACCACCTACGGTATAGGATACGTACCCGTGATGTTCGGCGGACTCTTCAACCGCTTCTTCTTCCTCGCGGGGGCCAAGATAGGCTTCCTTCCCTTGGGGGGGGCTACCACTCCGAAAACAAAAGCCACAATCTGGGCTACGGACGAGGATGTCATAGACCCTATGGAGGATATCTACACGCACCAGATGACCGACTACACCTTCCGCGGACAGCGGACCAAGATGGACTTCAAGCCGTTGAATATCATGGCTTCTGTCGAGTTTGGTCTAAACCTGGATAGAAAAGCCTGGGCGGATGAGAAAGAGAAAAAACGTCTCTCTAAAGCCGAGCGTTACCGCGAACTAAGGAGAAGAAAAGAGTTCAAGGATTGTCTGCATTACCGTTTGTCCGTCTTTATGGACTACGGATTCAGCAATCTGCTCAACTACACTCCTAATCCTGTGCAGAACCCCACGGCTTCCGGTCCTACGGCAACAGGGGGCTTGTATGCGTTCAACGATGTGAGTGACATCACACCCCACACAATCTATGGCTATGCGCCGCACGAAAATGCTTTCCTGAACAATATGTTGGTGGGAATCAAGTTTGCCATCATGTACGAGATTCCGCACAAAGCGCCGAAGAAAGGCAGTATGGCTAATCCCTACATCGTCACTTTCGTAACGGATGAGCTTACTGGCAAACCTTTGGGTGGCGCACTTGTACGCACACAGACTGTTCCCAATCGCAAAGGTAAGAAACGTACCTACGAGAAAACTACCGATGCCAAACTCGGACGTGTAGCCAAGGCATATCCCGCGGGCGAGTATATCATCTCCGCTTCACGCACCGGATACTTCCCGCAAGAGCCGTTCAACTATACACACGAGGACGATTACGACACCATCCACATTGCGCTCTACCCGCAACAAACGCTTCGCGCACAAGCCGTTGATGCCAAGACTGGACGCCCCATCACGGCTACCATGACCGTCTTCGATGAGCAGGGCAACAAACTGGTAACCGCAGATGTCGATAGCGTCTCCAAAGTGCTTTCTACTGTGGTGGACGGACGCAAACATTTCTCTGTTTGCGCTACGGCAAATGGCTACAAAGATACGTGTGCGCAAGTCAACGATGTCAAGGACCTGCAAATATTGCAACTCGAACCACGCCGTATTCGTCGCTTTGTTCTGAAGAACATGTTCTTCGCTACCGCCAAAACCAAGATCCTACCCTCCTCAGAGCAGGCACTGCAAGAACTATACAAACTCCTCAGCGACAATCCCGACATACGTATCCGTATCATCGGACACACCGACGATGTAGGCAAAGACGACTACAACCAACGCCTCTCCGAAGGACGCTCCAAGAGTGTCAAGAAAGAGATGGTGGACCGTGGTATCGACCCCAAACGCATTGAGACTCCAGGTCATGGCGAAAAAGACCCGATTGTAGAGAACGATTCCGACGAGCACCGGCAAATGAACAGACGTGTCGAGATAGAAATCCTCGGAGGAGCCTCCGTTGATTCTTTCATCCAAAATGACCAACTCGCACGCTAAGTTTGCGCACACTCATTCCCTAAAAGCACAGAAATCTAACTGATGACACTTTCCGGCGGCTGCGCAGCGATGCGTGGCCGCTTCCATGAAAAACCTTCCTACAATTTTCGGGTAACCATAGTAACTATCATAAGAGGATCATGAGAAGGTCTCCTTAGGGTGAGCAAAAAACACACCTCCCCACTGAAAATGCACTTCAGAGGAGAGGTTCTATAACTATATCATTATTAGTATTTTACTCCGTTTCTACCATGCTACTGCTATGGGCACACTGCACCCCATTTTTGCTCACGGGGGCTTGGGGAGGGCTATTCGCCGATTCTTTACGCCGATTTCGTCAGTTTCTTGTCCTTGATTGCTTCCTGCACGTTGATGATGTAGTCGCCCATCTTCTCACACTCCAGGATAATATCCATGTAGTTGACACCAACCAGGAAATCGTACTCGTGGTCTGTCACCTTGACGGTGTTCTGTGCCTTGAGCAGGTCGCGGAAGTTGTTGATCTCTTTTTCCATGTTCTCCGCCTGCAGGAACTCTTCGTCCGAAATCTTATAGTTGTTGTTCTCACCCAGCGTAGTGACCATCAGTTCGTGCGCATTGGTGACAAGGCGGAACATTTCCTGCACATTGTTGTTCTGATACTCGGTATATTTCAGTTTGCTCTGATGTTTGTGCATGATGTATCGCGAGAGGTTGAAGTTCGAGTCGCCTACCGATTCTATCTCAGACGCAATACGGAGCATTTTGTGTATCTCACGCTTCGACTCGTCCGAGAGGCGACCGTCCGCCACTTGGTTCAGGTAGCGCGCTATCTCTACCTCCATACGGTCGCAAATCTCCTCGTATTTCTCTATACGGCTGAAGACGCGCACAAACTCGGCATCATCCTCCACCTGATATAGTTCTTTCACCATATTCAGCATGCGGTAGGTACGAATACTGAACACATGCAACTCTTTCCACGCCTGGAAGATGGACAACTCCGATGTGGACATCAAGCCGCCCGAAATAAAACGCAATTGGCTGTCGGTCTCTTTCTGCTCGGGTTTGCCCGGCAATATAGCGGTAACCAGCTTCTCCATCCACGGAATGAACCACACCAGCAGGAAGGTGTTCGCCACATTAAATCCTGTATGGAAAGTTGCCAGAATACCATTCACTTTGTCAGGAGACTCACCGCAGGGGACTCCCTCTTCATACTCCACTCCCCACAACGCACAAATCAATCTGACGAACGGGCGGAACAAGCACAGCACCCAGATAACGCCAAAGAAGTTCGACACAAAGTGCGCCAAGGCGGCACGACGCGCCATTACAGATGCCGACAGGGCTGCTATATTGGCGGTGATGGTTGTACCCAGGTTCTCACCCAAGATCAGCGCCATTCCCATGTCTATCGGCAACACATGGGCAGAGCACAGCGTCATCGTTATTGCCATGATTGCCACTGACGACTGAACGGCAAACGTCAGTACGGCACCTATCATCAAATACAGCAGATAACTGCCATACCCCCAACCGGACGTAGTAAGGAAGAAATTGCTGACCGCAGAAACTTGGTCCAGATGCATTCCGGTGAAGCAGAGGCGCAGGGTCGCCATACCCAACAACAGCAGCGACAGCCCGATGAAAAAGTCCCCCAACGTGGCATTCTTCTTGGTGTAGATCAGCGCCACTGCCAGTACTATCATCGTGTATATCACCCAACGCAGGTCCAGCGAACCGCCACCCAACACCAAAATCCATGCCGTGAAAGTGGTACCGATGTGAGCACCCATAATCACCGAGATGGCCTGAGCAAGACTCACTATCCCCGCCGAAACGAAACTGACGGTCATGACCGAAGTGGCGGTGGACGACTGTACTGCCGCAGTGATAAACGCACCCCTCAGAACACCGCTGAAACGGTTCGTCGACATCGTGCCGAGCAAGTTGCTCAATTGGCTGCCTGCCATCTTTTGCAAGCTCTCACTCATCAGTTTCAGTCCGTACATAAGCATGGCTACGGAACCGATGAGTGTAATAATCTGTAGTGCTAACTGCATTTGTTTGGAATGTGTATGTTAAGGACCCTTCCCAAAAATTGCCCGGTGCACGTTTTTAGAATAAAGCCCGATTAATAAAAGTGCTGCAAAGGTAGTATTTTTTTCTGACATATGCAAGCATTGACCGGTAAAAATGCAAAAAAGGCAACTCTTTTTTACGGAGTTGCCTTTCTATGCGAGTTTTTTCTACTCTTTTACTTTACTTCTTCGAAGTCCACGTCGGTCACATCACCTTTGTCAGACGAGCCGTTAGACGAAGCGTTGTTCCCGGCGTTGGGGTTGAAGCCTCCGAAGTCAGGACCCGGCTGTGCGCCACCTGCCTGCTGGTTGTTCATCGCGGCGTACATCTCTGCACTTGCTGCCTGGAAAGCAGCGGTGACAGCGTCCATGGCGGTCTTGCATGCATCAGCGTCTTTCTTCTCGTACGCAGCCTTCAGGTCAGCCATCGCTTTCTCGATAGGAGCCTTCTTGTCGGCAGGCAGTTTGTCACCTACCTCTTGCAGGGTCTTCTCGTACTGGAAGATCATCGAGTCCGCCTTGTTGAGGGTGTCCACGCGGTCTTTCTCGCGCTTGTCCGCCTCGGCATTGGCTTCCGCCTCTGCCTTCATACGCTTGATTTCTTCGTCAGACAAACCGCTGGAAGCCTCGATACGGATCTTCTGCTCTTTGCCTGTGGCTTTGTCCTTGGCGGTTACGTTCAGGATACCGTTGGCGTCCACGTCGAAGGTTACCTCAATCTGCGGCTCACCGCGACGGGCAGGCATAATGCCGTCCAAGTGGAAGATACCTATCTGCTTGTTCTGTGCAGCCATCGGACGCTCGCCTTGAAGCACCTTGATTTCTACAGAAGGCTGGTTGTCCACTGCGGTGGTGAAGGTCTCCATCTTCTTGGTAGGAATAGTGGTGTTGGCTTCAATCATGCGGGTCATCACGCCACCCATGGTCTCGATACCGAGGCTCAGAGGAATTACGTCGAGCAACAGTACATCTTTCACGTCGCCGCTCAATACGCCGCCTTGGATGGCAGCACCGATAGCCACTACTTCATCGGGGTTGACGCCCTTGGACGGAGCCTTGCCGAAGAATTTCTCCACTGCCTGTTGGATAGCAGGAATACGGGTGGAACCGCCTACGAGGATTACCTCGTCGATATCGGTGGTGCGCAGACCGGCTTTGTCCAGACAGGTCTTGCACGGAGCGATAGTCTTCTGAATGAGGTCGTCAATGAGTTGCTCGAACTTGGCACGGGTGAGCGTCTTTACAAGGTGTGCAGGCACGCCGTTGACGGGCATGATATAAGGCAGATTGATTTCCGAGGAGGTGGTATTGGACAACTCAATCTTGGCCTTCTCTGCCGCCTCTTTCAGACGCTGCATAGCCATCGGGTCTTTCGAGAGGTCTGCACCGCCGTTGTCGTTCTTGAACTCCTGAACGAGCCAGTCGATAATACGGTGGTCGAAGTCGTCACCGCCCAGGTGGGTATCACCGGCAGTGGCTTTCACCTCGAAGACGCCGTCGCCGAGCTCCAGTACAGATACATCGTGTGTACCACCACCGCAGTCGAAGACTACAATCTTCATATCCTTGTTGGACTTGTCAAGACCGTAAGCGAGGGCAGCAGCCGTAGGCTCGTTGAC
>ODAI014091708.1_pt1 | contig 10780 bp, 7 predicted proteins | sample 1539321 | NCBI WGS metagenome assembly ODAI01 (sample SAMN02144231, study PRJEB22623) | gut metagenome | biome: sheep rumen | host: Ovis aries | place: New Zealand | reverse complement strand
TGAGGAATGATTTCCTTGGCAGTAATGGCGAGGCCTACGCCGACCATCCAGCCAAGACCGAGCGAGCTCTTTACGCCGGATGCAAATGCCTGGTCCCAGCCGAGTGCTGTCTGGCCGCCGATCATAATGCCGAAGTCGCCGATGAGCGCGCCGAGGAACCAGACGCCTATGGTGGCCGGACCGATCAGGAAGCCGACTGCGATCAGCATCGGAGACCACCAGATACCTCCGAGAGAGCCGTAGGCCTGCATGCCGTTAAACGGCGTCAGCGCAGGAACTTTTGCAGCCCAGTCACGGAGCCAGGTCCAGATTCCGGCAAGGCCGAAGGAACCGAACAGGGCTTTTGTCTGGCTGCCGCCTTCATCCCCTACAGTAACGACCTCCGCAGCAGCATTCCCCATTGCATAAGGCATGTCCGCCTTTACGATGAAGTGATGCCTGAGCAGGGAAGTGAAGATGAGGCCGAGGATCGTGCCGCCGACGGTAACGATCATCATATGGACGATATTGACCTGTGCATCCGGGTTCAGGATGAAGATACCCGGAATCGTAAATGCAAGTCCGCCGGCAACCATGGAACCTGCGGACATGGCGGTGTGTGTGACGTTGATTTCATTTGGGTTGGTATTGCCGAGAACCTTCAATCCGAACATTGAAACAAGGACGACGAACATGATCGGCCACGGAAGTGAAGAGGCTTTCAAAGCAACAAACATCGAAGAGCAGGTCAGTATGACCGCTCCGATGACGCCTATGACGATGCCTCTTGCTGTAAACTGGGCCTTAAACGGTCGCATGCCACTATTTTCTGACATAGAAATCACCTCTTTCCTATTCAATTGTCAGAATGGCTGAAATGAAAAACCTTTCCATTTACCATTATAAACCTGTTGGTGAAAATGTCCATGTATTGACGGTTTACTTTCTGAAAATTCGGCATATATCACAAATCTATTTAAATATTCAACAATATCATAGCCGCTCAGGATCGTCAGAACCGAGAGAATTATCAGGGCCGACAGGAGCGGCGCCATCATTCGCAAAAATGCGATCGATCCTGAATCACTTCTGAAATTCATAAATCCGAAAGAAAAAAGAAATTGAATTATAGACGCATATATGATAACTGTATTAATACAAGTAGTACAGTTGCACTTTTACCTATATTTGCAAAATGTGAGGAAATCAATGATTGCATTAGATTACAGAGATCCCAGACCAATCTATGAGCAGGTCGTGCAGAAACTGGCAGATCTGATCCTGGCAGGAGTCCTGCAGGAGAATGAGCAGCTGCCTTCCGTGCGCGGCCTTGCGTCAGAGCTGTCGATCAATCCCAACACGATCCAGAGAGCCTACGCGGAGCTGGACCGGCAGGGCTATACCTATACGGTGAAAGGAAAAGGAAGCTTTGTAGCGGGAAATGAGCCTCTCAGGGAGAAGAGGAGGAATGAACTTCTGAAGGAATTCCGCCTGCTTGCAGCCGGGGCGCTGCAGGCGGAGATCAGTATGGAGAGGCTGATCGGCGAACTGGAGTCGGTCAGGCAGGAAATGTCCGGCACGGACAAAAACAGAGAGAATTGGGGCGATCCCACCGGCAAAGGAGAAAATCACCATGATTGAGGTAAAAAATATTTCCAAACAATTTGACGGGTACCCGGCTGTGCAGCAGATGAACATGACGATCGGGGACAGCTCCGTGTTCGGCCTGATCGGCACCAACGGCTCGGGAAAAAGTACGTTCCTGCGTATGGCAGCCGGCGTACTCAGGCCGGATGAGGGTGAGATCCTGATCGACGGCGCTTTGGTATGGGAGGAGCCCGGTGTAAAGCAGAAGCTTTTCTTTATTTCCGACGACGCCTTCTTTTTCCAGAATGCGGCACCGAAGGACATGGAAGAATTCTACTGCAAATATTATCCGGATTTTGACAGGAGCAGGTTTGAAGAAATGCTCAGGGCATTCGGGCTTGACAGGGGCAGGAAGCTCAGGGCCTTCTCCAAGGGCATGAAAAAGCAGTTTTTCATTGCGGCGGGCCTTGCGGCAAATACAAAGTATCTGCTCTGCGACGAGACCTTTGACGGACTTGACCCGGTGATGCGTCAGGCGGCCAAAAGCCTGTTTGCGGAGGCAATGACGGACCGCGGCCTTACGGTCGTGCTGGCTTCTCATAACCTCCGGGAGCTGGAGGATATCTGCGATTCCGTGGGACTCCTCCACAAGGGCGGTGTCCTGCTTTCGAAGGACCTGGACGACATGAAAGAGAACCTTCACAAGGTTCAGATCGTATACAGGGACGAGTCGCCCAAAGATGCAGATGCAGACGGGATCGAGATCGTCCGCGAGGAAACCCGGGGACGCCTTCACACCCTGATCGTCCGCGGCACGGCGCAGGAAACGCAGCAGTATTTCAATGCGCTGGAGCCGGTTTTCTTTGAACTGATCCCGCTCTCCCTTGAGGAGATATTTATCAGCGAAACGGAGGTGGCAGGATATGACATCAAAAATCTCCTGGCATAAAAAATATCTTGAAAATGCTAAAAACCGGATCTGGGCGCTTTCCTTCGTCAGCCTGCTGCTGTTTGTCCAGCTCCCGCTGACTGCGGTGGCCCTGATCACAAGGGATTCCTATGAATATCTGTACCAGTCCGGGCTGGCACAGGAAGTGATCCGGGAGCGGATGAACCTGATGATGGCGAACAGCTTTACCGCCTCGATCTCCGCAGAAAATCCGGCTGTGATATTTGAATACTGTATGATCGCTCTCGGACTGGCGATGAGCGGGTTTTCCTATCTGTACCGGAGCAGGGAGGTGGATTTTTATCACAGTCTTCCCGTGAAGAGGGATGACCTGTTTGTACAGAATTATGTGATCGGTGCCCTGTTTTTCCTGATCCCCTATGCGGTCAATCTGGGGCTTGCCGTACTGATCATGCTCACCAGAGTCGGGGGAGCGCTTGCTATGGACGCAGTCCTGAAAGCCTTTGTGATCCATTCGGTTTATTTCCTGTTTATCTACGGAGTGTTCATTCTGGCCGTCATGCTGACGGGAAGTCTTCTCACCGGGATCCTGGGCGGGCTGATCCTTGCAGCCTACGGATCACTGCTGACGGCTCTGATCGCCGCATATATGCAGGCCTTCCAGCTGACCAGGATCTGGGACAACCGCTTTTTTGAGAAGCTGTGGGCAATTACCTCTCCGGCTGGGCTGTATCTCTACACGGCATATACGGAGCATACGGCGCTGTACCTGCTGATCGGGGCAGCCGGCGCGGTCCTCGCAGCCGTCATTTCCCTCCTGCTCTACAGGCGGAGAATGCTGGAGGCGGCAGGCCGTGCCATGGCCTTCAGGAAGACCGAACCCGTAATCAAATACCTGATCGCCGCTCCGGCAGCCGCAGCAGGCGGGATCATGATCTACTACATCATGAGCATGGACGGATGGGCGATCTTTTCCATCGTATTCTGCGGACTGATCGCAGGCTTTGTCATTGAGATCATTTATCAGGGAGATTTCCGCAGGCTGTTCCATGGAAAAGTCAGTACAGCCCTGGCTGTGGCTACGGCGCTCCTCATATTTGCGGTGTTCCGTCTGGACCTTGTCGGTTACGATTCCTACAGGCCGAAGGCGGAAAATGTAGCGGGCGTCAGCATTTACATCGAGGACCTGTCACCGGATACGCAGTGGAATTATTATGCCAAACCGCAGATATCGACAAATCCTTATGAAATGCAGAAATATGTCAACTTTGTGCAGCCTGAGCAGACGGATCTTCTGAGAATGCTCGATATGATCGATGATCCGGCTCTTGCGGATCCGCTGATCGAAAGAGGGCTGGAGGAAACCGCTTATTCCAGAAGCTGCTGGAACGGCTACCGCAGTACGCATCGCTGGCAGGAAGCAGCTTACACGGAGTCCGGTGACCATTATTCAAATGTTCTGGTGCGCTGGGCTCTCAAAAACGGCGGCGAAACGCTCCGGATCTATCGCGTCAATACGACCGGGCTCCGCCGGGAGATCGAAGCACTGTATGCGGATCAGGGCTTCTTAAAGGCCAACTATCCTGTGCTGAAGCTGAATGCTTCCGACATTGCGGCAGTCAATTACTGCGAATGGAATGAGCCGGTGCATGTGGAGTTTGCCGGCGGCGCTGAAAAGGATCAGCTTTTTGAGACCTGGAAGAAGGAATATTCAGCCCTGACTGCGGAAACCAGAGAGTGTGAGGACCCGGTCGGCGCGCTGCAGTTTAAAACGAATGAGATCCAGGCAATGATCGATGAGGTCCGCGCGGTAAAGAGCGATTACACGGTGTTTAACGACTATTACTATTATCCGGTCTATCCTTCCTTTAAGGAGACCATCGCGCTTCTTGATAAGAGCGGGATACGGGCAGGACAGAAGATCTCGGCCGGGGATATCGGGAGGATCATGATTGATTATTACGGACCGCTGTATGGAGACTGGGATGAATTGGCTGCTGATGATATGCCTGTGACGGCCGCAGAGATGGCCGGGGCGTCTGCTGATATGCCGGCAGCAGCATTTGCGGAGACAGGTGTCACACTGGAGGCCGACGGCCGGCACCTTGTACTGACGGATGAGACGAAGATCAGAGAAATGATGGATGTCTGCGTGCAGAACAGCACGGGCACTGCCAATCCGTTCAGGCCGAAGACCAATCTTCTCTCTATCGAGGCTGCGGCAGTCACGGACAGCGGCAGGACAAAGCTTACACTGCCCATGTCGGTCCCGGCAGATCTGGTCCCGGCATTTGTGACGGATTATTTCGGGCTCGATCCCGAGGCGCTTAAGAAGGACAGAAGCGGACTCTGGTAAATATACCGGACTATATTCTGTACAAAGGTCTGTCGAAAAAAACTGCGGAATATGATAGGATATTCGTATATGATGCTGAGGTTAAAAGCCTCACTGATGATGTAACCGTGGCTGATCCTGCGCGGCAGCGCAGAAGTGATATTCAGTGGAGGTGTAGCAGACAATGAAAAAAATGAAACTCGCAGTTTTGATGCTTGGTCTTTCTCTGGCAGTGACAGCCTGCGGCAATCAGGCTTCGGGAAATGCTTCCGGCGGTGCTGCTGCGGAATCTGCAGCAGAGACATCTGCGGCTTCCGAAACATCCGAGGCGGCAAAGGAAGACGGAACGAAGGAGTCAGAAGCGGCTGCATCCGGAACCGAAGCTGCTGAGGCTTCAGATGAGGACACGAAGACCGAAGAAGATAAAACAGAAAAGGATGGTACCGGGGATAAAGCCGACGCGGAGGATGGTGCGGCAGCACAGGAGGATGAGGAAGATCCGGAAAAAGCCGCAGGCACTGTTGGTACCTATCCGATTTATAAGGATATGGACGGGATCATATTCGGATTCCTAAGCGGCGTCGGCGCCTGGGAGACGATGCTGGAGGTGGAGCCGGACGGCAGCTTTTCCGGAGAGTTCTATGATGCCAATATGGGCGAGTCAGGGGAAGGCTATAAGAACGGCACGATTTACTGCTGTACCTTTACCGGGAAGTTTTCCGAGCCGATGAAAAAGGATCCGGATACCTATACCGCAAAGGTCGAAGAACTGGAATTCGAAACGGAAAAGGACGGCAGCGACCAGTTTATTGAGGATGAGACTCTGTATATCATGACGTCCCCGTACGGACTCAGCCTGAACGACGAGATCGAGATCTATACCCCGGGCAAGCCGGTTTCCGATCTTACGGAAGGCTTCATGAGCTGGATGGTCTTTAAGATGCCGGAGGACGCGAAGGAGCTTCCGGAGATCGCAATCTATAACAGGACAGCCGATACTGTGTTTTACCCTGATCAGTATGCAATGAATTCGGCTGAAGCAGCAAGCTCCGGTGCAAACGGGACGCAGACCGGTGAGGAAGGGACAAAGGCTTATAATGACCTGAAAAATGCTTATTATAATCAGGCAATGCCGGATTATTACAGGACACCGTATGTGCCGTCTCCGTCGGAAGCACCCGCAAAGCCTTATCAGAGTGTGACGATGGAGAATCTGCAGGGCCGCTGGGTCAACCGCTACACAGAGGGAGGCTCTGAAGTTGTCGAGGTGCTCAGCGTCAACGGAGATTTCGGCAGGATCGAGACCTGGATCGACGGAGAGAAAAGGGGCGTCTGGAACGGAGAAGGAACGATCAGTATTGAAGACCGTTCCGACCGCAATGTCTGCCCGGCATTCCGGATCAATGATGATAACGGGAACAATCTCTGCACGATCTATATCCGCTGGGTCAACAGCAACGCCTTCTATGACGGCGGTTTCCTGACCGAATGGAAGAGGGAAGGCAATGCTGCTCCTGACCAGTATCTGTATGATACCGTGACGCTCGATAATCTGCAGGGTGTCTGGTATACCGAAAGCTCTGAGCCGGACGGACTCTATCAGGTCGTTCTGACTGTGGATGAAGACCGGGCTGTCATCTTTGAGACGATCGACGGCAAGGTCTCCAGTACCTGGAACGGCGGCGGAACGGCTTCGGTCGTGATGACGGATTTCACGGCAGGCATTGCTTATCCGGAGCTGCTGATCAAGATGGAGCACGGACCGAGTGTCGGCGGGACCGCCGGTATTTACATTTCCAATGTAGAACAGGATTACTTCTACGATTGCGGACTGAAGCGCTGGTATTCAAGAGTTCCGAAGGATTTCCTGCTCGAGGACGAAACCGGAGGTTTCGACAATGTCACGATGCTGGATAACGGCGGCGCGGAAATCACGGGCGCTTACCATTTCCTTGTCACTCCGGAGGAGGAAATCAAGCGTGATGAAACCGCTTCAAAGTGGACGGTCGAGATCACGAATGACGAAGGTATGAAAGAAAAGCTATCCGTCGAGGTGGATCCTTACTCGATTTACAAGCCGTTTGCAAATGATATTGCCTGGGAAGAGGACGTCAACTTTGACGGGATCCCGGATGTGCTGCTGTTCCAGGGGACCCTGGGAGCGCAGGGCGTGACTTATTACGAATGCTATCTGTCAGACGGGAAAAAGCTGAAGAAATGCAAGGGCTTCGATGAAATCCCGAATCCTTATACCAATCCCGGCAGCAAGCAGATCACCGGTAATATCCGGGACGGTGCGCTTGCCTACTATGAGCTGCATTACCGCATCAGCGGGGATGAGGCCGTGGAGACCGAGGCGATCCGCTACGAATACGATGAGGAGATCGGCGACTATGTGGTGAAGCCGGAGTAAGAATAAACGAACCCGCTTCTGTAAGGGACGGGTATTCAGCAGGAATAAGAATAAAAATGGAGCCCGCTCCGGGAAGGGACGGGCTTCAGGAGGAAAATCCATTATGAGAAATTTCAGGAAAATGATGATAAGCGGCCTTGCTGTAGCGGCAGCTGTACTGATGCTGAGCGGAACCGCATTTGCAGATGGCGTCATCATTGCGCCGGGAGTCACGATCCCAAGCCATGATACATCATCGATGGGACCGGGACCGGGCGGACCCGGAGCGGGAACTGCGGGAACAGATACAACTGCAAATGTTTCCGACGGACAGCAGACAGAGCAGCAATCAGGGCAGCCTGCGGAACAGACCCCTGCAGTTCCGGCGGAAACTCAGCCTGCGGCGGAGGCACAGGGACCGGCAGCCGCGGGAACTGAGGCGCAGCAGACCGGGGAGCAGGCACAGGCGGCAGCAGCCACTGATGAGGCGAGTCTGATCGCACAGTCCCTGCAGGACCAGTACAGGATCTTCCCGACTGCGGATCCCAATATCGTGATCAGCCGCGGCAGAAAAATCGACGTGACAAAGCCTCTGCTGGCCCTGACCTATGATGACGGACCGCAGACCGCAGCGGGCAACAGGATCATAGATGCATTTGATAAATACGGGCAGAGGACGACCTTTTTCATGGTCGGCGACCGCGTACCGTCCAGAGCAGCCGAGGTACAGCGTATGGCTGCAGACGGTCACGAACTGGCCAACCATACCTACAGCCACACCTATCTGAACAAGGTCGGTGCGGAAACGATCCGGAGCCAGGTCCAGAAGTGCAATGACGTGATCGAGCAGACGACGGGCATCCGTCCGCGCATTATGCGTCTGCCGGGCGGCAACAGGAACGATACGGTCATCGCCAATGTTGCAATGCCGATCATTCTCTGGAATGTGGATACCAGGGACTGGGATCACCGTAATACAGCCAAAATCGTCGATGCAATCATGGGCAAGGTCAAGAGCGGAGACGTCGTACTGATGCATGAGCTCTATGATGCGACGGCAGCGGCAACGGAGATTATCGTGCCGCAGCTTGTGGAGCAGGGCTTCCAGCTTGTGACGGTCAGCGAGCTGGCGGCGCTTAAGGGCGTGGAGCTGGCGGCGCATAAAATCTATTACAGCTTCTGAAAAAATGAATGACAAGCGCGGCAGGATGAGACAGCTTTAAGTTAAGACCTGCCGCCGAAGGATCATAATGAAAAATGACAAAACAAATGTGATGCGTCTTCTGGAACAGAAGAAGATCCCTTATAAAAGTCATGATTATTCCGCCACGGAGGCGATCAGCGGCACGGAAGTGGCCGCGGCGCTGAAAGAGGATCCGGAGAAGGTATTTAAGACGCTGGTAACGGTCGGGAAATCCAAGGCATATCATGTATTTGTGATCCCGGTGGGCTGCGAGCTCGACCTCAAGAAGGCGGCCAGGGCTGCCGGCGAGAAATCAATCGAGATGATCAAACAAAAGGAGCTCCTGCCTCTGACAGGCTATATTCATGGCGGCTGTTCCCCGATCGGTATGAAAAAACAGTTTGAAACTGTGGTGCATCAGACTGCAGCGGATTTTGATACGATTTTCTTCAGCGCCGGAAAGATCGGCTGGCAGGTGGAGGTGGCTCCGGCAGATCTCGCAAAAATGATCCGCTTTACTTATGCGGATGTCGTGGTGACATAAAATAAGGCAAATGCGCTTCTGGTGCAGCGGGACATATGAGCCGCATAAACGGAAAGGTGAGGCACATGGCGAAAGACGGAATTAAAGCTTATAAATACGTTGGAAAAGATAAATTCAAAATTGCCGGATTTGACACCGGGGATACCGGAGAATTTGCAGACCGGGCCGAGGCTCTTGATGAATTTGTCCACAATCTGCTGAGGATCAACAAGCTGCAGCAGAAACTGTATGCAGAGCGCAAGGAAGGCGTCATCTTTATCTTCCAGGCCATGGACGCGGCAGGCAAGGACGGCGTGATCCGCACCGTGTTCAATACACTTTCCCCGCACGGCGTCCGGGAGTACTGCTTTAAGGTTCCTTCCTCGGAGGAGTCCAGCCACGATTATCTGTGGAGATTCTGGAGCGCAATGCCTGCGCGCGGCAACATTTCCATCTTTAACCGCAGCTACTATGAGGACGTATTGGTGGGACGCGTGCACAAGCTTTACAAAAACCAGATCCTGCCGGAGCGTATGAAAAAGAGCGATATCATCGGTCAGCGCTACGAACAGATCAGAAACTTTGAAAAGTATCTTTACGATACCGGCACCCGCGTCATCAAGATCTTCCTGAATGTCTCAAAGGACGAACAGGCGCGCAGATTTATTTCCCGTATCGACACCGAGCGCAAGAACTGGAAGATCTCTTCCGGAGATATTAAGGAGCGCCAGTTCTGGGATGACTACATGGAAGCCTTTGAGACCATGGTCAATGAGACCTCCACATCCGTGAACCCGTGGTATGTCGTGCCGGCGGACCATAAGTGGTACGCAAGGCTGACGGTCTCGAGGATCGTGCTGCAGACGCTTGAGGAGATCGATCCGCAGTGGCCGGTCATCAGCGATGAGGAGCTTGAGGCGGTGCAGGAATACCGCAAAGAGCTGGCGGCGTCACTGCCGGGCGAATATATCCCGCCGGTCCCGCAGCTGCCTGAATTTGCCAATCCGGGCATTGTGGCGGCGCAGATCGTGGAAAATGAAGAGCGCGCCAAGATCGTGGAGAAGATCGCAAGGCGCAAGGCCCGCGGCTTTAAAGCGGTAGAGGAGCTGCTCGAGACTACTCCGACACTGGCTTCCCTCGATGCGATCATTGAGGCGATTGCGGAAGCGAAGGATCAGGAAACTGAGTTTGAAGATGAAACGTAACTGTTTCCCGGAGAGTTCAGAGCAGTTACTAAATAATCAGGCTATCACATACGAAATAGGGGAAAACTATGAAAAATAAGAGACTGTTTAACATTGGCACCAGATATTCCCAGAAACTCCTTTCCGTTCTTGAAAAGTTCGGTATGGGGCCGTCGCTGGATCTTTCCGGACTGGACAAGGACATTCTGGATGTGATCTCCCAGATCGAGGATCCGGGGTTTTATGATCTCTGCGAATGCTTCGATATGAAGCCTTCCAAGATGGAGAAGTATCTGCTCGACCTTGAGGAGCAGGGACTGGTGGAATACTTGGACGCTGCAGGTAAGGTAGAACTGACGGAGCTGGCATACAGATATCTGGAGGCGGGCGGCAAGGATACGAAGAGCCAGCGCAAGTTCAGAAAATTTATCGAGTGCCTGACCGAAGAAGAACTTGATGAGTTTATGAAGCTTGCGGATTCCTTTGAGATCGACGAAAGCCTGCTGGAGTCTGAGGAAGAGGACGGCGGGGCAGCTGAAGAAGATGCGGAAACAGAGGCGTCTGCAGAGACTTTTGTCATCGAGGATGATTCCGACGATGACGATGATGACAGCGCTAAAGGCGGAGCTTCCGAGGAACCCGGCGAGGAACCTGATGAGGATACAGCCCTCGATCACACGCAGAGGG
>ODAI014199843.1_pt1 | contig 10781 bp, 8 predicted proteins | sample 1539321 | NCBI WGS metagenome assembly ODAI01 (sample SAMN02144231, study PRJEB22623) | gut metagenome | biome: sheep rumen | host: Ovis aries | place: New Zealand | reverse complement strand
GGGAGGAAATACCTGAAAAAGGCGAGAGTGAAAGCGGGGTAACAAGCCCGCTTGGAGCGGGGCGAGCGTAAGCGACTCCAATACCTATTACGCTCACCCGCGGGGCTTGCTTGACCCGCTGCAACGGTAGCCTTTTTGCTGCAACTACTTTTCATTTGTCCAGCCGATATGCAAGCTCGATATCTATAATGCGGTTGCCCTGGCAATATACTGGCATTAGCAGGAGGGCTGTGTTATAATAAAAACAACCTGGCTTTATTGGAAAAGGTGAAAAATGATAAAAAAATCGGTCAAACAGTGGATAACACAGTGTTTTGTTTTTATTATACTCTTTTCTGCAGTTACCCTTTCCATCTGGGATATCTACGCAAACTATATAGTCAATCTTTCAAGCCGGGAACACCGTACGCAAGGCTGTGCAAAGGTAGTCAAAAGCCTGCTCGATCATCTTGATTTTACAACCTTAAGCGACAAAGAAAACTCTGAGTATCACCGCATCCGTTCAGCTCTGCACAAATTATGCACCTCTTTCGTCATAGACTACATCTATGTCTATAGAATTCTACCAGAAAGTAACTACAGGGAATATATTTTCTCCACTTCCCGCTCAGATGAAATGGACGAAATACTGAAGAAAGAACGTTCTCTGGGCGCCATCGCAACTGCTCCCCTGACTCCGGGAGAAATCAGAATCAACAATGGTGATTTAACCATACAGAAAGGCCGATCTGACAATAAGTACGGACAGGAAGTCATCTGGTTTGTCCCCTATTGTTCAAAGGACGGAAAACTTCTTGCGATTATCGGAATAGACTTTAACCTGCAGAGCGGCCATATCAAAATCTTCAGGGATTTTCTGGTAGACATCTTTCCCATGCTGATTCCCCTGATTTTGGGAATGGGCATTGTTCTTTATCTCGTCAATAACCGTATTTCCATACCTCTCACTAGAATTTCTGAAAACATGATCCGTTTTGCCCATGATGCGCGGAATAAACCGGAAAAAATCATAACCGGCAGGAATGATGAAATCGGGGAAATAGCCGACGCCTTTGACAAAATGGCCGGAGACATCAGTAATTACATAAACAATATCGAGCAGCTGACAAAAGAACGCGTAGAAACTAACGTGCAGCTTGAAATTGCCCGCCGCATCCAGCATGGTCTGGTACCAGAAAAGACAGAACTGAACAGCAAAAACTTTACCGTGTCTGCCGTCACAAAACCCGCAAAAAAAGTTGGCGGAGACTTTTACGACTGCTTCCAGAAAGATGACGACACCCTCTGCATTATGATTGGCGACATATCCGGAAAAGGTATTTCTGCGGCAATATTCATGTCCATGACAAAGACAATGATTCGGGAAAAACTGATGACAGGCTTAAGCCCGGCAGAAACTCTTAATTACGTCAATGATGAAATCTGCAAACAGAACCCGGAAAACATCTTTGCCACAACTTTCATAGCAGTTCTTCATGCAAAAACAGGCGAACTCTGCTATGCCAATGCGGGTCACACATGGCCTCTTCTGCTGAATGACAATCCTGATTTTATGGAGACCGACAACGGCATTGCCATCGGTCTCTTTGAAGATGCCGGCATAAAAGATTACAGCCTTCATCTTTCCAAAAACCAGGGAATCATGCTCTATACGGACGGCATTACGGATGCAAACAAGGCCGACAAAACATTCTTCGGAACGGAAGGCCTGCTTAAAGCCGTAAAAAGCGTAGCCTGTGGTGCAGACAATGGAAAGGCACAGGTAGAGGCCGTCCTTAAGTCTATACAGGACTTTTCTGCAGGGTCAGAGCAGTTTGATGACACGGCAATCCTTGCCGCCTATCTGAAATAATCTTTCATCCCTCCGTAAAGGGAAATCGTTTTTAGCGGATTAAGTCTTCGGCAAACTGCAGGGTGCTTTTTGCAATTGAAGCATTCAGTTCGCTGTCTGCCACAAAATCGCCGTTCAGGTCTACATCCCCGGCAGAAAGAACATGTACGCGCACAAGGCGGCCGGTCTCTACGGCTTTTACCGCTTTGGGGTCACTTCTGTCGTAGCGGATGACTATGCTGCCGTCCACTTCAGGTGCCTGAAACCATGCCCGGCCGATGGCAAGACCTTCATCAGGATTTTCCTGGCTCCGGGCAAGCACTTCTTCTACCAGCACATCGTAGTCTTTTCCGCAGCGGGACAAAAGATGCCTGCGTGAAATTTCTGCCTGGATTTCAGTCAGGGCATTGGCCCGGGCCTGGGCAGTCTTTTTGGGCACTTGTTTCTTAAAATCGTGGGCCGGAGTGTCGTCTTCCCTGCTGTAGGGAAAACAGCCGCTCCAGTCAGGTTCAATTGCCTGCAGAAAATCCCGGGTGTTTTGAGCAGAGGCGTCTGTCTCTCCGGGAAAGCCTGTAAGGAAAGTGGTACGGATTGCGGCGTCACTGAAGACGGCACGGATTTTTTGAATGAGGGAAATGTATTTTTCCTTTGAGCCCGTACGGTTCATGGCAAGGATTGTGTCATCATCGCCGCTCTGGAAAGGAATGTCAAAATAGGGAAGCAGGCGGCTGTCTGCCTTGATGACGGGCAGAATGTCTTCATTAAAATGATCCGGATGAATGTAAAGCAGCCTTACGCGGAAGGTTCCGGGCAGGGCGGAGATTTTTTTCAGCAGAGTACACAGACCGCTTTCTGCCAGAAGATCAGGGTTTTCAGGATTTTGGGAAAGTCCAACATAGCCAGGAGTACCGGCAGGCAAAAGCGTCCTTCCCCAGCCAAAGGGATTATCCCCGGAACCTGTGCCATAGGCGGCCAGATCCTGACCAATCAGGTTGATTTCGTAGACACCCTGGGCGACAAGTTTTTCTATTTCAGCAAGAATTTCATCTGCCGGGCGGCTGCGCAATTCTCCGCGGATAACGGGTATGGCACAGAAGGAACAGCGGTTGTTGCAGCCTTCGGTGATTTTAACATAAGCCGCACCCGCAAAGGAAAGCAGAAGGTCACGGTCGCCGCAGCAGACTCCCTTCTGTTCGGGAACAAGCAGGGCCCGTTCGCCTCTCATCAGGGGTTCAACCACTTTGTAGACCTGGCTCAAATCACCGTTTCCAAAAATGCCGTCTGCTTCAGGCAGGCTTTCTGTAAGGTCAGCGGCATAGCGCTCGGCAAGGCAGCCTGCCAGCAGAATTTTTGCCTTAGGATACATCTGGCGGGCAGACATAACGGCGTTCAGGCTTTCCGTCTTTGCGCTTTCAATAAATCCGCAGGAGTTTACAATGATAAGGTCGGCCTGTGAGGCATCAAAGGTCTGCACATAGTCTTTTTTGCGCAGGTAGGAAACAAGAAGTTCGCCATCTACCTGGTTTTTTGCACATCCGTGCTGGTCAATAAAAAAAGTTGCTTTTTTGGACATAAACAAAATCCGCTTTAGTCAAGCTGAACGACAACGACTTTGTATTTGCCGTCCGTGTCTTTTATCCAGCGGATATCTTCTGCGATTACTTCGCCCGCCTTTGACACGCCCATGTCATAAGTCTTTCCGTCTGCGATAATCTGTATCTTAGCCGTGTTGCCGTTGCTTGCCCACAGACGAACCATATTGCTTGCAGTTACATTTACAATGTCACCGTTACTGAAGAAGTCTTCGGTAGTTTCCTTGCGGTCAGGACGGAAACGGAATACACAGCCTGCACGGAAGGCTATGTTAAGAGTAAAGGGATAGGGACGATTGTCTTCAAATACAACGGTGCGGGCCTGACTCTGGGGCAGGTCTTCCGCATTGGGAATTTCACTGGTCTTTGTTTCTGCAATGGCAGAATTTGCGCTGCTCTTGAGCATGATGCGGACTTCTGCGCCGCGGTCAGTTTCGTTTGCTGACACGTCAGAAACATAGACAATCATTTCCGGAACGGAGTCGCCGTCTACGTCCATTTCCATTTCTTCAGAAAGTTCTACAAACTGCTTTCCAACCGGAGTTTCCAGGGCAAGGGCACCTTTTGAAGTATCCGCAACCGTAAGAATGATGTTTCCGGTGGGCATACCGAGTACAAGCTGATCGCCCTTGTAGAGTCTTTCCTTAAGCAGTTTGTCCGTAAGCTCGTATTTTGAAGGCTCAGCCGTCTTTTTGAGTGCAATTTCCCGCTCAGGGTTATTGATGTACTGTCTGTAGAGAAGAAGGATACCAAATGTAATGAGTCCCGCTACAAGAAGACAGCCTGCAACAATTGTCGGGATAATCCACTTGGGACGGTGCTTGATAATCAGTCCTGCCGGAACAGGGGATTCCTGCAGCATTTTGGCACGATAAAGATTATTTACTCTTTCTGTATTCAGACCAAGATAATCAGCATAATTGCGCAAAAAGCCCACCAGATAGGGTGAGCCGGGAAAGAATGATTCATTTTCCGCTTCCAGTGCTTCCAGATACTGGCGGGTGATGGTGGTATCCCGGGAAATGGTTTCAAAATCAAGCCCCTGTGCAAGACGGGCTTCTTTTAGCAATGCTCCATAACTTTCCATTTATGTCTACTCCGAAAAGAGGAAGTTGTTGTAATAGTTTGCAGATGACGGCGGATCATACAAGAAGCGCTGGTCAGTAATTCCCTTATTGATAGCATAATTCGTAAAATTAAAGCGGAAAGTTTCTCCCTGAGGAGTTACTGCTTCTATTCTGCGAATCAGTTTTGAAGAAGGAATGACTGACAGTTTGATAAAGCGAAAGGCTTCACTTGTATTGCGGCGGGAAAGAACCAGACGAACTACCATTTCATCACTGCCGTCTTCCAGAGGAATGGGATCCTGACCTACTTCGTATGCAACTGAATAATAGCGGCTCATCAGGGAAAGTCCCTGGGGAGTAGCAAGATTTGCACCGGAACCTGCAGGTGACTCTGAGCCGTCCACAGCCTGTTCCAGAACGGCATCTGAACCCGGCAGATAAATCGTAAGGGTGTCGCCGTTAAAGGTGATTACCTGTTCTTCCGGATTGGAAAAATCAATACGGAGCAGATTAGGACGCTTAAAAGATACCTTGCCTTCCATAGAGGTCTTTGAAGCCTGAATGTCCACCGATGCCTCGTAATCCTGAATTTTTGCATATTCAGCCGAGACTGTCTGAAAGAAAGATGGTGCTGTCAGAATAGATTGTGCTGCGCAAAGTGAAAGAAAAGTGCATGACAGCAGGCACAAAGCCATTATTTTTTTCATCAATAAAACCTCAAATGATTTCCTTTTATAATAAATCAGATGGCCCCGCAAGGTCAATGAGTTTCAGAATCTGCAGCAGGCTCAGAACTTTGTCCGTCAGGTGCAGTCACAGCAGTCTGGTCAGCACTTCCGGCAGGCTCACCGGAATTTTCTGCAGACTCTGCGTTCTGTCCGGAACTTGCGTTTACAGCCCCTTCAGGAGTCTCAGCAGATGCGTTCAAAGTTCCCGCAGCCCCGGCTGTCAGTTCAGCACAGTGCTTTTCGCCCTTGACGATTTCATAGAATTCTTTTCCATCCATCGTTTCGACTTCCAGCAGGCGGTGGGAAATGTAGTCCAGCAAATCCTTGTGCTCGGAAAGGAGCTTTACAACATAGGTGTAGCGCTCGTTTACGATACGGGCAATTTCTTCATCAATGTACTTCTGGGTATCCTCACTGAATTCGCGGATGAGGTTCGGCTCGCCTCCCCTGTTACCCAGAACACCCTTTCCCAGCGTAATGTTCTTAAAGCGTTCACTCATACCGAATACGGTAATCATCTGCTTGACCAGATCCGTAGCACGGGCGATGTCGTTTGAAGCGCCGGTAGAAATGTCATCCAGCATGATTTCCTCTGCGGCACGTCCGCCAAGCAGGGTATCAATTTCGTTGAATATATCTTTGCGGGTTCTGAAATTCTTTTCTTCTTCCTCACGATACTGGGTAAAGCCGCCCACACCATGAGAACGGGGAACCACCGTAATCTTATTGACCGGGGGATAATCCGGCGTAAAGGCACCCACCAGGGCGTGTCCTGTTTCATGTACAGACACAAGACGCATTTCTTTTTCGTTGTCCTTGCGGGACTTCTTTTTAAGACCGATGCTTACCTTATCGATGGCATCATTAAAATCTGCCATGGTTACTTTTTTGTGACCGTTACGCACGGCAAGCAGAGCCGCTTCGTTTACCACGTTTGCCAGGTCTGCACCCGCAAAGCCGGTCGTTCCATGAGCCACCGAATTAAAATCCACATCTGAATCAACTTTGACATTCTTTGCGTGAATGCGGAGGATGTCTTCGCGGCCTTTTGCATCAGGCTTTTCTACAGGCACCTGACGGTCAAAACGGCCGGGACGCAGGAGGGCTGCATCAAGAATATCAGCGCGGTTTGTTGCCGCCAGAATAATCAGACCTTTTTCATTGTCAAAGCCGTCCATTTCTACCAGTAGCTGGTTGAGGGTCTGTTCGCGTTCATCGTTTCCGCCGCCAAAACCGTTTACACGGCTCTTTCCAAGCGCATCAATTTCGTCAATAAAGATGATACAGGGAGCCTTTTCCCTGGCCTGTCTGAAGAGGTCACGCACGCGGCTGGCACCAACACCGACAAACATTTCCACAAAGTCTGAACCGCTGATTCTGAAAAAGGGAACTCCTGCCTCACCTGCAACTGCACGCGCAAGCAGAGTCTTACCTGTTCCCGGCGGTCCTACCAGAAGAACACCCTTGGGGATTTTTCCACCGATATCTGTATATTTTTTGGGGCTCTTTAAAAAGTCCACAACTTCTACCAGTTCTTCTTTTGCCTCGTCCACGCCGGCAACATCAGCAAAGCGGGTCTTTACTTTTCCTTCTTCAACAGCCTTATTCCTTGTACCGCCGCCAAAAATGGAGCCCATGCCGCCACCAAGACCACTACCCATTTTTCTGAAAAGCAGGAAATACATGAGAATGATAATGCCAAAAGGAAGAAGATTCAGAATTATATGCATCAGATATCCGTTCTGTTTGGGAACGAATTTGTAATCCACATGTTTTTCATCCAGAAATCTGATGAAATCTGCCATTAAAGGAGCGTTTGTACGGTAGGTCTTTTGTGCTGCTTCCTGCTGATTTCTTGCACCCAGGGAAAACATTTTAAGGGCCTGATTTACTTCAGGTTCCCGCTCAGTAGCAGGAAGGGGGAGCCCGTAGCCGACGATAATATCTTCGCCCAGTTCAACCCTGACAATCTCACCTTTTTCTATCAGCTGACGGAATTCGGAAAAATCCGTGTAATTGTCAGGTTTGGAAGTAAGAAACATGTTTACAAAAACAAGGGCAGCCACCACAAGCAGCAGCATACCAAAGAAAGGAAAACGCTTTGGGGGTTTATTTCCGCCCTTTTTGTCATCCTCAGGATCAGTAGAAAGTCTGAAAAAATCGTAGGGATCCTGCTCGTTACGATCTTTTTTATCTTTGCCGGTATTTTTATTTTCTTCGCTCATCTATTCCTCAAAAAAAATCAATTGTATTCATTATTCTTCATTATAAAATATACGAAATTTCTTTCAAATAGTCGATAAAATAACTACTTTTTCATTAAGATTTTTTCTGCTTTGCCGAAAATCACTGTGGAGAACCAATTTTTTTTGAGGGGGCACTTATGGCATTTACAAATCCTTATGCAGCATATCAGAATACCGCAGTAAAAACAGCGAGTCAGGGCAAACTTGTTGTAATGCTCTACGAAACGGCGGTAAAACAACTGGCAGCCGCAATCAAATGTTTTGACGAAAAGACGGGCAAAGTTCCCGCAAATACGATTGAAACCTACAGCAACCACATCATGAAGACCCAGGAAATCATCAATGAACTGCAGGTCTCCCTGGACATGGATAAGGGCGGACAGATTGCGCAAAACCTCATGTCATTGTATGTTTATTTTAACAGGGAACTGATGGATGCCAACATCAACAAAGACAAAGAGAAACTTACATTCGTGCAGAATATGATGGCTCAGCTTCTTGACGCATGGGAAAGCGCTTCTAACAGCGCGGCAAATGCACCGGCGGCAAACGTCCGCCCCACGCTGAACATCAGGGGCTAGGCTCCAAAGGAGGGAACGATGGAAAAAAAGTTGACCCAGGCAGAAATTGACGAGCGTGTGGCAATTCTGAAAAGATTCAGAGGCCTGCTGGAAGAACAGCGCAATAAATTCCGTGAGTATCTTCTGGTGCTTGAAAAACAGGAATCAAAAATTTCTGATGAAGACGGCGAAGCAGTAAGCCTTCACACAGATCTGGAAGCCCGCATCCTCAAAAACATTGCAGGCCTGCAGAAAGTCATCGTTCCCATGCAGGATATGTACAATACTGTTGTTTCGGATGTTTCCCAGGCAGACAAGGCTGAAGTACAGAAAGTACAGAATGATCTGGCGGCCATCCGGCAGCAGGTGCTTGCCCAGAACGAAAAGAACCAGCAGCTGCTCCGTGAACACATCACCCAGATTCGGACTCAGCTTGACAGCCTGATGACCAACAACCCCTACCGCGGAAAGCGCAGTGTTTACGCAGAAAAAATAAATGTAGGAAATATGGTCGCCATAGAAGCCTGAAAATATGCTATACTATCAGCATGAAAGACAGTTTTGTAAATGTACGCTGTGACCCCCTGAGCCACAAATGGGACTGGGCCATCACCCGGGAAAGCCCTATCTACAGCCGCGGTAACGACATCCGCAACGAATTTGAACGCGACTATACCAGAATCCTCCACTGCCAGGCCTACCGCAGGCTTAAACACAAGACACAGGTTTTCTTTGCCCCGCACAACGACCATATCTGTACCCGCATGGAGCACGTACTGCATGTTGCTTCCGTTGCAGGCACCATCGCAAAATATCTGGGATTAAATGAAGACTTAACCCAGTCCATCGCCATCGGACACGACATAGGACACGCTCCTTTTGGACATTACGGAGAAGACTGTCTGAACAGACTGATGGCACAAAAGACCGGGGCAAACGCTCCCAAAAAATTCTGGCATGAACGGAACAGCCTTTTTTTTGCCGACTACATTGAAACTCTGCAGACTCCCGACGGAGCAGAAAGACCCCTGAACCTGACCTATGCCGTGAGAGACGGTCTTATCTGCCATTGCGGTGAAATTGACCAGCAGGGAATCCGCCCCCGGGAAGAAGCCATCAACCTCTACAGCATCAAGCGGCCGGGTTTTGTACAGCCCTACACCTGGGAAGGCTGCGTGGTAAAGCTAAGCGACAAGATTGCTTTTTTGGGACGGGATATTGAGGACGCGCGCACCTACCACATTCTGGACATGGGTTCTTACCGGCAGCTGCGGGAAATTGTCGCGGAGACTGTAGGCATTTCACGGAACGGACAGCCTCTCAGCCACAGAAGCGGAAAAGCGGTAAACACAACGGTTCTCATCAACGACATGATTGTAGACCTCTGCCAGCAGAGCACGCCTGAAAAAGGGCTCTGCTTCAGCGACCAGTACTTCCGCTTTATCACCGAGCTCAAGCGCTTTAGTTTTGCGAACATCTACAACCACTGGAGACTGCAGGAATTCCAGAAATACGCTTCCAACGTGCTGGGCACCCTCCACGATACCCTTATCCGCGCACAGACCTTTGCCAAAAACGGCAGGCTTCCGCGGGCACTGGCAAACTATCCTAAACTGGGGAAGACTTTTGAAGACTGGCTGGTGCGCTACACAAACTATTCCCCCGAGCGCAAAAAACTGCTCCGCTACGAAACTCCGGCTGTCTTTGACATAGGCGACAACGAATCCTACCAGAAATGCGTGATTGAGTTTATCTCAGGCATGACTGACCAGTTTGCCATTGAATGCTACGAAGAAATAATTACTTTTTAGCAGAAAAGAGATGCCCGTAAGACTCCCGGAATTTTCTGATTTCAAAGAGTTCCGGATGATATTCAAAATGCATGTTGTCAAAGATAATCCACTTACCGCCCCAGATAAAACCTTCTTCCTCAAAAATGCTGATGACTGACTGGGGCGGCATCCAGCGCTTATCCAGAGGGGTAAGCATCCAGTCCGCGCCAAAATAATCCCGGGCCCAGAGCCAGTAAATTTGCTTGCCCCGCCATTTTTTAGGCAGCAGGTCCACTGCAATTCCCAGGCTGTGGAAGGAAAGCCGGTTTGTGTCTGCAATGCGCCGCCAGTAGTAGGCATCTGCGGACCGAAGGTTAGACACAAAGGCCTTCACCTCTTCATCGCTTTTGGCAAGTTCATTTACCCGGCTTTCCACCCGGCGCAGGGCCGGCAGAATGCGTTCGTGAACCTTACTCTTTTTTCCCCAGAGCGTAATGGATTTAATGTGGTCTTCTATAATAACACGGCTTTTTGCTGCATAGAGAAATTCAAAGAAAAACATGGGAGTGCCCGCTCCATTACGGCGGTTGTCGCTGGAGCCGAAAGTCCGCATGCGCTCTACTTCTTCCTGGCTCAGGCTGTCAGGATTTACCAGTTCATGGCCGTACTTGTAGAGCAGCGTCCAGTATTTGTCCCGGTCTTTTAAGGCTTCTTTGGGAAGCATTGCTCCGTCTGCCCAGTAAAAGACCGCCCTCTTTCTAGCCTTCTTGCCGGGAAAAACTGGAGCGGAAACATCTATGCGCCAGTCAAGGCATTCAAAATCATACGTGGCAGAAAAGAGTACATCGGGATAGGCCCTGCGCATGGCCCGGATTTCCTGAGGGGGAGGAAGAAAAGGCTGACTCTCTGCCAGAGCGGGTGCAAAGACAGATACTGCCAGTGTTATGAGCAGAGAAAGCCTGTGTATATTGTGCGGACGGCGGCT
>ODAI013759349.1_pt1 | contig 10781 bp, 6 predicted proteins | sample 1539321 | NCBI WGS metagenome assembly ODAI01 (sample SAMN02144231, study PRJEB22623) | gut metagenome | biome: sheep rumen | host: Ovis aries | place: New Zealand | reverse complement strand
TCCTTCTACATAGTCTGCGTGCAGCGTAGTGTTTACATCAAACTCATATTTACCATTGTTAACAATCGGAGTTGTAATGTCGGTTAAACGATCATACAGACTTAAACCGTCAGTTAACGTAGGTACATTGAAGGTCAGCGTGTAGTGCTGATTAGCAGCAGGACGACGGTTCGTGATAACTTGCAACTCCAATTCCGAAATAGCATTCGACTTAAATGCCGAATATTTATCAGTACCTGCGATTGCATAGATATTGACCTGGCCTTCTTCTTCGGTAGCACCTAAATATGAAGCTGTCTCATTTGCGCTAATGGAGGGATCCACACGCAAGGTTACATAACTTGATTCGGTGCCACCTTGACCAGTAATTGTGATACGAGCTACCTCGGTATTAGCAGCATGAATAGCGGTCATTGAGAGAATGCCCAATGCGAATAAAAAAATCTTTTTCATATAATTATTTTAAAAATATAAGTTAATTTACAAAAAGATACCACGTCTACCCGGAGCCAATTTCGGACCATCCTGATAGTCTTCATTATCAGGCATGCCACTCGTACAAAGCGTACCTAATGTGAAATAAATCGATTGCTCTACAGTAGGCGTTATATAAAATTTCTTTTTCATAACTTTATCTAACCTCTCCAGAGAACTCCCACACAGGGAGCCTCTGAAAAGGCGGGGAGTAATTTAATTATTTAATAACTTTTACACCATTTACAATGTAAGCGCCTGCAGGAAGGTTCGTGAAATCACGACCTACATACTGACCGGTGATGGTGTAGATACCGGTTGCTTTTGCAGCCTCCTCTACATTCTCGATAGCAGTAGCAACTTCAGCAATTGCGATTACCTCAAAACGAGCAGGAACGGTCGTATTGGCTTCTTGCATGAAGGTATAGGTTGCGCCCTCAGCAAAAGTAATGATTTGACCCGTTACGTTGTCACGCAAAGCGTAATCCTCACCGAGTACGTTAGTCAAGCTAATGGTGTATTCTGCGCTGTTGCCGGCACGGAATGAAAGGAGCGTACCCTTCAAGTCGTCAGTAGCAACACGTGCAAGTTCACCGGCTTCAGTTGTTGCATAGAGATTGATTCCATCAGCAAACATAAGTTTATTTGCGTCTGCGCCATTCTCAAACTCAGCAGTATATTGATCCTTCTCAATGAGTTTTACCTGATCGCGATAACCATTCTCAGCAGTGATATTAACGATTGCGCGGTTCGAAGCATCATTGAAGCGGCTTCTTGCCGGAGCAGGATTCTTTTGACTCGGTCTGCCAATAGCAGCGTCAAATCTCGGGTTACCCCAGACAGCACTTGCATAGTCCATGCCGGACTTACCGGATGCTGCATGAAGATTCAAGACAAATGCTTCCATCGGTTTAATCTCAGTAACGTCGGGGAACTCTTTGAGATCCTCAGCTGTAATGGTTTTGTACTGGTGTGCACTAAAGTCATAAATCCACACGGCAGCCTCCATGTTGGAAGCAAAGTGCTTAAAGAGGCTATCAAGGTAGATAGGAGCAACATGGCTGCAACCAAAGTAGTCAAATCCGCCGGTCGGGAAATTATACTCTGCATCGCCGTTTCCAACTAATTCACCTGCGAAAGAATAGGTCACGCCCGGAGCTTGCGAGTTGTTGGAGAATGTATATCCGATGAACGGCTTCAACTGATTCCAACCGGTAATAGCAGCCCATTTGTATCCATCCCAAGTCCATGCATAAGTGCCGAAAGTACCACTACCCGGGAATACTTCTCCGCTAAAATTATTGGCGGGTTTACCAGTTTCCATTACCGGGATAGCAAGACGCTGACGAACATATGTTTTTGCAGGACTTTGGGTTAACTGATAGCAGTTCGTATATACTTGAACCGTTGCATTCGGGTGACGGTTAGAAGTTACAGCCGGGTGGAAGAGGAACACTGCCTGATCGGTAGCCGAAGCTTGCAGTACGATGTTATCAACAACCGGAGCAACGATACCTTGCTCACCGTTAACGATGAGTTTTGCACCTGCTTCTACAATGATTTTAGCATAATCATTCATGATCAAGTTTTTAACCTGCAGGGTCGATTTGTTCTTGATGGTAAGCACTTGTTGTGCGCTTGTGCTGGTACCGGAGATCATCTGTAATTCACCAAGGTATATTGTAGTTGCGGTAGTACCATCACCGATCGTCCCCGTTCCTGCTGCAGTCCAAGCTGCATCTGCAGGAGCCGCTTCGTCAGACAGCGCAGCTACGTCATTCCATGCAGTTTTCTTAGCATCGTCGTCAGGACCATTACCCTCGCTAACAACAATGGTAGGTTTACCATTAATCGTTACTTCCGTTACGTGAGTTCCTGCCGGAGTAATAGTAGCAACAGTTGTAGTTACACCCTCAACTTCAATTGTACCAGTAATTTGTGCACCATATACAGTTGTAACGTCTTTAGTATTGTCTGTTAAACTAATACCACCTTCAATCGTTCCTCCTTCGACTGTCACGTGAGATACGGACGAACCTGTTTCTTGAGCATTCGTAGCAACTACATCTATGATACCTTTTGCGGCAGGGTCACTACCGCCACTAACTTTGGTGTCACCTTCCAATTCCACTGCCTGACCTCCAGGATAGCTCGTATCCGAACCAATGAAGATACCTGCACCGGCGGTTTTTCCGCTATGATAATCTGCACTTGTACCAACAGTAGAGGCTGTAGAGTAGATGTTTGCATCCGTTAATTTAAAATCACCTGATTTCAGATAAATACCGGTCTGCCCGTAAACAGTACCACTGATATCATAAACAGCATATCCACCACCATAAATACCACCGTTGTTATCATTAGCGACACCATCATTTACGCACCATACTCGGGCGGTAGATCCGATGTTAACGTACGGATAATTGTAATCGTAATATGGGTATGCGTCATATTGACGTTGTGTAAGGTTCGGATCAATATCGCATTTCGGGGCAGCATTAATGGTACCTAATACGTTAATACCACGCATGTGGCCATACACCTTACCATTAACAAATACCTTCACGCCATAAGCACAACCAAGATTGTTCAATCCAGCTTGCTTACATGCTTCACTTGGTGCATTAGACGCTGAGTAATAAGTCTGGTATCCGAGCGTTGTCGCATTAACACCTTCCGGCCAGTGACTCGTATTTTGGAGACACAATCCATAGACCTTATCTACATCATCTTGTGTTCTGACCGTTACGTTTTCGCCGATTGTTAATGTAGTCCAAACTGTATCTTTTTTTGACCATGGAGCACCATATACGGTGATTACACTCTTGTCGTGGTTATAAGTACCACTACCGGTACCACGGATTATATCACCGTTTCCGATGATATCCAACGAACCTTTCAAAATTTGAATAACACCCTTATTGTTTGCGCCAGTGATGTTGTTTCCATTCAAATTCAAAGTAATGTTCTGACCATCTCTGTTGAGCACATTCGGGTTTGTCTTACTAATAGTTCCCGTAATGTGCGGCATTACTACTGCCGCGTTCGGCGCAATCTGGGCGTTCAGCGTAATAGTACCAGTTTGACCGGCACCGATAAAGTCAATGGCCTCTTGCAGGTCATTGCAGGACTTTGTAGCCCCACTTGTCTGGTTAACGACCGTTATATCGTCTGCCCAGGCGTTTGTGCCGATCAGCAACGCTGTTGCCATCAGCACGAGTGAATAAATTTTTTTCATAGGTTAATTAAATTTTGTTAATTAATTTTTTGTTAATTAGTTTAACATTTGTTGGTTGATTGATTTTGTTTTTTCTTTTTTGTAATTAAATAAATTTTTTTGGTTAATATTTTAGTTAATTATAGTTAATTAATATTGTTGGTTATTTTTCATAGTGCCAATACATCTGCATATTCTTCTTGTTCTTGAGCAGTCAGCAAATCAAGATTAGAGTTCACCCAACGGCGTTCAGCCACCGAATGAATATCTTTTTTAGTGACGCCTGCTTTACGCAACATCATCTGAAATAAATCTTGTTGCCTCCGCAGTAACTCCTTTCTTCTCGTAGCTGTCATAATTCTAATTCCTTTCTATATTTGTTTCTTTCTATTTTAAACATAAACCTAAAAACCGGCTTCCGATTTAAACCTACCGAATTCGGTGGGTTTAAAATCAGGATTGTGCATCAATTCCCATGTTCCAAGGTATTCCAACGTATTAATAGAGCGCATCCAATGGCTGATTATCAGCGAAGGGTCATTGTCTTTGTAACGCGTCCATTATTTAGTTAATTAGTTTGTTTCTTATTTGTCATCTCTTTCGCTAAACGGCGTAGGTACTTCGCTGCTCGGGCGAGCATCGACTCATCCTCGGCTATGGTGCCCAGATTCCGCAATATGTCTGCATTCAACTGTACCGTATTCATATCAACCTCCTTTATTTAGTTAATCTTTATTAAGTTACTTTTTTGTCGTTGTACCTTAATATTTTCTTATTATCGGTAAACAATGACCGATATTGTCAAAGAGAGTTATTATCCGATGTCAATTTTTTTACTTCTTTATCAAAGTCTGAGTTTATAATTTGCGTCTTATTAAAAGTAGCGTATTCTTTTTCTGCTTTTGCTTCTGCTACAGCTCTGGATACTCGTCCTTTGTCCGGTAAGATGTTGTAGCGCCTAAAGGAAAGAAACTCATTCACACTCTGCGCGAACTGCTGCATCGTAAAGGCATTCTCTCGCTCAATTAAATCCTCAATATAATCAAAGAATCCCGTTACTGCTCTTTCTAAACGGCGAATCGATTGCTCGTCCAGATAGTTCTTTGCTACTGTAACATCCGACTTCAAAATGCGCCCATCCGGTGAGTTCTTCCATGTAGTCAGTCCCATATGCGGCTTGGTATGATCTGCTGTGTCGTAAATAATCTCTGCCGCTGTTTTCCCTGTAATGGCATAATGGAACTTATTTTGTATCATCGCGTAAAAGTCACGTGTTGTCTGCGATGTGCGGTCATAATCGATACTACATTCCGCATATATATCCGTGATTTGCTGCCAAATGCGACGCTCCGAAGCCCGTATGGAACGAACGCGCTCCAATAACTCGCGGAAATAATCTTGTCCGAATACCGCTTTGCCTTGTTTCAAACGATCGTCGTCCAGAACAAAACCTTTGCGGATATATTCGTTCAGCGTTTTTGTCGCCCATTGGCGGAAACGCGTTGCTTGCTTGGAATTAACACGGTAGCCAACCGAAATAATAGCGTCCAAATTATAAAATTTGGTAAGGTAATTCTTACCATCAGAGGCAGTTGCCGAAATTTTCTCGGTAACTGAATTCGCCTCCAATTCACCGGTGGAAAAGATATTCTTAAGATGTACGCCGATATTGTCGCTGGAACATCCGAATAGTTCGCCCATGGCTTTCTGAGTCATCCAAAGAGTCTCGTCTTTGATGATGACCTGTACTTTTTCGGAATATTCCGGTGTGTTATATAATATGAACGCAATATCTTTGCTCATTCTTAATCGTTATTTCACTCTTCAATCTCCACGCCTTGCAGGGTGTAGGTCTTGTTGCCGCGGAGGATGTAGATTTGGTCACCGCGGAGGATCTTTGTACATTGTACATTGTTACCTTGTACATCCTCAAGGGCTTGCGACTTATCCTGCGATGTGTAGGTAGCACGGTAGGTGGCGTCGCGGGTCACGCGAACGACTGCCGGAGTCCATCCCTTGAAGGTATAGATATACTGATCATCCGCCTCCTTGGCCGGTGTCTCGCCGTCATATACCGGCATTGCGCCGTACTCTACCTTCTGCCGATCCAGCTCCGTACCATCCTCATTGAGCCACTTGACGGTATAGCTGTTCAGTTCATCATCAAAGCGGGCGGTATAGGTAGCATCGCCTGTTACCGTAGTTATCTCCGGAGACCATCCGGCGAAAGTATAGGTGTACTGCGCGTTCGGTTTTTTCGCAGGCTCCTCACCGGAATATACCGGTGTGCCGCCGTATGGGAAAACAGCCGTCTGGAGAAGCGTCTTGTCGTAGTTCCGGAAGGTGATGGTATAATCCTTCGGTACGCGCTTGAAGACCGCCGTATAGCTTGCCTCGCCCGTCACGGGTACTATCTCCGGAGACCAGCCGGCGAAGGTGTAGTAATAATGCTCCTCCATCGGTTCGGACGGGGTCAGGTGCGTACCCGGCGTCTCGCCGTATGCTACCGTCATCTGATCCAGAACGGTGATACCGTCTTCAAAATAGAAGGTCACGGTGTACGTATTCACGATGGTATCAAAGACCGCGGTGTAAGTGGCATCGCCGGAGACGGGGGCTAATACCGGGCTCCAACCCTTGAAGGCGAAGGTGTATTGTGCGGTGCGCTCCTTATTTATATTCGCGTGCGCGGGCGCGGCACCGAACTCGACTATCGTCTCCTCTATCAGCGAACCGTCATCGTTGAGCCACGTGATGGTGTAGCCTTTCTGCGTCTCGGTATAAGTAGCCGTATAGGTTGCCTCACCGGTTACGGTAGCAATTGCCTTGTCCCATCCGGCAAAGGTATAGCTATATTGCGCGGTGGCATCTTTGGTCGGATCTGCCGGAGCGGTAGGCGTAGCGCCATAGTCAACTTCCGTGCTCTTCAGTACCGCACCATCTTCGTTCTTAAAGGTAACGAGGTACTTGTTAACCGTACTGCTAAAGGTTGCCGTATAGGTAGTGTCTTTTGTAACAGTAGCAATTGGTATATCCCAACCTTTGAAGGTGTAGGTGTATTGCGCATCACCTTGTTTAACCGGAGTGGTTCCAATGTATTCCGGAGCTACGCCATACGCTACCTCCGTACTCTGGAGAGTGGTCTCATCGTTCTTGAAGGTAATGAGGTATTTGTTAACCGTGCTATCAAAGATCGCAGTATAAGTTGCTTCACCTATTACGGATGCAATCGCCTTGTCCCATCCGGCAAAGGTATAGGTGTATTGCGCGGTGGCATCCTTAGTCGGATCTGCCGGAGCGGTAGGCATAGCGCCATAGTCCAGTGTTTCGCTCTTCAGCTCCGTACCGTCTTCGTTCTTAAAGGTAACGAGGTACTTGTTAACCGTACTGCTAAAGGTTGCCGTATAGGTAGTGTCTTTTGTAACAGTAGCAATTGGTATATCCCAACCTTTGAAGGTATAGGTGTATTGCGCATCACCTTGTTTAACCGGAGTGGTTCCAATGTATTCCGGAGTTACGCCATACACTACCTCCGTACTCTGGAGAGTGGTCTCATCGTTCTTGAAGGTAATGAGGTATTTGTTAACCGTGCTATCAAAGATCGCAGTATAGGTTGCCTCACCTATTACGGATGCAATCGCTTTATCCCAGCTCTTGAAGGTATAGGTGTATTGCGCTGTTGCAGCTTTGGTCGGATCTGCCGGAGCGGTAGGCATGGTGCCATACTCAACTTCCGTGCTCTTCAGCTCCGTACCATCTTCGTTCTTGAAGGTGATGGTGTATTTATTAACCGTGTTATTGTATGTAGCCGTATAAGTTACATCCTCAGTAGCTGCTGCAATCGCTTTATCCCATCCCGCAAAGGTATAGGTATATTGCGCATCGGCAGCCTTGGTGGGAGCCGCAGGAACACTTGGTATCCTTCCCTCTAACAGCACTTGATCCGGTAGTAAGGGTGTATTATCATCATTGACAAAACGTATGGTGTATTTCGGATCGCACGCATAGAAATAATGGTTGTCTATATATGAATACAATATTCCTGAAGTTGACCAACTTCCGATTGTTTCATGACGGAGTTTATTGTCTGATAGATCATAATTATAATCATTTTGCGCAATCATCAGCCATCTATCATTCACCCAGCGATAATCTTGATTCAAAATCTCGTTTCCATTTGAATTATATGCATATCTTTTCCACTGTTTGTTTTCCCACGCGCCGTTAGAATATTGGAAGATTTTTCTATCTATTGTACGCCCTTGGTTATCATAAATATATTCAGTTTTTTGGTTGGGATTCCAATCATTGTTTACCCAAGAAAAAGATATAGATGATTGTTGTTTACCTGTCGAATAATAAGTCATTTCAGTTTTCGAAAAACCATACCAACCATTGCCTGACCAAATATACTGTGATTGCATTAATTGGCGATTAGCATTATCATATAAATATTGATATCTAAAGACCCCAACCCATTGATTATTAGACCAATTTAGCCGCTGATTCATAATCGTATGGTCTGTTTCGTCATACTCAAACTCAATTTTATAAGAAGGTACCCAATCATTGTTAGCCCATGATACATAGTGTGCTTCATATAAAGTTTTACCTGTAGCAGAATATCTCATTGTATCATTCTTCACACCAATCCAATTGGAATCACTACTACATATCCAGGATGCATCAACTGTTTGCCGGATACCATCAACCGTTATGTCGCTAATATCCGTGCGGGTCATGGATGTCATCGTCCATTTAGTACCATCCCAATGGGCATTATGCACCATAATCTCTGTACCGGCAGCATTGTAGGTCTTCGCTGTACGGTCAGAATAGATCCACTCCGTACCCACATAGGTATAGGTCTTAATGGTGTCATTCTTACCGGCGGCATTATAATGCCAATCGCTACGGCTCGTTCCTACCCACGCATCGTTTTGCCAAGAATAGGTAGCTTCCTGTGTGGTTTTGGAACCATCATAATCCGTGGTCTTGCGGGTGGAGTTGACCCAAGCAGCCGCATCGGCAGACCATGATTGCGTGATCACTTCCGTTGCTTTCTTGCTGCTGTTGAATGTTGTGAGGGTACGGCTTCCCGTTCCAACCCATACACCATCTGTCCACTTGTAAGCACAACTCTCGTTCTTATTACCTGCCGCATCATATCCCGATACTGTCCACACATTCTCCACCCACGCGTTATTGGTCCACTTGTAAGTGATATTGCCTGTTTGTTTGTTGGCGCTATTGAATGTGTACGTTGTCTTCTTGGAACCTTTCTGTACGCCGTTGGTATAGGTGTAGTTCTCAATCAGGATAGTATTCCCTGCTGCGTCATAGCCGGTGTTCTCCTGCAGAGTAATCTGCCAGTCATTATTCACCCAAGAGGATTTCTCATGCAGCGTCTGCTTAGCAGAAGGACCATTGAATTCCCATATTTCTTTGCTGGAACCAACCCATGCGCCATTGGACCATGCATAGATAATCGAACTTGTTTTCTTCTTAGCGCTATTGAAAACGTATTGTTCCTTCTTGGTGCCTTTCCATACATTGCTCTGGAGAGCATAGTTCTCTATCAAATCATTGTTGTTGGCATCGTCATAGCCCTTAATCTCTCGTAAGGTAATTGTCCAATTGCTATTCGACAAGGTGTGCTTCTCGTGCAGGGTCTGTAGCTTAGCTGTATTAAACTCCCAAAGTTCTTTCGTTCCGGCGGACCATGCAGTGCCGTTATGCGCGGTGTACTGGATTTCCAGTGTTTTAGAACCAGCGGCATTGTATTCGCGGATACGCTGGTTTGCATATGCCAACTGACCGGCGGTATTGCGTTGTTTGACCGTATATTCGGTCTCACGCCCGGCAGCATCGAAGGCCCATGTGTTTTGGGTCAGCGGAGTCCATGCGTTGTTCACCCAATCGTAGGTCGTGCAGAGTGTCTCTTTGCTGCCGGTAAAAGTATGTTCCTCTTTGGTCGTTCCCTTCCATGTGCCGGTGGCGTTATCCCATGCGTAGGTGGCGGTGAAAGTGGTATTTCCGTTGGTACCTTCTTCTGTACGACCGGTACCGACACGGGTTCCATCGGCGTTGACTGTCCAGGTCATCGTGCGGGTCGTGTCGCCGTACTCATAGACGGCTACGCTCTCCAGCACGGAGTCCGCGTTGTATGTCTGAATCGAATCAATGGAGCACGCAGTAGCGGTAGCGCGTCTGGGCGCGCGTAAGGGTTCCCGTACCAGAGGGGCAACGTACCATTCCGGATCAGCATTACCCAGACTGTCCGTTGCTATTTCTGTAGCCATGATGACGGCTGAGGCTGCCATCAGGAGAAATAAGATATGTGCTCTCTTCTTGTTCATTAATAATAAATCTCTAACTCTCACGCGTGCACGTTTATGGGTGCGCCATATTTTGCGACGCAAAATTACTGCTTTTTTTTGACATATGCAAGAATATGCACAAGAAATGATAAAAAATCCACATTTTGTTACACAAAAGTGACAAAAAGTAGGTGGGGGGGGGGTAAAAATGAATATAAAATTATGCATATAGACACCCCGCGAGAGGCTACGAAAAAAATAGAAATTATAACCGCTCTGCGTGAATGTGATCGCTACGTGCCGAATGGGTTTTTGAAGCGACCGAAGGGAACGATTTTTTGAGAGCGAAGCGAGTTTTTGTAAGGCGGTAGTACGGTTACTTGTAATTATTATTTTCTCCGAGCAACGTGAGGTATTTTTACTATTTTTTTCGTTGTAAACAGTTCCTTTTGGTACGTCCTGCTCCACGATTATATTAAAAATAAGTAAACCGATGCCCCTCAGCCGCTTAGGGATGGTGCTCCAGCAGGCAGGCTATCAAAGCAAGCGGGTAGACCGGCTGACAGGCGGACACCCTTTCTCCAAAATACACACACCCACGCGTGTGTGTGAGATTTATAAACGAGGGTGTCCGCCGTCAGCCGTCCGCCCATCCGACATCCCTCCAACTTCGGTCCAAAGCCGCGATATGGCCGCGACGTGACCGCGACCTCACGGATAGGTAACAGATAAATGTCAAACGTATGAGAATTATTCCGATTATGCCGATA
>ODAI013391483.1_pt1 | contig 10781 bp, 10 predicted proteins | sample 1539321 | NCBI WGS metagenome assembly ODAI01 (sample SAMN02144231, study PRJEB22623) | gut metagenome | biome: sheep rumen | host: Ovis aries | place: New Zealand | reverse complement strand
TTCACAAACACCTTGAACTTCAGGGTCACCGTCTTGCCGTAGTTCGGTGCCCCGGGGTCCAGCACCTTCACCCTGGGGAACTTCATCACGTTGTCCAGATTGAGCGCGATGCTCTCGGGGTATTCCCCAGCTATCTTCACCAGCAGGCGGCACAGCTCGTCGTGCAGCTCCTGCAGCGGCGACTTCTCCCCCATAATATAGCCATATAGTTGCATATAGTATTTCGCGTGATCCTGCATCCTCAGCTCCTCGGGCGTATAATCTTTGTATTCGTTTTTCATATCTATCAGTTATTTTAGACGACAAAAAATGACACAAGGCATTGATAATCCTTGTGCAAAGCATTAGTTTCAAGTTTAAAAATATGGTCGCAAAAGTACGGAGAAATTTGCGACCAGCAAAGCTGTTTTTTTAAACAATGAAGTTGTGGGGACGATGGCGAAGGTCAACATACGGTGAGTCAGCGGCTATGCCTGTTGATAAAAAACGGCGTTAGCAAACAAAAAAGCGCCGCGGGGTTGGCCCGCGGCGCTTATTTACATATCTAATAACAATCAGTCGTACTTAAAGTGAATAGTTTAATGTGTATAGTGTATAGCCAGTAGTAAGTGTAATGACCATAAGTCTTTAAACTTGCGCCAACTGACCATCAAGTTTCAAGTTTCAAGATTCAAGTTTCAAGTTCTTTAATCCTGTAATTGAACTTCTTTTGAGAGAAGTAATGAATTTTGAAATCGCCTTACTGAGATCGAGGCAGTCATTGTAGAGTCTTGTCGCCGTTTCTTTATCTATAAATCCTACGTCTGTAGCTCTTATAAGCTGACTACGGACTTCGCCACAAGAACCTTTGGCTATGTATAGGAAGTTAACAAACTCTTTATTGCCATCTCGCTCAAAGCCTTCAGCAATGTTATCCATTATTGAACCTGCTGCAGCATGTATCTGTTGCACAAAGCGTGTGTCTTTCTTGAACTCGCCTTGTTTAGTTATGGCATACACATCCTTGCATAGGCTCCTTGCCATCTGAAAGATTGTCAAGTCTTCAAACCTTCCTACTTTACTCATCTATCTTGTATCTTGAAACCTGAATCCTGAATCTTGAATCCTGAAACCCGAATCCTGAATCTTGAATCCTGAATCTTGAATCCTGAATCTTGAAACTTGAATCCTGAATCTTGAATCCTGAATCTTGAATCCTGAAACCATTACCTTTCTATCGCCTCCTTGATACTCTCCACGATATACCGCACATCCTCATCGCTCACATACGGGCCTGCCGGCAGGCACATTCCTACTTTAAACAAAGACTCCGACACACCGTTGACATAAGAGACGCTTGTCTCGGATGTCTCGCAGAGGCACTCCTGATCTTTAAACTTGAATCTTGAAACCTGAATCTCGCCGCGTCGATAGACCGGCTGCTTGTGCATGGGTTTCCACAGCGGACGGGCCTCAATCTGGGCCTGGTCCATAATAACACGCAGTGCCTCCACGTTGGCATTCGGCTCACAGTCTGTGTGGGCGCTCTCGGCAGCATGGATGACGCCCGCGGCACCACCCACGGCGCCCGTCACAATGGTCTTGTAGGCGTTCTCCTGTCCCTTGATACGCACCTCGGGGTCAATGGTAATGGTGCAGAGCCAGAAGTTGGAATCGTAGCGGCTGTCGGGGTTGCCGTGTACCTTGATGCCCGGCACATCCTTCAGCAGCACCTCATATAGAGCCTGCACGTGTTTGTGGTGGGCGATATGATCGTTCACCACCGTCATCTGGCCACGTCCGATGCCGGCACAGATATTACTCATGCGGTAGTTGAAGCCGATCTTCTCATGCTGGTAGTAGGGGTAGCTCTCGCGGTACTGCGTGGCGTACATCATGATCTCGCGCCAGTGTTCCTCATCCTCAGTGATGAGGGCGCCGCCACCAGAGGTAGTGATCATCTTGTTGCCGTTGAACGACAACACGCCATATTTTCCGAAGGTACCCAGCACCTGACCGTTCCAGCGACTACCGAAGCCCTCAGCGGAATCCTCGATAACGGGGATGTCGTAGCGGTTGGCAATCTCCATAATGCGGTCAATCTGGTACGGCATACCGTAGAGGGCCACGGGGATGATAGCCGCAGGCTTCTTCCCTGTCTTGACGATGCGGTCCCAGATAGCCTCCTCCATCAGTTCGGGGTCCATATTCCATGAATCCTTCTCCGAATCCACGAAGACAGGCTTCGCACCGAGATAAGTGATGGGGTGCGACGAAGCACAAAACGTGAACGACTGCACAATCACCTCATCTCCCGCCTTCACTCCGGCAGCAATCAATGCTAGATGCACTGCAGCGGTACCAGCCGAAAGTGCGACAACACGCTTATTCTGTCCAACGAACTCTTCCAAGTCCTTCTCAAAGCCGTTGACATTCGGTCCCAGCGGCACCACCCAGTTGGTGTCAAAAGCTTCTTTGATGTATTTCTGTTCAAGACCAGCTTCGCTCATGTGAGCGAGACATAAATAAATTCGCTTTTTATCAGCCATAATATTATGATTATTATTGATTTCCTTATTGTTCTTAAGTTCTTTTATTTTAGAGAGGATCTTTAATTGGACCGTAATCCGAACGTTCCGGTGTCCCTTCATGATACCATAGGTTGCCAGATTTGTGCGTTGAAACCAGATAAGCACCCTTTCGTTTTAAGACTCTAGAAATCAATGGATCAAGATAATGACCATAAGATTCAGTGGTAACAACACCTATTTTCGGATTCATCCAATTAATCATTTTACAATTAAGATTACCACGACTTCCATGGTGGGGAACTTTTAGAAAATAAACATCTTTAATCTTATCCCTATCAGTATCATACATTTTTTCAAACGCTTCTCTTCCTGCATCACCCGGGAAGTAAAAACTTTTACCATCGTCTGTCCTGAAAATAACTAAAATACTAGTCTGATTATGTGACGAGGGATCATCTTTAGCATTATCTAGTGTAGGACTACTAACTTGATTTGACAAAGAAGAGAAGAGCACTTCTTCTGATTCGGTCAAAGAATCTTCGACGGGCTCAAGTTTATTCCTAAAAGAAAGCGATTTTTCTTCGTAATATTGTTTGGTTGGCCCAAGTACCTCAATATGATTGTCAAATTTTTCGAATACAGAATTTGAGAAAGCTTCTTTAACAATTATATTCTTTCGCACTTTTTCAAGTACATCAAACAGATTTTTCCCATTAGACAAAGTATATACACTCCGAGCCTCTTTTTCTGCATTGGCTTGAATCCTATATCTTTTTACATCATCAACACTTACATGTTTGCCCGGGTCATTTATCCATAATTCTTTAACATCAACCGAAGTACCAGGGTTATCATACATGTTTTCCAAGAGGTATAAAATACCACCAAAATGATCCGAATCACAATGTGTACAAACCGCAAGGTCTATTTTATATGTATCATACCTTTCTCTTATGAATTTATGTATATTCTCACCGTCGCTATAGTTTCCTGCATCAATTAATACTACATACTTTTTGTTATCTTCGTCAAAGAAACGAATCAAACAAGCATCAGCAGCTCCTACGTTCAGTATGTCTATTTCGTATTTCTTTATTATCATATCCGTTCTTTAAAACTCAATAATTATTAATGTCATCATTCAATCCAAGAAACACATTATACATCTTTTTTGCAAAGATAAGTCCATTTGAATATGCCAAATACATTATCAGCACACTTATAAAAACAAGAACTATTGCCAACCATAAATACACAGAACCAAAAGGTATTGCCGTCCACCACTTGTTAATAGCTGCCAAAACAAACACCAACAAAGCATCTACAAATACCGCTGCGGTAAGATTCCGATAAAACCCATAAATACAATTATAATCAAAGAGGATATCATCAAAACGGGTAACATCCAACAACCAATCGACAACCTCATCAACTTGCTTTACATATTTATCGTTTTCATGCGTTTTGTTGCGAATCTGCTGTAAGTCAACACGTTTCTTTAACTTGATTTTCTTTCTGATTTCTAACTTTTTCTCATCAGAAAAATTAACATCATTGCTATAAAGAAGTCGAGTTGTAGGTTTTATACGCTTGCTAAACAGTATTTTTTCAGGGTACAATTTGGAAATATCTCTCAGAAACAACCTGAGAAAAAAGAACAACGATGCACTAATGGCCGATATAGAGATGATGTATATAATTGCATTCCCCCAATCTTTGCTCACCAAATAATCATCAACGCCAAGTGTTAAACCCAAAACAATTGGAACAATTAATGAAATATACGCGGGTCGCTTTCTAGCTATATTATCATACCTCTTGTTCCTTTTATCCTTTGTTTGACTATCTAATTGTATCATAACTTCTATTTATTAATAAAACACAAGTCCTTTTATTAACCTAACACCCCTGTTTCATAAGGAATATACTCCCACGTTTTATACCCATGGTCATCTATGGTTTTGACAACCGAACTACTAATGAACTTTAATGAGCCTTTTCCATTGTTTTGAATATATTCCATTTCTCTCACATCCTCAAGTATCAATTTTGTGTCGGCAATGTCTTCACGTAATGCCACATTCATTCCGTACATACCTTTTGATGGTACTGATGGATATAACACACCGTCCAATCTGCTTGCATACATCAGCATTTCGGCAATTGTTGCTGACACAATGTAGTCATAATCATTCAGAGGGTAAACAGGCTTAGCGAATTCTTGTGTAACGTATTTAATATACTCATCAAAACAAAACACCTCATCCAAAAATGTTTTTTTGCTTACAAGTTCTTCCTTGGCAGCTGCAAGCAATTTGTTATTAACAGCGTCAGGATATACTGACTCATGAGCAAACACTGCAAGCTTTAGTTCATCGTTAGCTCTCCATCTTGACAAGGTATATTGTTCCGTTCCATTTAATTTTTTGTCACCTTTGCATAGTTTAGAGGCTTCAAAGAGAGCTATTGCCCGCATATTGGATAATGGTTCGTCAATATGGCATATTGTACCATAAAAAGCAGTTTTACCTGGAAGTGTGGCTCGCTGGGGTTTTGTATTTTGATTAGAAGGCCTATAGGTAACAGCTTTGCGCTCGTAAAAACCCACACCAGGACGTATCCTTTCAATAAAAGCACCTGCAGGAATTGTTATTCGCAAGATTTTTGGTTGGAACTGACTTACTAATTCTTTAACTGCATCGTAAGGATAACTCGACAAATCCAACTTGTTGAGTGCTGCGATAATCTCCTTGTTATTCATGGTGTGCTTTCTTTGGCAATAAACATCTTCCATCTGCCCTCTTCCATCTTACATAATCATTTCCACCTCGGCCAAAACATAAACCTGCAAAACTAGCAGATACCAATCAAAATTTAATCGAACATTTTATCCCCTCTAACAAACATGGAACAGTTAGCTGTCGCTTGTCTCCATTATTGTTTTATTGGCTTCTTTGATAACAACATTAAGATTACCCTTTCAAACCTGAATATTACTTTGTTTAAAGCCTCTTCATGACCATCAAACATACTGTAATTATGGAACACTTGATTCCGCAACGCATATAGTAATGAATCCAAGGATTGTTCTTTATAAGAATATCCCACATCATTGAATAAACTTAAAACTTCATTTCTGTATTTTATACAATCTTTCTCGTCATGAAAGCCAGCAACCAATTGTTCTATTTGACACGATTCCTTAGATATTTTTTTCAATTCTTCGCTAAAGTCATTTCTCTTCAATTGGCCATTCTTGTACTTTTCAATACTATCCTCTAATAAGTTGTAATGAATCTCTGAAATATAAAGTTCTACTATCTGATAGACCAAAACGAACCTTGTTAGAAAATCAGTAGTCAAACAAAGGCGATTAATAACCAAATCTCTCACATAATCATTTTGCAAATTGTTCACACTTGCTTTCTCTAAGCGGATAGGTTTGGGATGTTTTTCTATGAAATCTAATTGAGGATAACCTAAACCTATCGCCCCCTTGTATTTATAAAAGCCCAAACAAGCTAATGAAAGCACGTAGTCTTCTAGTTTGAAATCCGGTTTTGTTTTTTTATGAACTGCTAGAACAAAAGCATCAGGAAAACTATCCGACAATAATCCTGTTGCTTCATTATCAATCTTCAACAACAACTTCCTATAGGCAACAAACATGTATGACAGTAAAAGTCGATCATCCGCTTCTTCTGATTCCAGCAAAGATATAGGGAAAAGAAAGCCCCCTCTATCTACCGAACCATCAAAAAAAACTTCATACCAATTTACCTCTTTGTGAAGAAAAGGATTGTTCAATAAAAAGATATCAAAACTGTCATCTTTTAAATCTGGATATATGTTTTTAGTATTTGGTAAATACTGATATGGACAGTTTATTCCGTTTTTTGTAAGCTGAAAACAGGACTCATCCTGAAAGAATTCAACCTTGCACATATTTACATGGTTTCTCTTTCATATTGTTTATAGGCATATTCCACTGCCAACTTAATATTCATATAGGAATCGCCATCTTTTGACAACAAACCACGGTAGAAGTGAAAGAAAAACAATCGTTGGTCGTTTCCTATCTTTCTTGCATTGTCACGCACAGCTTCCATTTTAACCATCAACAAATCCAGACCTGATTTTACTTCTTCAAAATCACCTTGTTCGACATCTCCCTTCAATGTTTCAATTTTGTCTGTAATCTTTTTGTCTATAAGCCTACCGACAGCAGCTCCGAAGCCAGTCAATGACTGCGACTTATTAAATATGCCTACAACGTTTTGAGCAAACACCCTTTCTATTTCAAGTCCATCCTTGCTCGGGCTCCAATCACCTGCTTGCTCATCAATTTTCTTGACCATACTGTGATAAAACTCCACAAACACATCAAAAAGTTCAGCCTTAGGATCTTCTTTTGTCAATTCTTGAAGGCTTTTAATGCTATTGAGTATATCAACACGTTCGAGCGATAGATAATCTCTCTCCAAATAAGAAGTGAAACCATCAACCAAATCCCTAAACCGATATTCGCCCAATTTTCTAGGGGATGCGTCATCCACTTCTCTAATAAACCTAATGCCATTCCTTTCTTTATCGATGTAATCAGAATAGATTATCTCTATTTGATGTCGAGTTGACATCTGAGTTTGGCCAGTATTGTAAGTAAGCATTCTGTAGAGAATCCCAAACTTGTTTATTCCAGTATAGAGTTCAATACGAATCGGATGATTCTGCACGCTACTCTCTTCTGGATTGCCCAATATTTCTTTGAGCAAATCCCTGATCGTATATGATCTCTGCAAGCCATCCAGAATTATGATTTCATCCTTACTGCTTTTTATCACATCAAGGACATTTTCATCTTCCCCTATGCTTTTCGACAAAGCTAATACAATAGGAGGCATAATGCAACCTTGTTTTAAATCGTCTTTTAATAAACTGTATATCGTGGAAGACGACTTAACCCTACGTCTTTGGTATTCATTATTCTTAAGAATATTTTGAGCTATGTCATAATACTCTTGAATAGTCATTTCAATCATATAGTTCTTACAGTCTATACGATTATCCACTATAGAATCTCCTAATGATTTCATTTGCAAAGATTTTACTAATAACAATTATTATAACTTCTGTGTACCTTCACCATAATGCAAAAATAAAGCCCCAAGTTTGTTCACCAACAGAGTCACACGTCTATAAGCAATCACCTCCACCTCAACCTAAACATACAACTGCAAAACCTTCAAACGCCTTTCAGAAACGAACCTATACCATACCAAATTCACTCCCCGTCCCTAAAACGAAGGAATTCATTATAGTCGCGGATATAATCTTCTTTCAGATAGATGTCGCTGGCCAGAACCATGCAGACGGCTCCAGACGAGAAGTCCTCCAGGTCACGCCACATTCCTGGTTTCACATAGAGGCCTTGATAGGGGCGATTAAGGAAGAAGGAACGTTTGCATTTGCCATCGTCCAAAGTCACTGTAAAAGAACCCGAGGCGGCGATGATGAGTTGACTAAGCTCCTTATGGGCATGGGAACCGCGGTTCTCGCCACCTGGCACGTCGTAGAGATAATAGACACGTTTCACGTCGAAGGGCAGTGTCTGACTGTTCTCCACAACGCTCAAGTTGCCCTTGCGGTCGCTATGATGCCTATCAAGCTCCACCATGGTGCAATCAAAGACGTTATATTTTGTGGTTAGTGGTGAGCGGTTAGTGGTTAGTGGAGCCTTCGAACATGAATCCTGAATCTTGAAACCAGAAACCTTTCTGTACTGCAAGTATTCATCATACTCCCTGATATAATCCTCTTCCGAGTAGTGTTCCGAGCCGAATTCCAAAGCCAGCGAGTTGGTGGAGAAGTTGTTTATCTCCCGCCAGAGGCCAGCAGGGACATACAGGCCATAGTAGGAGCGGTTGAGAGAAAAGGTTTTCTTGTTCTGCCCGTCATCCACCACAACATCAAAAGATCCGGACAGGGCCACAATGAACTCCTGATTCTGTCTGAATGCATGGCCACCACGCTCCTCTCCGCCCGGCACATCATAAATCCAATAGGTGCGCTTGATTTCAAACGGAATGTGGTTGTTCTGCTCCGCAAAAGACAAGTTGCCTCTTGCGTCGAGGAATTTAGGGAGTTCGATTATTTTTACATCATTAACACTTACCATTTCTTTTTCTTTTTGAACACTTAGTTCTTTTTTCGAACACTAATTGCACGAATCTAACGAATCTTTTAAAGAACTATTCGTTCTTTTTCCAGTTCATCTGAACAGCCGAAGTTTAACAGCAAACCTAACCGATAGCCGGTGGCGTGAAGATAATTATAGACTTGAGACCGGTGAGCGTCATCTAATGCGTTTACCGCCTTCAGTTCTACAATTATCTTCCCAAAGCATACGAAGTCTGCTTTGTAGGTTTGCTTCAGCTCCACCCCGTCATACACTATCTTAAGTTCTTTCTCTCGCTCATACGGAATATTCCGCCTTTGGAACTCTACTCCAAGAGCCTCCTGATAAACTGCTTCAAGGAATCCATGACCAAGAGTGTTATAGACCTTTAGTGCAGCTCCAACCACTTCATAACTCTCTTCCTTAAATATTATCATGTTATTCCTTTTAAACACGAATTATATTAGATGGCAATCCTAATTGGGATTGATTTGCTGACAGCAATTATTGTTATTCTTTTGAAGCATCTTGAAAGTTCACTTTTAGAAGTGCTTCCAAATAATAACAAGTTATCATCTAATATAAGGCGTATAATTTATTCGTGTTATTCGTGAGATTCGTGTTCGTTATTAAACGTGAGCAAGCGTTCCGCTGTTCACATCTGCTATCATCTCATCAATGACCTTCAGCAGATACTGCCCGTACTGGTTCTTCAGCATCGGCTTGGCCAGCTCGCGCATCTTCTCTTCGCTAATCCAGCCGTTGCGGTAGGCGATGCCTTCCAAGCAGGCCACTTTCAAGCCTTGACGCTTCTCTATTACCTCTACAAATGTGGATGCCTCACTAAGGCTGTCGTGTGTACCCGTATCCAGCCAAGCAAAACCACGGCCAAACACTTGTACCTTCAGCTCACCGTCTTTCAGGAACTCCTGGTTCACCGTGGTAATTTCCAGCTCGCCACGGGCGGATGGCTTGATGGTCTTGGCCACATTCACCACCTTGTTGGGGGAGAAATAGAGACCCACCACGGCATAGTTACTCTTAGGCTCTTTCGGTTTCTCTTCAATGCTGAGGCAGTTGCCATTCTTGTCGAACTCAGCTACACCGTAACGCTCCGGATCGGAAACCCAGTATCCAAATACAGTGGCCTTCTTATTCTCTTCTGCATCCTTCACGGCATTGCGAAGAAGGGATGTGAAGCCCGCACCGTAGAAGATATTGTCACCCAGCACAAGACAGGCACTTTCGTTGCCGATGAACTTCTCTCCAATGATGAAAGCCTGTGCCAGTCCATCGGGCGAAGGCTGCTCTGCATATTCGAAGTGTACGCCGTAGTCGGAGCCATCGCCCAGCAGGCGTTTGAAGCCCGGCAGGTCGTAAGGCGTGCTGATGATAAGTATATCGCGAATCCCCGCCAACATCAAGGCCGAAATCGGATAATACACCATCGGTTTGTCATAGATGGGAATAAGTTGTTTACTCACACCCTTGGTGATAGGGTAAAGGCGGGTACCACTGCCGCCTGCTAATACGATACCTTTCATAATTATCTGTTTTTATACATTTGTTCGTAATATTGTTGATAGTCACCAGAGGTTACATTATCCATCCACTCCTGGTTGTCGAGGTACCAGCGGACGGTCTTCTCGATGCCCTCCTCGAACTGCAGGCTGGGCTCCCAGCCGAGCTCGCGCTGCAGCTTGCTGCTGTCGATAGCGTAGCGCATGTCGTGGCCGGCACGGTCGGTGACATAGGTGATAAGGTCCATGTCCTGTCCCTCGGGACGGCCCAGCAGACGATCGACGGTATTGATGACCACCTTGATGATGGCGATGTTCTTCCACTCGTTGAAGCCGCCGATGTTGTAGGTCTCGGCCACTTTGCCCTCATGGAAGATGAGGTCGATGGCGCGGGCGTGGTCCTCGACATACAGCCAGTCGCGCACGTTCTCGCCTTTGCCATAGACGGGCAGCGGCTTGCGGTGACGGATGTTATAAATAAAGAGGGGTATCAGCTTCTCGGGGAACTGATAGGGGCCGTAATTGTTGGAGCAGTTGGTCACGACGACGGGCATACCGTAAGTATCGTGGAAGGCA
>ODAI013256560.1_pt1 | contig 10781 bp, 7 predicted proteins | sample 1539321 | NCBI WGS metagenome assembly ODAI01 (sample SAMN02144231, study PRJEB22623) | gut metagenome | biome: sheep rumen | host: Ovis aries | place: New Zealand | reverse complement strand
GCTTAAATACACTCAATATACAGATAAGGGCTCACGCCAAATAAACGAAGATTCGATCGGCTGCTTTTCCAACGGAGAAAACCGCTGTTTTGTTGTATGCGATGGGCTTGGTGGTCACGGAATGGGGGACGTTGCTTCTCAAGTTGTTGTTGACGTCTTTGAGAGTCAGTTCAAGCAAACATCGAATATGGCTGATTTTTTGCCAAACGCTTTCGAGGCGGCGCAGTCGATCTTGCTTAGCGAGCAGGCTGAAAGAAACGCGAAAATGAAGATGAAAACGACGTGCGTCGCTTTGGCGACTGATGAAAAGAACGCTTACATCGGTCACGTAGGAGACTCACGTCTATACGTTTTTTATAAAAACAAGGTCAAATACCGCACGTTGGATCACAGTATTCCTCAAATGCTTGTCCTCTCAAAAGAGATAAAAGAGAGCGAGATCCGTAATCATCCCGAAAGGAACTATGTGCTTAGGGTAATGGGGATCAACTGGGAAGACCCGATGTATGAAATATCTCCTTCAATCAAACTGAAAAAATGTCAGGCGTTTCTTCTGTGCACAGACGGCTTCTGGGAGTTGATTTTGGAGGAAGATATGTGCAGACTTTTAGCCGAATCGGATTCCTGTGAAGAATGGCTTGAAAAAATGGCCGAGATCGTTAAGAAAAACGGTGAAGGAAAAAATATGGACAACTATTCGGCAATAGCTGTCCTGAATGTAAAATGAGAGGCGCTTATGCAGAGCCATAAAAACAACTATACATTGTATGACGAAAACGCGGTCTTTGAGGTCGCTCTGCTTTCGGTGATAGGAGACAGAGAGGATCAGCAGGACAGCGCCGGTTATCAGATGAAAAAGAACGAAGGATTGATTACCGTATGCGACGGTATGGGCGGTCATGAAGGTGGTCAGATCGCCAGTACACTTGCCACGGAAGTGCTGCTTGATTCATATTTGGAGGAGTTTCCTTTGGATGATCCGCACTCATGGTTAATGGATATTGCAGGGGACATCGACAAAAGGATCGCTCTGCTCAAAAACCGGAACGGTGAACTAATGAAAGCGGGATCGACCATTGTAGCGGTTTGTATCCGTGAAAAAGAGTTGTATTGGCTTTCCGTTGGCGACAGCAGGATATACCTTTTCAGAAAAGGAGAGCTGGTTCGGGCGACGGCAGATCACAACTATAAACAAATACTCGACAGACAATACAAATCAGGTCAAATCAATGAAGAAACATATAACGGGAATATCGAGAAAGGCGAGGCTTTAGTGAGCTTCCTCGGACTGGACGGGCTGCCGTTTATTGAGTCAAATGATATTCCGTTTGAGTTGTTGAGCGGAGATAAAATCTTACTGACCACAGACGGCCTTTACAAAGTGTTGTCTGATGAAAATATTAAAAGTATCATTTCAAATTTTGAAAATATCAATGACGCGCTCACAGCTATTGAAGCGAAAGCACAGAGATGTGCCGAAAAGATAATTAGAGATAATATGACTGTTGCATTGATAAAAGTAAAATAACCGGAGGAATCAATTATGGATGTAAAAAAATGTGTGAACGGACATTTCTTTGATGCGGATAAATATCAGCTCTGTCCTCATTGCGGGGCGTCGGTAGAAGCTCAAGTCGAATTCACGGAGGTTACAAAAGAAGAAAAAAACGAAAGCTCACGTCAGTTTCCTTGGAAAAAGCGTAATCATAAAAAAGAAGCCGAAGTGACTCCGATGCCGCAGAAAACTATGGGCAAGACCTTCAGTGTGTTTGATGAACCGCCTAAGCCTTTGCCGCAAAGCAAAGTAGTAAAAAGCAGTCCGGTCGTATCACAGAAGCCGGTTGCCCAAAAGCCGATGGAGCCGGTTGAGAAAACAAATAAATTATATACACCGTCTGATGTTTTGGTTCAGTGTCCTAAATGCGGGAATCAAACCTCTGATACTTCGCGCTTTTGCAGATACTGTGGTGCCGCGGTTTATATCAGTTCACAAAATGATAATAAACAAGTTGAAAAGGCGGTTGCTGAGAATTATGATCCTCAGCGTGATATTTTCAGCAACAGCCGAACAGACGAAGCCGGCAATATAACGGGATCGTTTCCTGATAACACACCTCAGGATCTTCCTCCGGCAGATCCAAACAATGAGATCAAGCAGCCGGAACCTGTTGCAGAGACCGTTGTTCCTGAAATAAAAGAAGAAAAGCCTAAAGAATCGCTTGAAGCAGCGGTAAGAAACGCAGTCTCGGCAAGTGAAGGAAAAACTATCGGCTTTTTCAGTATGGGTACAAATGAGACCTCGATAAAATCCGAGCCTGTTGTAGGTTGGATCGTCTGCATCAAAGGTGAACACTTTGGCGAAAGCTTTAATATCTCAGCCGGAAGAAACTCTGTGGGACGTGCTCCTATCAACAAAATAGTCATCAGTAACGACAACGCCGTATCAAGAGAAAAGCATTTATGGATATCTTATGATCCTAAGCACAGAGAGTTTTTTATCCAGCCCGGAGAGAGCAGCGGATTGACATATTTAAACGATGAGAACGTAATGGAATACAGAAAATTAAAAGCAAAGGATATAATCGAGTTTGGTAAGGGCAGTTATATCTTTATACCGCTTTGTGATAAAGACTTCAGCTGGGAAGAGTATTTATAATCTGAGGAATTAAAAATGGGAATTTGTTATTCGTGTTTTAGAGAATACAGTGATGAATTTGACGTTTGTCCGTATTGCGGAGCTATCAAATCCAACGGTGTTGCAGAACCGGTGTACCTTTATCCGGGAACGATGCTGCTCGATCGCTATTTGCTCGGAGATACAGTAGGAGCCGGCGGCTTTGGAATCATTTACAAAGCATGGGATACAAAGCTTGAGACGATCGTTGCTGTTAAGGAGTTTTTTGCTAACCGTCTTATGACAAGAGCGGTAGGAACAACCGATGTTATTGTAAATAAAAAATCAATTCAGGAATTTGAATACCGCAAGGAAAGGTTTTTAGCAGAAGCACGGACAATGGCTAAATTCGGTAATCACCGCAATATACCGAATGTTTTTGAGTCATTTGAAGAGAACGGGACCGCTTACATAGTAATGGAACTGTTAGTCGGTCAATCGCTCAATGAATATCTTCAAGAGAACGGTAACAGGGTGGATTTGGATTTCGCGGTGGATATAGCGAACGAAGTCGGAAAAGCTTTGATCTCACTCCACAGCGAGGGAATCGTTCATCGAGATGTCGCGCCTGATAATATTTTTATTTGCGAAGGAAAAGAAACCAGGGTCAAGCTTCTTGACCTCGGCGCCGCAAAGCTTGCCGATAATACGGATGATGTTATAGATATAATATTAAAGCCCGGTTATTCTCCGGTTGAGCAGTATGATAATACTTCCAGTATCGGAAATTGGACGGATATCTATGCTCTCGGAGCAACTCTGTATGTGATGTTGACCGGGATCAAGCCCGATGAATCAACTAACCGTAAAAAAGAAGATACTTTATCAGATCCCCATGAAATAGATGATTCGATCCCGGTCAATCTAAGCAATGCCATTATGAAAGCTATGGCAATAGACCGGCATTTGAGGTTCAAAACCGTTGAAGAATTCCTTAAAGCTATCAACGGTGAAAAGAAAATAATAAGCTTAAAGAAAGAAAAAAGACGCCGTGCCGGAAAACGTTTGGCAGGAATAATCGCCGCGTGTCTTGTTGTCGCGATCGTTTCCGGGGTCGTTATAAATATTTATGCGAATAAAAAAGCGGAGCAGGGTCTTCCTGATTCGAAGATATCGGTTTGGTTTTCGGTAAAAGAAGGTTCGACCGAGACTGAGGCAATGAAGAGCATTGTTGATGATTTTACCGAAAAGTTTCCAAATGTTGATGTTGCGCTTAATCCGATCCCCGAAGCTCAGTATTCGGATGCGCTGAATAAGGCATTTGAAAGTAATTCATTGCCGACTTTGTTTGAAAGCTCAGATGTTGCAAATGATTTTTTGAAAGCAGCCGGAGACGTTACCGATATCCTCGAATCAGAGCAGGCGGAATCATGTTTGTTTTTAGACCAGTACAGCAAGTATTATCCCGACAAAAAGCAGATCCCACTTGCTATCGAGGTACCGATGGCGTATCTGATCAACAACGGAAATACAAGCGTTGAATATTCAAATTCCACATTTACCGATATTGCGGATTTTAATGCAGATAGTATAGCGGTAGATGATGAATGCAAGAGATTGATTGAGAAAAATTATGATACAGGCGATACAGTTGACGAAGATGAGTTCTTTGATAACGAAGAAAACAAATGCGCTGTATTCTTGTCGTCAAATCACGCGATGAATAGGGTAAGAGAATCGATGACAAGTTATGAAAAAACATTTTCGTATTATGCAAACGAGAAGGTTTTTTGTGACTTTGATTATGAGTGGAGCATTGGACAGGGAAACGAAAGTCAAAACAAGGCTGCAAAAAGATTACTGTCTTGGATGCTTGGAAACAACTATCAGAATTTGCTAATGGTTTCAAAGAATTCCGAGGGACAGATACCGATAAATAAAGACTGTTTCAACGCAAAGCTTGAGCAAAAAAACTATGCTCCGATAAAAGATATTTACAAACATTATTTGTTTAGCAGAGAATGGTGATGATCGTGAACAAACGCTGTATGGGTTGTATGGAATTATACAACGAAGAATATGATATTTGTCCCCATTGCGGATATATAAAAGGCACTCCTGCGGAAGAGGCTATCCATATGGAGCCCGGAACTCTTTTGCACGATAGATATATTGTCGGAAAGGTGCTTGGTTTCGGCGGCTTTGGAGTTACATATATCGGTTGGGACGGAAGACTGGAACAAAAGGTAGCTATAAAGGAATATTTGCCGGGTGAGTTTTCAACAAGAATGCCCGGGCAATCAACTGTTACGGTTTTCAACGGCGATAAAGAAGAGCAGTTCCGCGACGGAATGGAAAAATTCGTTGATGAAGCAAAGCGCCTTGCGAGGTTCCAGAATGAAACCGGAATAGTCAAGATATTTGACAGCTTTTATGAAAATGAAACCGCCTATATTATTATGGAATACCTCGACGGCGAAACCCTGACCGAAAGGCTGTCCAGAGAGAAAACGATTCCCGAGGACGAGGCAATAGATATGATTATGCCTGTTATGAATTCCTTACAGGTGGTTCATAACGAAGGGATACTTCATCGTGACATAGCTCCAGATAATATCTTTTTGACAAAGGACGGCGAAGTCAAGCTTATTGATTTCGGTGCGTCGCGTTTCGCGACTACATCGCACAGCAGAAGCTTGACTGTTATCATCAAGCCCGGATATTCTCCCGAGGAACAGTATCGCAGCAGGGGCGACCAAGGTCCGTATACCGATGTCTATGCCGTAGCTGCGACTTTGTATAAGATGATAACGGGCAAAACGCCGCCTGACGCAATGGAACGAAGGGCAAGCGTAGAGAACAAAAGAAGAGATATTCTTGTGCCTCCGCATAATTTAACGAAAAACATATCCAAAAATCGTGAAAACGCGATTTTGAATGCTATGAACGTCCAAATCGAGGACAGAACTCAGGATATTCAGTCTTTTATATACGAACTGAATGCTGATCCTCCGGTAAAACGCAGATACGGAAAGATCAAAAAAATAGATCTGTATACTTGGCCGCTGTGGCTTAAGATACTTATTCCTTCTGTTTTGGCAGTTGTGCTGGTTTTCGGTATTTTACTCGGAACAGGTGTAATAAAATTCAGCTCGTTGTTCTCAGGTGATGTTGTAGTTCCCGAAGGCTCGGTAATAGTTCCCGAAGTAGAAGGAATGGGCAAAGATGATGCTGTGGCGTCTATCAAGAACGCAAAGTTGAATGCTTCGGCACAGGGAAATGTTGTGTCTGATTATGTTCAGGCTGGAAAAATAGTGCTTCAAACCCCAAACGGAGGTTCGTATTTAGAGGAATACGGAGTCGTTATACTGACCGTCAGCAGCGGCAAGGGAGTTGAAGAAGCCAAAAACGGAAAATCCACAGTTCCTTATGTGATTTGGGATACCCAGGAAGATGCAATCAATAAGCTAATAAAAGCAGGGTTGGCTGAACCGGTCATCGAAACAAAAAGCGACGAAACGGTTGAAGCGGGAAGAGTTATCAGTCAAAGTGTAGAATTCGGCAAAGAGGTTGACGAAGGCACGCAAATAACGCTTGTTATCTCTACCGGACCTGAAGCTTTTGAAATGCCTGATTTAACAGGGAAAACTATCACAGAAGCAAGGGACTTCTTGGGTACCCGCGGCGTAAAGGTAAACACTTCTTTTGAAAAAAGCGATTCTGTTGAGAAAAACAATGTAATCAAGCAAAGCGTATCGGCAGGCACTAAAATCAAAAAGGGAGATTCTGTCACGCTGATAGTTTCAAGCGGCACGGAAGCACAATCAAGTGGTTCCAATACATCAAACAATTCAAAACAATCCAATAATTCAAACAATCAATCGCCAAATGCACAGGCTAAATCTATAACTGTAAATCTGAATCCGAACGGAGGAAGTGTATCGTCGAATTCGATAACAGTTGCTGTGGAGTCGGGAGCAACATACGGCAATCTTCCTACACCCAAAAGAGATTACTATAGATTTACGGGATGGTATACTCAATCGAACGGCGGCAGCAGCGTCAGTTCCGTATCGTCGCTTGTATCGGAGTCCAATCACACGCTGTATGCTCATTGGGAACAAAAGGCAGCGTCGGGCTGGGTTCGTGCTTCCGGCGTACCGTCAGGCGCAAAAATAGTTGATACAAAATGGGAATATACATTAACTGAATACACTACATCCACCGATCCCTCATTACAGGGTTGGATTAGATATGATTCTGAAACAAGTTACACAGATTACGGCGGTTGGAGTGATTGGTCCGGTAATTCTGTTTCAGGTAGCAATACTCGACAAGTTGAAACCAGAAAAGTTGAATACTGTAATGTTGCTTGCTATTGCTGTGGTGATTCACGGGGATATCGTTGTTACCTTTCGTACTGGCCACAAGCCGGTTATACACTTCGATTAGAATCAAAATATACGGTAAAAAGATCAGAAATAATCACTTGGGAACAGTATGCACAAGGCTCATGGTTCGGATATGCTACTAATGTTCAGGGATATATTATTGGACCTGGTACAGCATATATTGATTCGTGGAACCATACACCTGCTTTTATTACAGGTTCGTATTACGAAACAGAATATCGTTATCGAGATAGAAGCCAAATTACAACTTACAAATACAAGAGATCAACAAACAAAACATCATCGTCAGACCCGACAGGACAATCCGGTGTATCCAATGTTGTAAAATATGTGAGATATATCGAAAAGTAAAAAAGAAAGAGGAATAATATATGTTTTGTAGTTCATGCGGAGGCAAAATTGAAAAAGACTTTCGTTTTTGCGAGTATTGCGGAATGCCGAATCTTGACTATTTTGATGATCCGGAAGTTAATGATAATCTCGAGATATCAAATGAAGGAGTAGGTTCTGCGGAGATGGATAGTGTTCAACCTACAGAGTCAACACATGCCGCAGCTATGCCATCTGAAAATATTGATGAGCCTTCCGCTTCGCTGATTTGTGAAAAATGCGGTTCGGAATTAGAAGAAGGTTCGAGGTTTTGTGACAGATGCGGAGCTCCTGTATCTAAAGAGGAAGAACCCAAGCCAAAAAGACAGTTTTGTATTAAATGCGGTTATGAGCTTGAGGTGGGTTCACTGTTCTGCGACAGGTGCGGAGCAAAGCAATAATGAATTGTTTGGGTGAGAGAAAATGTCGGTAAACAAAGCGGAGCAAGCCTTTGTTTTTGCAGCAAAAAACGGCAACAAAAAGTGTTTTGAGGAATTGTATAAGCAATACTATCAGTCGGTTTATGCCATTGCAATCACGTCAACGCGCCGTAAAACGGATTCTGAAACAGTACTGAGCAGGACGTTTACAAAGGCTTGGCAAAATATGGATGAGTTTGATGAATCTTCTGACTTTGGATTGTGGATTAGAGATATAGCGCGTGAGCAGAGTGAAAAGTTGATCAAAGAAAAGTCTTTTGCAGAAACAGCATCTCAAGATGACGCTCTTTCGGAATACGAAATAAGGGACACTATGATTCCTCCGGCTGCGGCAATGAATATCATAGGGGAGATTCTTGGAAACGGCGAAAGGGTCACTGATGTTTCGATAGCAGAAGAAACATCCAAACCTGCTCATGTTGACAGGATGCCTGACAATAATGAAACCGGCTTTCCAAATAATGACGCACCGGAGCTTTTGGCACAGACAAACTCCGGAGCTTTGGAATCAAGCGTTGCCGGTTCTACAGCAAAAGCAACCTTCCCGCTGTGGGCAATAATCGCTTCAATTTCAGCGGCAGTGATATTAGTTGCCGTCGGTGCGATTGCGGCTTGGAATGCTTTGAAGCCAAGCGAGGATATCCCGGCAGAGACGGTTCCGCCGACAAGTGTTTTGCAGCAGCAAAGTACATCGGTTCAGCCTATAACTGTTAAGGAAGAATCTTCTGAGTCTGAAGAATCTCCAAAAACGATAGTTGACGTGGATCCCGATGACATGCCTGAAAGCTTATCTCAGTTTTTACAGAGCTTTGACTTTGCTTACTTTTCTGAAAATATGAACAGAGAGTTTAACTGTAATGCTACTGACGAAATTTACGATTCTTTTGCAGAGAGAATAGTCGGAAACCCAACGATGGTGGATTTAAGTCAATACCCGGGCGGTGATATAAAAAAATCATTTGAGCAATACTCTGATCCTCTCGGAAAATATCCGAAAGGCTGGGGCTATATTGCCGTTCCGAAGAAAAAAACAATTTGGATCATGGAAAATGTGTTTAATATTTCCGAGGATGATTCTGCTGAAATTATAAAGAAAAAGATGAATTCAAATCCTGATTTTTATGAATTTGAAGAAGACGGTGTTAAATATTATTGTAATAAAATTGGCGGATTAGGCGGACCCGGTTATAATATAACTTTTGAAACTGTCAGATATGACGGAGAAAAGTATTATATAGTATATGAATGCAGCGACGCTGCAGAATTTGAAGGAGCTAGAACGGTTGAATACTATGCTGAAATGGCGCTAAAAGAAACAGATGGAATGGAATATTGGTCGCTTTACCGCCATACGGAAAATATCCCCGAACTGTCCGAACCAAATGATATCGGATCAAATGATGAGAAAGAAGAGAAAGATAACGATAATGAGGGCGAAAACACAGAAGATGTGTTTAAAACATTTGCGGGGAAATACAGTTTTACCTCGGGAGTTGGTTATTGGTCAACAAATCTGGAAATCGATTCCGAGGGAAGATTTAACGGTGAGTATCATGATCAAAATGCCGGTGAAAGCGGTGACGGATACGACGGCACAACATACTTTTCATCATTCAGCGGCAGTTTTACAAATCCGAAAAAGATAAACGCTTATACGTATTCTTTCGAGCTTGGAGACATTAATTACGAAAACACGCCCGGTACTGAAATAATCGAATCAATGGGAAGTGATTCCAGATTTAAGATGCGAAAGGTATATACCGAGGCATACGGATTAGACAGGGGTACAAAAACGATTTATGCTTATACTCCCGATGCACCCGTGTCTGAACTCCCTGAAGGTTTAATGTCTTGGGTAGGGCACTTAAGAAGTGATGAAACCAGAAAAAACAGTGAGCTTTCCTGCAAATGTTTGTATGCTGTAGAACCTGAATACGGTTGGATCGGCGGAAGCAAATAGACGGAAGAAAAAATCGAATACAGCAATTACAATATTGAGTAAAAATTCAGACAAAACTATTTCCCTACATTGATGATTTGAGGGTTACAGCGTCCGGAGAAAAAGGAGGAATAATATGTTCTGTGAAAAATGCGGAAAGAAATTAAGAGAAGGCGCTCAGTTTTGTCCAAAGTGCGGAACTGCCGTAAATATGGAAGCGGCGGAGCAAGAATATAAATATCTTACGACCAAATCCGACAAAGCGGACACAGATAAGCCAATCCAATATAGAATCAAAGACATTGACAAGCCCTTGTTTGAGGATGATTTCGAAGAACCAAATTCAGCACAGAAAAAGAAAAGCAAAAAGAAACTGATAATAGCTTTATGTGTTGTATTCACGGTGCTGGTTGGGATAGGAGTGATTGTGCTTTTTGAAATCAATCGACCGCCGCTCACGCTTGAAACTGCTTATGATAAGTACATAAACATTCTAGAAAAAGACGAAAAGCAAATAAAAAAATTCAGTAGGTCGAATGAATCAGATAATATTGTAGTGATTGAAGATGGTGAAACCGGCCTTCCCTGTGTTTTGTATTTAACATACGATAATAATAACGAGCCTGTCCTACATTCGTTGTTTACAAAAGAGAAAAGTGTAGCGATTGATACCAAAGTCCTTTTTGCAAGTTATGCAGTAGTTCAAAGAGAAAAAATGACATTTTTCAAGGTCGATTCGGATGAGCATATTTATTTCTGGCTTGGGGAAAATCTATGGCAATCAGATAGAATTGACGGAGATTATAAATATTTAGCTCAAAGGTATTCTTCATACGTTTATGACTTATAATATGGATATCAACACAAAAAAATCATTAGATAATGAAACAGTAGCAAAGCACTTCGGAAAAACATACAGTGATATTTTCGAAAATGTGCGTTCAGCTGTTGATAAATCATTTATGGATAAGTTCGGTCAAAATACGCATGAGACGGCTGAAAAATAT
>ODAI012375559.1_pt1 | contig 10781 bp, 10 predicted proteins | sample 1539321 | NCBI WGS metagenome assembly ODAI01 (sample SAMN02144231, study PRJEB22623) | gut metagenome | biome: sheep rumen | host: Ovis aries | place: New Zealand | reverse complement strand
TGCGATTGCCCCTCTCTGCTGCTGACCGCCCGAAAGTTCCCTGGGTGTCAGCTTTCTCTTATCCTCCATGCCGATGATCTTAAGGCACTCATCGAGCCTGTCTTTATAGTCATTTCTGCTCTTTCCCGCGATCATAAGAGGCAGCGCGATATTGTCCTCGACATTTAAGTTCGGAACCAGATTATAAAACTGGAATACAAAGCCGACTTCCTCGTTGCGCATCCTGCAAAGCTCCTTGTCCTTAAGCTTTGAAAGGTCAACCCCGTTGATCTTCACGCTCCCCTCACTCGGCATGTCAAGGCCTCCGAGCAGATATAAAAGAGTTGATTTTCCGCCGCCGGAAGGTCCCATGATCGATACAAACTCGCCTTCCTCAACCGTTAAATTGATATCCTTAAGCACATGGGCAACTTCCTTGCCGTTCTCAAAAGACCTGTTTACGTTTTTTACTTCTATTACACTCATTTTTTTATTCCTCCGTGTTGATCATTTTATTATATCTGTCATTCATACTTCAGCTCGCGCACAACACTGACCTTTTTGCTCTTCTTCATCGTGGAAAGCGATGCCAGAAAGATTATGAAAGCCAGCGCAATGCTGTAGAACGGAAGGGTTTTCCAGTTGAAGCTAAGTTCAAGCGGGATGTTCAGCTTGCAAAGGACTCTGTACATCAGGCTGTTTGAAAGAAGCGTATAAGGCACCGCTATCGCTATCGCAAGCACAACGCAGTACATATTTTCGGCAAAGACAAGGCTTCTTCTCTTCTTTGCATCCATACCGATCGATGAATAAACTGCAAATTCCTTTCTTCTCTGTCCGAATGAGATCGTTATATTGTTGAAGATCCCTATCGCGGAAACCAGCATTGCGATTATCGCAAAAACCCCGAGAAGATCAACGAGCATCTGATTCTGCCTTGCATTTTCCACCATCATGTCATCATGCGAGATGTAGGTTGCTCCAAGATCCGCAAGGAAGCCTTTGAACTGCTCCTCAGCCTCTTCTTCGGATCCTGTGATGTCAAAATTGATCGCAGCGGCTTCTTTTATGTTATACTCTCGTTTTACCAGCTCCGGCTTTATCACTATCGTTCTTCCGTTGTTGTAAAGCTTGCCGTCAAATGAGCCCACTATTTTAAATTCAGCCTTTTTGCTGCCGATTTCCACCTCTATCGTATCTCCTGCTTTCTTACCGGTTGTTTTGGAAACATAATCGGCAACGATGCAGAGATTTTCATCGCTTTCTTCAAGCTCCTCAAAATATTTTAAATATTTGTCGCTCGAAAACTCAAGATATTCATTGTAATGAGCAAGCTTTAAAGGATCGGCGCTTTCAAGGAAATACGGATTTTTTTCGCCGTCTATCGTTGCCATTGCCGTCATTACCGGCATTACCGTATCCTTTTTCACACATTCGAGCGAATTCAGCTTTTCAACTATAATGTCGGTTGTCGAATGGTCGGAATTGTTGTCTATGATATTTGAAACCTCATAGTCAAAATTCATTTTGTCATAGGCATCAACAACGCCCTCTGCCATGCTCTTTCCGAGAGCAGAGATTGTAAGTACCGCGGTAAACGCAACAACCATCAGAGTGATGTTTGCACGCAGAAGCTTCGAGCTTTTTACATTGTTAAGTGCAAGGAAGCCGACAGTGTTGTCTTTAAATACACGGGCAAGCGCTCCCGACAGCAGCTTAAGGAATTTCCTTAACATAAGGATCAGACCCATGACTGATACCGCAAGTATCAGAAAGCTCAGTTCCTCTGTCCAGCCGGCTTTTATAAACACACAGGCTATCGAGAACGCAAGCATCAGGATACCGGCGATGAACCTCAGATTTCCTTTCTTATGCTTTACCTCAAGCCTGCCGAGAATGACATCCTTTGCGGGAAGCTTTCTTACGCTTCTTGCGGGAAGCCAGGCCGATATCATTGAAATTATAACCGCGAAGAGAATTCCGCTGATGATAAGAGAAGGTCTGACATGAAAGCTCATGTAGATTCCGTACTCCCTTAAGGGTGAGGTCATGCGGTTCACAGCGAAAAGTATCAGCTCTCCGAGTCCGACTCCGAAAACAGCGCCGAACAACGAATACATGAAGCTTTCGGCCAGCAGTATGTGCTCGATCTTGTTCTTTGTGGCACCCTGGCTCATGAAAGTACCGATAACGCTCATGCGCTCAGAGATTATCAGCTTGAAGGCTCCCGTGATTATAAGACAGCAGATGATGCAGACTATCGCGAACATGATATAGACCGTGCTTACGAAAGAATCCGTCATTTCCTTTTCGGTGGAAAGGTCGGTAAGGCTTGTTGCTTTTACCCTCTCATTGACCTCATTAAACGAATCCGCTGCCTTTACCGATTCCTTTTCGTTTGTCACGGCAGTCATGTAATTATATTTTCCGCCGGCCCCCATCAGGCTGTTCATATATTCGTACGGAACAACCATGCTGAAATCCGTGGATGAATCGGAATAGAAATCTCCGTTCGGCGCGCAGATCGCTTTCACGGTAAAGCTTACCTTTTCTCCTCCGATGGCGATTTCAATGCTGTCGCCGATATTAAGCTCTCTCTTTTTTGCGGTCCTGTCGGAAATCGCGCATACGGCCTCAGAAGAATCCTTTGGCATGCTGCCTTCCCGGATATACTTGTCTGTATTCTTTTTTCCCATCAGGGTAACATAGGTGATCTTATCATCCTTATTGATGACTCCCACTGCGGTAAGACGGCCTTCAAAGCCTGTCAGATTTGCCGCATCAAAATCTTCTTCCGAGAAATACACTTCGTCGGTGACCGATCTTATACCGATCTCTTTGCCGTCTGCGGCGTTTTTAAGAGTATCCTCATAGCCGTCAAGTATTACATCGACAGCTCCCAGACTGAATACGAACAGTCCCGTGCTTATCATGATGGAAAAGATCAGCAGGATGAACCTGCCTTTCTTTTCCGTCATGCTTTTCAGAATGTACTTTAGAAAAACTTTCACAGCACTACCTCTTTCGAACAATTGATACATTGATTATAAAAAGAATTTATTAAAGAAACCCTATTATAAAATTAAAATCAGATTAAAAAATTATTCTTCCGTACTCTTTGCAATTGAAATTTTGATATCGCCGGTCGATGTGGTGATCTCGCAGTCGCCGCCTTCTCTGGTGTTCGGGACATCGATGTCACCGGTCGAGCTCTTGGTAATAAAGAACTTGTCGGAAAGCAGGGTTCCCTTAACGTCGCCTGTTGAAACCTTGATTTTTATTTCGGCCGCATCGCTTCTGTCGAATCTCACATCTCCGGTACTGGTTTTTATGTTAAGCTTGCCGGTAGTGACCGAATCCTTCAGCAGTATATCTCCGGTACTTACCGTAATGTCAAAATTGCCCTCAGTCATACCGCTTCTTTTTACATCACCGGTGCTGGTCTTTATATTCATATCTCCGTGAACGTCCGCAGCAAAATCCACGTCTCCGGTGCTGACCGTTAATGTCACAGAGGAAAGGCTGAAATCAGACGGCATATTGATGTCTCCCGTTGAAGTCTTAATCGTCAGCACCTTATAATCCTTTTCGGGAAGATAAACCGTCACACTGGGGGATTTTGAGAAGAAGGAAATATTGTCATACCACTTACGCTTATCGTTGTTTTTTATCGAAAGGGTACCGTCCTTTACCTCAACCTCGTGCTTGTCTCTTGAAAGCTCCCTGCATACAACGCTGAGTTTTCCGTCCTCGGCAGGCTTGAACTTTATGTCGGCGGTAGACACTTTAATTGTTATGTTCTCAAACTCGCCGTCCGGTGTATATGTGTTTTCTTCAAGCTTCTGGGTGCCGAGCTTTGAAAACTTAAAGCCTGCCATGGCAAACGCTACCGAGAACAAAGATAATCCTGCAACCAGAAGAATGATTGCAATAACAATAAAGAATTTTTTCATGACTCTCATTTCTCCTTTTTGATAAACATTGATTTAATTCCGAGCGCGATTTTTCCGGTGAGCTTTGCAGCTCCCTTTGTCAGGCCGATGCATGCGAAAAACATAAGTATCGCAAGTCCTGCCGCCGCCAGCGACATGCCGAGAAGCGCAAGTCCCGGAACAGTCCGTCCGTTAACAAACTGTACGACGGATACCACTGTTCCGAAAAGTGCCGACGCACCGACCGAGACAACCGCTGCCCACAAGGAAACAACAACCGACCAGATAACAACATAGAACGAAAAAACGATCGCAAGCCCCGCTATCAGAAGAGGGAACCACAGAGGGAATCCGATGATGATCAGCGCCAGCTCCCAGCCCTTTAAGCTTCGTTCCGGTTTGATTTTTTCCTTGACGAGCTTTGTCAGAGGTATTTCGGAAATTGTCTGCGAGACGATATCCTCTATCGGACCGATTCCGGCAACCGCTTCCTCCTCGGTAAGCCCCTCCTCGATTCTGTCGTCAATCATTTCGCTGTAGAAGGCCAGGCGCTCCGCAATGTCATCCTTGGGAAGACCGTAGAGCTCCATCTCCAATCTTGCAAGAAACATTTCTTTATTCATCTTCTATCTCCTTTGCCACAAACTGATATATGGAAATTACTTCCTTCCATTCCTCCATGAACTCTTCGATCCGGCGCCTGCCCGCATCCCTTATATGATAATACTTTCTGAGCCGGCCCTCGTGCTCCGCCGTCCTGACGTCCAGCATGTCCGCCGCCTCAAGCCTTTTCAGGATCGTGTACAAGGTTGATTCGGAAAGCTCGATGTAGGGCTTTAAGTCTTTTATTATCTTATAGCCGTAGGAATCTTCGTTTCTTATCGCAGCCAGAACACATACATCCAAAAGCCCGCGCTTTAACTGGTTATCCATATATACCTCCTTTCATGTGATACTTCATTTATCGTAATACTCCCTGTTACGCAATACATCATATCACGAGGTATTATGTTTGTCAATACCCCTTTTAAAAATTTTTTTATAATTTTTTTCAAACTAAAAAGAGCCTCCCTTTCATCCGGGAAGCTCTATCGTTATTTCAAGATTGCCTGCCGACACCGAAGCCCTTATGCTTCCGCCCAGCAGCTGCGTAAATTCCTTGGCTATCGCAAGACCGAGTCCCGTGCTGCCTCCGGTGCGGGAAATATCCCTCGTGTAGAAGGCATCAAATATATGCTCGGTATCTATGTCCGCGCTGTCAACCGGATTGATAAACCTTACGGTCACCATAGCCTTCTGCAGAGACTTTTCGGTTTTTACGCTAAGGTTTCCTCTCCCGTGCTTATAGGCATTGCTGCAAAGATTGTCAAAAATGCGGAGAAGCATGTTCCTGTTGCTTTTTATCTTCGTCCTGCCAATACCGTTTTCAAGCACAATGCTGCGCCCTCTGCCGTTAAAATCATCATAATAATGGGCAATGCTCTCCTCAAGCACCGAAACAATGCTTAAGTCGCTTTGCTCCGGCCTGCCGCCTGCAGATATCAGCTTTGAAAATTCAAAGAAGGCGTCGATCAGTTCGGACAGACGGTGCAGGCGCTTTTCGACTATCTCAAGCTCCTTCCTCACCTCGTCTTCCGGCATATCAGGATTTTCATTCAGCATATCAATGTAACCGAGCGCCGAAGTCAGTGGAGTCCTAAGGTCATGCGAGATATTCGCAAGCATCATATCCATCCTCTCGCCCTTTCTGGCAACATCTATCTGCTGGGCCCTGAGCATTTTCATCAGCTCGTTTATCCTTTTTGCAAGCTCCGCACTGTCGGAGAAAAAGCCTTCCGTATGTATCAGGGCATTGCTGTCCTTAAGATCCGGTCTTTCAAGCTGCCTTATAAAATTCCTGTTTTCCTTTATATGAAGAAAAAGGAGCAGCGAAAGAATCACTGTCATAATCATTAATATGATAAGCGCGATCAACATTCCCTGCTCTCCTTTCGGTCAATCAATTTCTTTTTTTGTAAAAATATGGTACCCCGACATAAAGGTCAGCAGAATAACCGCTGCGCCCATAAGCATGCAGACATTAATGTAGGTCCTGTCTTCATTCTTTGCGATCTGGTTGAGCATGTAACCAAGCTCATATTTAAGCACCGTCTTCTCGGCAAATGCCTTTGTAGCCTTGATCCCGTACATGGTCAGTGCCACAAGCGTAAAGCCCAACGGGAGTATTATGGTCAGCGCATTAAAGGCCGCCGTCCTCTTTACCAGGAAAGCTATCAGAATAAAGAAGCCCGTTATCGCAGCAATGACCGGAAGCTGGTAAAGAACTATCTTAATGAAGCCTCCGAAATCAGTCGAATACTTACTGCCGTTGACTGCCGAATTCACAAACCAGAACAGGACATTCACAAGCAGGAACACTGCAGTATTGAAAATTAGCGCCGAAAAATATTTCACCATGAAATATTTCTTTCTGCTGATGGCCGAGCTGATGGTGTTCTTAACGGTCTTTTCGCCGAAATCGGCAGTCACTATCATATATACCGGCATTATCATCAGGTAATACCAGGTAAAATTAAAGCCCATCATCCTGACATCAAGTTTTGTATCCTCGCTGAAGCTTACCGGCATTCCGAGACTTATTCCTCCGGGAAGCCTGGTAAGGACCGAAATCATGTAGGTGCCTATCGTTGCCAAAAGAAAGATAATCAAAAGCCTGCTTTTTTTCATGCGGAACAGATCCGCCTTTATCATGTTTATCATAGCATCCCTCTCCTAACTCACCAGATTCTTGAAATAGTCTTCAAGCGAAACGCCGGAATCATATATCCCGTTGACATCGATACCGTTCTCAACAAGCAGCCTGTTGATCTTACTGATCTGCAGAGACTCGTCATATATCCTCATCTCGCCCTCATCAATGACCATGTACTCGCTGTCACCGTAGTTTGTCTCAAACAGCGACGCCGTCCTTTTGATATCGTCGGTTTTAAGGACAATGCAGCGGCTGCATTCCCTGTCAAGCTCTTCCTTGGTGATTTCCTTGATGACCCTGCCTCCGTCTATGAACATGAAGCGGTTGGCCACCATGTACAGTTCGGAAAGAATGTGGCTGCTTATCATCATTGTGATGCCCTTTTCCTTGTTGAGCCTGAAGAAGGTGTCCCTTAGCTCACTTATTCCGATGGGGTCAAGTCCGTTAATGGGTTCGTCAAGAACGACAAGGTCCGGGTTGTCAAGAAGGGCGAACGCGATGCCGAGCCTCTGCTTCATGCCGAGGGAAAAAGCCTTGAATTTCTTGCTGCCCGTATCCAAAAGCCCGACAGCCTCAAGCACCTCATCTATTTTTTTATAATCACAGATACCTTTCTGCAGACAATAGTATTTCAGATTGTCATAAGCACTCATGTTTCCGAAGAATGCCGGATTTTCTATCAGGCAGCCTATGCGGTTTCTTTCCGCTTCGGCAGCTTTTCCTTTCTTACCGAAGATCTCATACTCACCCGAGCTTGCCTCGGTAAGTCCGGTTATGGTTTTCATCAGCGTGGTTTTTCCGGCTCCGTTGCGGCCTATCATCGCATATATGTCACCGCTCATGACCGATATGTCGGCTGAGTCGAGCGCCTTTACTTTCCCGTAGCTTTTGGAAAGCTTTTCGGTTTTCAGGATTATGTCCTTCATAGCTCTGCCTCCTGTTTTGTCCTTTGCAAGCTCCATGATAAACCACAGGTATGAAAAAACTCTTAATTAAATCCTTAAAAATCCCTTAACGTTATTTTTTACCGTCAATAATCCTCCAGAAAGTTATGTCTTACTCCATCCTTTTTATATTCTATGACAGTATCAATGTGTACGTTTTCGACGCTGTTGAAAATGTTTGATTCCACAAAAGGATTTGTTTTCTTAAGCTCCGCTATCAGTTTTTTGGTTTCCAGACGTTTGCTTGAGGTAGTACCGTCCTCATGACAGGTGGTGCATGTGTCGGTAAAATGGCAGGCGCACTGCAGAAAATGAAGCTCGTTATAGTCTCTCCATGCACATATATCGCTTTCTCTTATCAGGTACATCGGCCTGATAAGCTCCATCCCTTCAAAATTCGTGCTGTGAAGCTTGGGCATCATGGTCTGTATCTGGGCACCGTGCAGCATGCCCATAAGTATGGTCTCTATCACATCGTCATAATGATGTCCCAGTGCTATTTTATTGCAGCCAAGCTCCCTTGCCTTGCTGTAAAGATAACCGCGTCTCATCCTTGCGCACAGATAGCAGGGACTTTTTTCAATGGTATCTACAGTGTCAAAAATCGTGCTTTCAAATATGGTTACCGGAATTCCGAGCGCCTTTGCATTGCTTTCTATCAATGCCCTGTTTTCTTTATTATAGCCCGGATCCATAACGAGAAACGTAAGCTCGAACTCCATCTTTTTGTGACGTTTAATCTCCTGAAAGAGCTTCGCCATCAGCATGGAATCCTTCCCGCCCGAAATGCATACCGCGATATGGTCCCCGTCTTCTATCAGCCTGTAAGTTTTGCAGGCTTTTACGAAAGGAGCGAGAAGCTGCTTGTGGAACTTCTTTTGTATGCTTACCTCGGCACGCTTTTTTCTCTCTTCTTTGCCGTCATCGTTTTTTAAACCGGCCCGCACATAGCCTACATAGCCATCCGTCAGACTGTAACAATCCCTGCCTTCAAAACACTCTATGCTTTCGTCCATTTCTCCGGTCATTCGCCCGATTTCACAGTAAAAGATCAGTTTTTTATCCTTCGGGATTTCTCTTAACTTTACGCTGTTTTCAAGATCGGATATGAAAATATTAACGGCTCCGGGTATCATTCCGTAGGCAGTCAGGCCCTCATCCCTTATATCGATCAGTTCATAAGAACCCTCCGGCAGATTTTTTAGCTCATCATAGCTTATTTCTTTCATGGTTTTCATCTACTCTCTTTAAGGTTTATACATCCGGTAGCCGACGCCCCAGATAGTCTCGATATACTCAGCATCCGGATCGGCCTTTTTCAGTTTTTTTCTTATCTTGCTTATGTGAACATTAAGGGTATTGTCATCGCCGACATTTTCGTCATCCCACACCAGTTCAAAAAGCATGCTCTTTGTATAGGTACGTCTTGGATTTTCCATTAGCGTCGACAAGAGCTTATATTCCTGTGCGGAAAGCTCAATTTCCTCCCCCTTGCAGTAAGCCCTGTGGGCTTCGGTGTCAAGCTCGATGTCGCGGAACCTAAGTGTTTTATTATTCCCGGCCGAAGCCCCAGCCCCTCTGCCTGCCTCGGCAAGCCTCACCCGAATGCGTGCAAGAAGCTCCGCATTATCAAAGGGCTTTGTTACATAATCACTTGCACCCAGCTCAAAAAGATCAAGCTTTTTCTCAACATCAGAAAGAGCGCTCGTCACTATCACCGGTACATTGTGTTTTCCCTTCAGCTCCCCGATTATCTGCTCCCCGCTCTTTCCGGGCAGCATCAGATCAAGAAGCACCAGGTCAATGTCCGGCCCGTGAAGAAGCACTCCCTCCGTGCCTGAATAGGCGCTCTTTGTTTCATAGCCGTTTTTTTCAAGAAGCTTAGAAAGCATTCCGTTGATGTCGTTGTCATCTTCGATTATCAGTATAGTGCTCATATAAAAACCTCTTCCCGAGCTTTACACTCCGATAATCATGTTAACATAAAACAGTGGTTTTGGCAAGAAGCAAGAAAACTATTCCTCAGTCCTCTTTGCTTTGAATTCGTACAATTTTATCGTGTCACCTGTAATTGTTGATCCAAGAACAACCGACTCGATTTTATCATTTTTAAACTCTTTTATCCGGTCAAAGGTTTCTTCACTCGGTACCCAAAGGTATCCATGGAGTTCAAAAGTAATATTATATTTACCTAACCCTGTTTGTTTATAGATTTCTTCATTAAGTCTATAATTGGCAGCGGAACTTGCCTTATTAAGCTTAACTTCAGATCCGTCTTTATAAACCAGAACGAATGAGTTTATTATTTCATCCAATCCCTTAGATTCATCGGCTTCTTTTTGAGAACCGTCCATGATCAGGCTTAAGCCCGATACTCCGAACTTCTCGATTTCAACGTTATCATTGTCACTTTCAAGTTCGTAATAAATAAACGGTAATTCCTTTTCCGGAATAATATTTACAGTCTTTTTTATTTCCCCGCCATTATCATCACTCAGTTTATAATCAAAAATCAATTCAGGTTTTTTATTATCATTTATCCTGGCGGCTCTTCTCGTCCATGCAAGGCAGCAATAATCATTTCCGTCATTTTTAAGCAATGTCGGTTTTGCCATTATCCCGTCATAACCCTTGGGCATTTTCAACATTACAAGATCATCCACAAGAACCTCCGTTGCATATGCCGGAACATCCTCGTTAATCTCTTTTTGGGTAACAAAGTGTTCCTTTACCCACCTGATTCCTTCTTCATCAAGACCGGTATAGCGAACAACAGCCATAGAATATATTGCGTCGCTCAAAAGCTCAGTGATTTCAAACTTAACATGCTCATTTGCATCCGAGTAAACATCATAATTGATATAATCGGGAATATTACTGTTTTCACTGTCAATAATAAGCTTTTCATTGCTCTTATCAAGGAAGCCCAGCTTCTCACCAAGCTTCTCGGCCAAAACCTTTATTGTTCCGAAGTTAAATATTATCAGTGCACACAATACTGCTGCCGTCAGCCCCGCAATTACAGGCTTATAACTGAATTTCTTCTTTTCTTCTCCGTAAACCGAGTCAAGTATGGTCTTGACGGATTTTTTATATGTTTTTTTGTCGGGATATTTAATGCTCATCTCCAAACTCCTTTCTGATTTTTTCAATCAATCTGTGATATTTCATTTT
>ODAI014344614.1_pt1 | contig 10784 bp, 8 predicted proteins | sample 1539321 | NCBI WGS metagenome assembly ODAI01 (sample SAMN02144231, study PRJEB22623) | gut metagenome | biome: sheep rumen | host: Ovis aries | place: New Zealand | reverse complement strand
GTGTACTCCGCGGCGTTTTGGCCCACGAAGTTCAGCATGGCCCGAAGGTCCTTCAGGTCGATCAGCAGGAGACCGTTGTCGTCCGCGATCTTGAAGACGATGTTCAGCACGCCGGTCTGCGTCTCGTTCAGGTCCATCAGGCGGCCCAGCATTTCAGGGCCCATCCGGGAGATGGTCGAGCGCATGGGATGTCCATCGACGCCATAGACATCAAAGAAACGGACCGGACAGGGCTGGAACTGCGGATTCTCGATGCCGAACTCGGGCATGCGCTTCTCGATGAAACCGCTCATCTTGCCTGTCTGCGAGATGCCGCTGAGGTCGCCCTTCATGTCAGCCATGAAGCAGGGCACGCCTGCCTGGCAGAACGTCTCGGCCATCACCTGCAGCGTGACGGTCTTTCCTGTACCCGTGGCTCCGGCAATGAGTCCATGACGGTTGGCCATCTTTCCTGTAATGCTGAGCGCACCGTTGGCGCAATGGGCGATATACAGCCCTCTCTCTTTGTCTAACATATTATATAATAATTAAGTTGTTCTGTTTGTTGATTGACTTATACGTCGCGGTTGAAGAGCATGCGATATTCGACGGGTGTCATGCCTACCACCTCCTGCATGCGGCGCTGGAGAGTACGGATGTTCTTCAGACCGCTCTCCTCGGCAACGGCAGCAATGCTGTACTGGGGCTTGTCGCGCAGCAGACGCATCGCCAACAGTGTGCGCAGGTTGTCGAGATAGGCATCAGGCGAAGTATAGATGCTGCTGTGACGGAACAGACGGACGAGCCGCTCATGGCTGACACCAAGGAGTTTGGCGAGGGCCTTCGAGTCGAAGTCGGGTTGCGTCAGGACATTATCCTGCTCTACACGGATTTCGAGGAGGGCCATCAGCTGACCGTCGTCCTGCAGGTCGGCATTGCGCTGACGCTCGATGTTCTTAGACAATATCTCACGGGCTACCTCCGCACGGCGGCGCAGTTCTACGTCTTCCTCCAGCCGCTGGGAGAGGTCGAGATTACGCTCCACGAGGCGTATAATCTCGTTTTTCAGTTGGTCTACCTCATGGCGCAAAGCCTCATTGTCGGCTTGCATCTGTTTGATCTCTTTCTCAGTCATAAGCAGTCATAAGCAAAAAGGCTTCCGCTGTGGGAAGCCTTTGAAAGTTATTTGGATTAGTTGTATTTCAGTATCTGTCCCGGCATCAGGCGGATGGACTTGCCTATGCGGTTTAACTTGCATAGCGAGTCGACGGTGGTGTGACACTTGCGGGCGATGCTTTGGAGGGTCTCGCCCTTTTTCACCTTATGGAAATGTACTTCTGACGTGAAGGAAGCAGAGGGGGCTGCGATAGCCATCTCAACGTCGTCCTCGTCCTCGTCGCTCTCAAAGCGTCCAATATTGCTGTTGCCGCTGACACCACGCAGACGAGTTGCCTGGGCCGACTCACGGGCGTACTGGCTGCGACGGAATGTGTAGAAGTCACCAGTGACATCCTGATTACGGAAGTCGAACATCAGCGCAGGATTGAGGGCCACACCACAGACACGGGTCTCGAAGTGCAGATGGCTACCAGTGCTGCGGCCTGTGTTACCACCCAGTCCTATGGGATCACCAGCCTTCACTTCCTCGTTCTCACGTACAAGTTGCTTAGACATGTGGCCGTAGTAGGTCTCCAATCCGTTATAGTGGCGGATGACCACATACTTGCCATAGCCACGCGGCTCATATTTCACAATGCGCACCTTGCCGCTGAATGCAGCACGGATGGTGTCGCCGATATAAACCTTGATGTCGAGTCCCTTGTGTTGGCGTCCCCAACGGGCTCCGAAGTTGGAGGTAATCACACGACTGTCCGTCGGCATGCAGAAACCTCTGAGGTCGATAGTGGTCTCGTCGGGAAGGGAGGAGCCATTATAATGTGTCAGTTCGTTATCCCACTCCTCATAGAGGTCACCGGCGGGATTCTCAAACAATTCCTGTTCAATCAGTCTATTGAGTACTATAGAGTCAACAGCCTTCATTTTCCTGTCTACTGGAGCCTGACGCGCTAACAGATCCTGACCTTGCGAAGGCAGGGAATTAAACGTCATCAATGCTAATAAAACTGTTGTCTTAAAAATCTTAATTGTTATCATTATGGGTTCTGGTTTGTCTTGTTAGAGTGAATAATTCGTTGCAAAGGTATAAATAATATTTTAAAAACATGCAGAAAGTTGTACGCGTTAACAACTTTTTGTGTTAGTTTAACACTTCAAAACTAAGATATGGCCGCCCAGTTGATGTTTGTCTTGCGCAGTTGACGCAGCCGGTACCATAGGATGGCATACTTCGGAGACCGGCAGTCGGGGTCGTCATCAATAATCTTCTGAGCCTCGTCGCGGGCCATCTGCACCAGTTGGCCGTCTCTGGCGATGTCGGCAATCTTCAGGTCGAAGGCCATACCGCTCTGCTGGGTGCCCTCCAGATCACCAGGACCGCGAAGTTTCAAGTCAGCCTCTGCGATACGGAATCCGTCGTTGGTGTCGCACATGATATCGATGCGCTTACGGGTCTCTTCTGAGAGTTTTAGTGGAGTGACAAGGACGCAGAACGACTGGTCTGCACCACGGCCCACTCTTCCACGGAGTTGATGGAGTTGGGAGAGGCCGAAACGCTGGGCGTCGAGGATGACCATGACGGAGGCGTTAGGCACGTTGACGCCCACCTCAATGACGGTGGTGGCAACGAGGATTTGTGTCTCTCCGCTAACGAAGCGCTGCATCTCATCCTCCTTGTCCTTAGGCTTCATGCGACCATGTACCTTGCTGAGGCGGAACTCAGGGAATGCCTGTCGCAGCACCTCGAAGCCGTCTTCGAGGTTTTTCAGGTCGCTCTTCTCGCTTTCTTCGATGAGGGGAAAGACGATATATACCTGTCGGCCTTCATGAATCTGCTGCCGGATACCATCATAGAGAGTGGTCATACGGGTGTCGAAGACATGCGTGGTACGGACGGGCTTACGACCTGGCGGCAACTCATCAATGACACTCACGTCGAGGTCACCGTAAAGGGTCATGGCAAGGGTGCGGGGGATGGGGGTCGCCGTCATCACGAGAACGTGTGGGGGATTCTCGCTCTTGCTCCAGAGTTTGGCGCGCTGGGCTACGCCGAAACGGTGCTGCTCGTCGACGACCACAAAGCCCAGGCGGGCGAACTGGACGGTGTCCTCGATGACGGCATGAGTGCCAACGAGGATATGGATGGTGCCGTCGAGCAGGCCTTCGAGTACTTCCTCACGACGCTTGCCTTTAACGATGCCTGTCAGCAGGGCTACTCGCAGGTCCATCCCGTCGAGGAATTGCATGATGGTCTGCAGGTGCTGTTCGGCGAGGATTTCCGTAGGGGCCATGATGCAAGCCTGATAGCCGTTGTCGATAGCGATAAGCATGGACATCAGGGCCACGAGGGTCTTGCCAGATCCGACATCTCCCTGCAGCAGACGGTTCATCTGGCGCCCGCTGCCCATGTCTTTCCTTATCTCCCTAATCACCCTCTTCTGTGCTCCCGTCAGGGGGAAGGGCAGGTTGTTGTGGTAGAAAGTATTGAATACCTCTCCGACATGAGAGAATACATAGCCGCGATACTTACGGCGATGGTCGCTCGCATACCTTAATATATTGAGTTGTACGTAGAAGAGTTCCTCGAACTTCAGTCTGACACGGGCCTGTTCCAGGTCTTTGGCGTTCTGGGGATAGTGGACGGTGCGGAAGGCTTCGTCACGCCCCATGAGGTGGCGGCTGGCGATAATGAAGTCGGGCAAGGTCTCTGGCAGGGGCGGCAACTTCTCGACAAGTGTCTTGGTAAGCCTTTCCACGGCACGGGAGTTCAGCCCCGTCTTCTTCATCTTCTCCGTCGTGTTGTAGTAGGGCTGTAGGCCCATCGACGAGAGATCCACCTTCGAGGCATCGTCGAGGTCGGGGTGGGTGAAGTTGATACGGTTGTTGAAGACAGTTGGCTTGCCAAAGACCACGTACCTGGTACCGATGCGATAGGTCTGCTTGGCATATTTCCCCCCATTGAACCACGTGAGGTCGCAGATGGCCGTGCCGTCAGTGAAGTGGGCGACGACTCGCTCCTTGCGAGGTCCCATGGCGAAGGTCTCGAAACTGAGGATATGACCTACGACCTGTACATAGGGCATGTCACCCGTCAGTTCATGGATGGTGTAGACTTTTGAACGGTCTACATATTTATAAGGATAATATTCGAGCAGGTCACCATAGGTCTCGATGCCAAGTTCGTTGCTCAGCATCTTCTTGCGGTTAGGGCCTACGCCAGGCAAGAACTTGATGTCCTGATCGAGTATATTCATGAATCTTTTTTTTGCATCGGACTTTACGGACTATCTCGGACTTATTCCTGCCGTCAGATAGTCCGTGTCAGTCCGTGTTTGTCCGTTGCTAAAACTTCTCCGATGCGTAAGTCGTAGGGTGTGGTGATCTTGATGTTCTCACGATTGCCCTCGACAAGCGTGATCTGATAGCCGTAACTCTCCACGACAGAGGCATCATCCGTAAAGCCATCGTTATAGGGCTGACGATTCGCTGCCTTGAGCAGTTGGATGTCGAAGGTCTGTGGGGTCTGCACCAGACGATACTCACCGCGCGGCACAGTCCTTGATTCTTTTTGGCATCGGACTTCACGGACTGTCTCGGACTTTTCGTGGCCTGTGTCAGTCCGTGCTTGTCCGCTGCTTGATAGATGCCGAAGCGTTTCTACGACGGGGATGACGGGAATGACGGCTTTGGCTGTGCGGGCTGTCTCGTAGCAATTCCTGATTACTTCGATACTGGGGAAGGGACGAACACCGTCGTGAACGCCTACCACACCCTCGGCATCGTCAGGCACCTTGGCGAGTCCGTTCTGCACGGAGTGGAAGCGAGTCTGACCACCATTGGCCAGAGTGTACTCCACGTCGAAATGATATTCCTCGCAGAGCTGATGCCAATAGTCCTGCTGGGCTTCTGGCAATACCAGGATAATCTGCAGATCAGCATCGTACTCCCTGAATCTCTCCAGCGTCCGCATCAGCACAGGCTTGCCACCAATGGGCAGGAACTGCTTGGGAATGTCGCTCCCCTTCCGCAGTCCCTTTCCTCCTGCCACAATTATTACGTAGTCCATTATTTTTTCTTTTTTTTGCATCGGACTTTACGGACTAACACGGACTTGTTCCTGCCGTTAGATAGTCCGTGTCAGTACGTGTTCGTCCGTTGCTTATTTTCGAATTATGCGTTTATAATCTCGTCCTTCTCCGAAGTTTAATAGATAACCGACTTTAAATTGAGTGATGTTGAGGTAGTTGATTAACTGAGCTTCTGGCGCTCATAAGGAATTCCTATCTCGTCAAACTCTATACATAAAGCATTCTCATAAACGGATTCAAGTAGTCCTGTGGTCAGATGCTTAAATACATTGAAATATGCTTGTAGTATATTATTTGATAATTCTTCGTACAACAACATCCTCAGTCCGTATTAGTCCGTAAAGTCCGTTGCTAAAAAACTACTGTTGCATCAAATGCTTGTAGCGCATGCCTTCGGCAATCTGGTCAGAGGTCTGCTTGTCTATGAGTTGAGTCAGCAGTTCGTAGGCATACGGGAAGGCAGCGGCGGGACCCTCGCCTGTGGTGACGTTACCATCGACGGTCACGAGGTCGCCAGTATAGGTGGCTTTCGTCAGAGCCTTTTCGAAGCCAGGGTAGCAGGTGGCACGTTTGCCATCGAGGATGCCTAAGGGTGCGAGCACGACTGCTGGTGAAGCACAGATGGCGGCAATCTTCTTGCCAGCGGCAAACTGAGCCTTCAGCGCCTCGCAGACACCCTCATGGGCAAACAGGTTGCTGGCTCCAGGCATACCGCCAGGCAGCATCAGCAGGTCTGCATCGCTGTAGTCACTCTGTTCGAACTGAATATCAGCCTCGATATTCACGCCATGAGCCGACTCCACCAAGGGGAACTCCGTTGTGCTCACAGTGATAACATCCACACCACCACGACGCAGCACGTCGATGGGAATCAGGGCCTCGACATCCTCGAAGCCGTCTGCCAAGAATACATAAACTTTTGCCATAGTCTTTCTTTTTTAGGGTTTCGATTGCAAAGGTACTCTTTTTTTTCAGACAAAAGAACAAAAGAAACAAAAAAATATATGTTCTTGTGTACTTATATCTGAAAATTCATGTATCTTTGCAGGCAAAAGTGCAGAATTATGGAACATCCCAGACTCAAGTTTGCCCTTTTCGGCAACATCTATCAGACCAAGAAGTCGGCATCGATACAGAAGGTGCTGGCCTGTCTTTCCAGCCACGATGCCGAGATTTACGTCGATAAGGAATACTATGACTTCCTGACTCTTGACCAGCAGATCAGCGTCGATGCCAATGGTGTCTTTGATGGCAATGACTTTGAGGCCGACTTTGTCATCTCCATGGGTGGCGACGGTACGTTCCTCAAGGCTGCCAGCAGGGTGAGGGAGAAGATGATTCCCATCCTTGGCGTGAACATGGGTCGCCTGGGTTTCCTGGCTGATGTCAGTCCCAGCGAGATAGAGCAATGTGTTGAGGCGCTCTATGCTGACGACTTTGCGATAGAGAACCGTGCGCTGATCAAGGTAGAGACAGACGGTGATCCCTTCGACGGCTATGACTGTGCCCTTAATGATGTGGCCATCCTGAAGCGTGACACGGCCTCGATGATCTCCATTCGGGCCAACATCAACGGCGAGTATCTCACCACCTATCAGGCTGATGGTCTGGTCGTATCTACGCCCACGGGCTCTACGGCCTATTCCTTGTCCAATGGCGGTCCTATCATTGTGCCTGGTACGAAGGTGTTCTCCATGACGGCTGTTGCTCCACACTCGATGAATATCCGTCCTATCGTACTCTCTGATTCCTCTGAGATCACGCTGACTGTCGAGAGCCGTTCTCATAACTTCCTTGTCGCCATCGATGGCCGCTCAGAGAAGTGCAAGGAGGGTACGAGACTCACGATGCGGCGTGCTCCCTACGACGTGAAGGTCGTGAAGCGTTCGCGCCACAGTTATTTCAATACGCTGCGTGAGAAGATGATGTGGGGAGTGGATGCCCGTTGAATCCCTTTTCTTTGTCAGGCTGGTATCTGTATGATAAAACGGGCGCCGTCGTGGTAGTCCTTGTCCAACACGATGTTGCCACCCAGTTTGTGGGCGATATTCTGGCAGAATGTCAGGCCTAGACCCAGTCCTTCGCTGAACTCGTCGATCTTCGTGAAGTGCGAGAAGATTCTGTCTTCGTCGCCTGGCTCTATGCCTTTGCCTGTATCCGTCACCGTGAGCAGCCATTTCCCGTCGGCCATGTCGCTGCTGAGGGTGATGCCTCCTTTTTCCGTAAACTTGTCGGCATTGAGCAGTATCTCCATAACGACTCTCTTGAGCAGGTCCTTATTGCTCTTCACGGTGACGTTCTGATCGATGCTCGACATGTAACTGAAGCCTGTTGCCTGGTTCTTGGGCTTGAATTCTGTGGCGATTTCACGGCAGAACTCGTGACAGTTGATGGCCTCGCTGTTGTTGGCGATGTTGATGCTGTCTATGTCGGAGAGTGTGATCAAGTGGTTCAGGCTGTTGGTGATGATGTCTGCATTGTGTTCAATACGCTTTGCCAGATCCTGTCGTTCTTCATTCGTCAACTCTTCATTCTGGCTGGCGAGGATAGTGGAGAAGCCGGCTACGGCGTTGAGTGGTGTGCGGATCTGGTGGCTTACGTTATGGATGAAGGCGGTCTTCATGCGGTCAGCCTCTTGAGCATGGTCGCGAGCCACTGTGAGTTGCTGGTTCTGTGCCATGAGTTCTCGGACGTGCTTCCTGCGGCTCCAGATGAGATATGAGAGGAAGAACACCACGAGCAGACTGGCACCCATGGCGACATAGGCCATCTTGTCGTAGGCTTCCTTCGTTTCCCGTCGCATCTGCTCAAGGTTGATGTCGTTGCTGATGTCGTTGATCTCCATCATCGAGATTTCTCCGTACCATTTCTCCCTGGCCTTGATCAGTTGTTTCAGCGCTTCCGCCTCTGCTGCCTTGTCGCCCTGCATCTCGTAGATCTTCGTCAGGAAGAGCAGTTGGTCAAGTCGGGTTGTCATCTTACTGTTAATCTCCAGCGCATCGTTAAAGCGCCCCTCGAAGCAGGCCAGTCCCTGCTCAACGTACATCTCGTAGGTGTTGTTGTAGTCCTTCGCGTCGCTCTGTTTGATGCTTTTGTTCTTGTTGTAGGCCTTCATGAAGCCTTCACGGTCTTTCTTTCCGAACTCGATGATGCATTTCATCTGCCATGCGGCGCTCAGGTCACGATTGTCTTCGCTGATTTTGATGCATTTGTCGATGTAGATGGTGGCTGAGTCGGGACTGTCGAAGGCGAGGATGTTCGCCAGCAGCATATAGATGTTGCTGGCCTCCGCACGGTATTCTTTCCTGTCGTTGAGTTTCTCAAGCGCCTGGTTGAGGTGTTTCTTGCACATCGCGATGTTATTCCTGGTGCCGTAGAACACACCCATCAGGTAGTCCATACGGTATTCCTCGTCGTGATGCTTGTTGTTCTTGATGTAGTCGTTCATGTCCTCCGTCTTCTTCAAGGCTGAGTAGAAATGGTCATTGTTGATGTCGTAGACGATCTCGTTCTCCCAGGCTGTGAACATGTCGTGCCATCTTTCTTCCGCCTTATAGTATTTGCGCAATTTGTTGATGGCATCGCCGAAAGCCTCTTCGTCTGTGGTGTCAAAGTATTTGTATGCTTCCTTTCGAAGCCTTTCTTCCTCAGGGTCTTTTTTTTCCTCGGCGAAAATCGGTGCCAGACAGAATATTAGAATGGTCAGCAGTAGCGCTGTCCTGTATAGATAGCAGCAGTCTATAGGCGATGATTGTTTTCTCTTAATCATTGGTAGGTCCATTTCTTCGATGCAAAGTTACATATTATTCATGATATAACCAAATGTTTTTCGGATTTTTTTTGTCCATTCTTGATGACGATACCCACATCGCCATTGAAGCCCCTGCGGATGAGATCTTTTCCGTAGCAATTCTGCCACATATTGTTCTCTTTGTATAACCATTGCATAGGGTTTTAAGTTAGTACCGATGCAAAAAGAGTCGAAAGTTCGACTGTTTTTGCAGTGCAAAGTTACGGTATTAATTTGAAACCACCAAATCTTTTGTTGATTTTTTAATCTGTCCCAGCGACTAAGCACATCTGGTAGTCATTAAAGTCATTAGTCATTAGTCATTAAGGAGTAAAGGAAAAGATGATTTTAGATTATATTATTATATATATTATAATATATATAATAATATAAAAATAAGAAGAGTCTAAGAAGAGATTTAGGAGAGAGTCTAATAAAAATATGCAAAGTGCTTAATGACTAATGACTAATGACTATCATGACCGCCGTCGGGTCACCTACGATCGCATATCGGGCAGTACGACCACCCACGACTCTGATACGATCGCAATGCCGGGCAAGGCCCGACGGGATATCTTCCGTGTCTCGCGCAGATGCTTCCCGCTTTATAGCGCCGGGCATCACCACGCCGCACGCCAGGCATCGCGTCGCCGCACGCCAGGCATCACCACGCCGCACGGCATGCGACGCATCAGGACAGCCTACGGTAGTAATTATTTCCCCTCCTGAGTTAGGAGGGGTTAGGGGTGGTCTGAACAGGCACTAATGAGACCCTCTTCGGCTCCCCTGTTTAGGGAGAGTCCCGAGGCGGACGGTGCGCTCGTTCAGACCACCCCGCCCTACCGGGCTCCCCTCCTAACTCAGGAGGGGAAGATATTACTCTAAGCGCAGACCTCCACCTCCTGAGTAATCTCGCGCCTTCAGCCTCGAAAGAGGCTGTCCCCCGCGCCACCGCACCACCGAAAAAAACGAAAATCGTATGAAGAAGCAACGCATCATCGAGTTGGCGGTGAAGGGGATAGTAGCCGCGCTCACGGCCTTCCTGACGGCCATCAGCACCACGTCGTGCTTGGGCCACGGGCCGATCGTCATCTGAACGGTGCCCACACCACGGGCCACCACAGGATAATGAAAAACGAAGACCGACAACAACAGAGAAAGCGAGCCGCAAGGCCCGCTTTTTCTTGATAGTAACGGAGGCTGGCTCCATCTTCGGAAGTCATTAAGTCATTAGTCATTAGTCATTAAGGAGAAACATATCACGCGAGGACTTCAGAGTGCTGTGCTGTAGTGCTGTGCGCAATCAAAATATGGCAGCGATTCTCGAGGACAGGATGTGCGCTTTTATCTGCCAGGTTGGTTGCCGCCGCCACCGGACCAGCACGGGAGAAAACATGTAAATCGAAATTTCGATTGACATCGAGCGCACACGGGGGCGCGGAGTTCTGTGTTTTTGCCGAAAGAGTAACCTCTTCCCCTCCTGAGTTAGGAGGGGTTAGGGGTGGTCTGAACAAACGCTATAACTACCGCGGATTGTTGCATTGGCCGTTCTTCAGACCACCCCTAACCCCTCCTAACTCAGGAGGGGAAGAAGTTACCTCACTCCGCCACCAGAGTAATCTCACCCCACACTCCTCACTCCTCACTCCTCGAAAAAAATCCTTCCTCGAAAACTAAACCTCAAACCTCAAATCTCAAACCTCATACTCCCCCGGCGCGCCGAACTTCTCCACCATCGCCCTGACCTGATCCGGGCTATAGTCCTTGTCGTGTGAGGAGAGTCCCATCCCCACGAGACTCTGGTGAAACTG
>ODAI010951182.1_pt1 | contig 10784 bp, 9 predicted proteins | sample 1539321 | NCBI WGS metagenome assembly ODAI01 (sample SAMN02144231, study PRJEB22623) | gut metagenome | biome: sheep rumen | host: Ovis aries | place: New Zealand | reverse complement strand
CACGTTGATAGATATGTCGAAAGCGCCGGCGGACTGCACGCCGTCCTTCGCCAGCCCGGCGGAAAGGGCCCACGTTCTTCCGGTCCAGTCTATGAGCAGATTGTGGGGGAACCTCCCGGCATTTCCGCTTACCGAGCCGGCAAATGCGTGAGTCTCCGTCTGTGTGCGGTCATTTGCATTATAATGTATGGAATCATGCAGCGATTCGCCTATGATGTTCCACTGGAATGTTATATTCGATGCCGAGCGTGACGAGAAACCCTCGTCTGTTGCCCATGACATCGAGCAGTGGTCTATAATGCAATGGTTCGAGCTTGAAAGTCCCATTCCGTCGGATACGTCGTTGACTCCGGAAAGTCCTCTGTCGCCGGGACGTACACGTATATCACGTATGATGACATCGTCGCAGCCGAGCATACCGAATCCCCAGTGTGTAAGAGTTATGCCGTCTCCGGGAGCAGTCTGGCCGGCAACATATACATCGCCGCCGTCTGCCGGAACGGTCAGTTTGCTTTTGAGCTGGATAATTCCTCCGACATCGAATACGATAGTTCTTGAGCCTTTGACATCTTCAAGTCCGTATCTGAGCGAACCCTCACCCGAATCATTGAGATTCGTTACATGGTAAACGCTTCCGCCCCGTCCGCCTCTCGCCCAACGGCCGTATCCTTCGGCTGTGGGGAATGCAAGGCGGTTGAGCTGGAATGAGTACACAGCTCCCTTTACTGTTCCGGAAGAGCTGACTTCATCGACTCTCCAATAGTACACCGGTATCGAGGAATAGCTGTCGTCAAGGTCGAAATGAGGCTTTGTGACAGTTCCTTTGTATTCCGGAGAAGCCTTTGTTGCATTGAGAACGGCTGCCGGATCAGTTCCTATGTACACATCATGGGAAGATGCACCTTTTCCTGCTGTCCAGCTAAGACCGTCTTCGGCGTTGTGATGTTTTGCCTTATCATCAGGACTTTTTTTTGAGATCGAATCGAACGGACTTGCACCGTCTATCTCAAATGCGTTGAGCCATGCGTTGCTGTAGCTCTTATTGCCCTCGCCCTGAATGAGTATAGTAGCGGAAGTTCCCGAAAATTCCACATAGGAACGGCCTGCATCGTTATCGTTCGTGATATTGACAGGACAGGGTATGCCGGTCTGCTTTACCGTCCCGTTCACTGATATTTTCAGCGTGCTTGGCGAAACATTTCCGTAAAGGCAGCTATGCCAGCCGGAAAAAGAGTGCGTTCCGGAAGAAAGTCCGGATATCTCTATCTTTAACGCACCTGATGTATCATTGTCTTTGTTGAATACACCGTCAGCAATGAGATAAGGCGTAGTTCCGTCATATTTCTGGAGCTTTTTGTTATTTGTCGCATCGACCGAACCGCTGGAACTTCCGTTTGATATCTTCACCGTAACACCGGTGGAGGTTTTGAAGGCGTTGCCGTCGTAGTTCCAGTTCTCGGCGTTCGGAGCGTAAAGAGCCGATCTGCCGTCATTTCTGTTCATATCGACACGAACTCTTGAAGCTGACGATACAGCCTCAGTTTTATCTGTCATCGCAGCCGGAAGTGCAGGCAGTGAAGATACTGCAAGGACTGCCGCTGCAAGAGCCGAAGCCACTCTTTTCATGATCATTCCTCCTGAAAAAACAAAAAATAAATCTATATAATAATTTTATCATTTTTAGCTGTCAAGGTCAATATATAATTCTTTGATATCATAAATAATATTGTGCATATGTGATACATTGCTATACACTATTGCAGTTTATCTTCTGAAAACAAAATACTATTTTGCACATCTACAAACGATTAATCTTATAATTTATGCCTATCATATCTTCATAAAGCTTTTATATGGAGGAATTATGGTTAAAGGTGTAAACAAACAGATAATCGAGATCAATAATACCGACAGCATCTATTTTGAAAAGGCGGTCTTCTATCTCCGGCCGCATATCAATGCTCTGCCTCCTGATGTCTCCCGTGAAGAGGCAGAGGAATATATTTCTCAGATCACCGGCGAGATGCTCTTCAAAAAGAAACGCTCACGTTTATGGATATACGCCCTTCTTCTGCTGGCAGCCGTAGCCGTCGTGCTTATTATTTGCCGATAGTACGTTATTTCATTACAAATGATATTTTTTCAAAAGTGTAGACAAATGAAAAATTTTATGATATAGTTATATTGTATATGACTTCCGGTGCTGCTTCCCCTCCCTCTTGCCGGCCGCATCGGAACAATTCGTGAAAAAGATCACATAAACGGAGTATCAACATGGATTACAATAAAAACAGCCGCTTTTTAAATAGGCATTCAAAGCGGATAATCAACACCCCATCACCTGCTGCAAAAAACACATTTTTTTATTTGCAGGAGACCGGCTGCCTCAAGCCTGAAGATGCAGCTTCCTCCTCACGGCATGACCTTGACTCATTCCTTATCGCTGCTGTTATAAGCGGAAAAGGCGAACTCAGCATCGACGGCAAGCACTACGTTCTCACAAAAGGCGACTGCTTCTTCATCGACTGCCGCAGCGACCATGAATATCACCCGGTCGAAACAGAACCGTGGGAGGTCATGTGGATCCATTTCAACGGAGCTGCATCTGAACAATATTATGAGTATTTCAGGAAACAGTCAGAACACGTATTCCGTCCGCAGTTCTTCGACAAGATAGTCTCTGCCATAAATGACATGATATCTATATGCGAAGAAGATCTTCCGGAAGCAGAAGTACTTATATCCGGAGGTATAGTCGATATCCTTACTATCGCCCTGACTTCAAATTCTTCACAGCAGCAGTACGACACAGCTCTCAGGCAGAAACTCGCTGCTGTACATACCTATATCGATGACCATTTCAGTGAGCAGCTCTCACTCGAAAAAATATCGTCACAGTTCTATATAAGCAAATTCTACCTTACAAGAGAGTATAAAAAGATATACGGAATGACGATATTCCAGCACATTATCACAGCAAGGATAAATTACGGAAAAAAACTTCTTCGCTTTTCTGACCGCTCCGTCGATGAGATAGCCCATATGTGCGGTTTCAACGATCAGAGCTATTTCGCAAGGCAGTTCAAAAAAGCCGAGAACATAACCTGTTTCTCCTACAGAAAAATGTGGAGAGACTGACAAGACAGACTCACCTGTGTCATTGCAAGGCGGCACGGGTGAGTTTTATTTTACGGATAACGCCCCTGACGATATAAGTGCTGATCTAATGTTCTTGACCGCTGATTCTTCGCATATAACTGTTACTGCCGTTCCGGTACGGCGGTACGGTTCGGGAATTATATCCTCGGAAGCGGGATACTCCATTACTCCTGTAACATAGTTATGCGAAGTGACCGCAGCAGGAAGTATAGTATACACATTCCCGTGCCGGAGTCTTTCTGCCATGACCGCTTCACGGCTGTAGGAAGTGCTTGCGGAACAAAAACCTTTCACGTTCTGCCGTATACGGCTGATAGCTATATCCGCAAGTTCAGGTGATTCAAATTCGGCTGTGACTCTTGTGACCATATCGTTCACTGTCCTTTCATTTTGTTTGACTTCAATATGTTTATACTGTGGATTTTATTATTTTTACACAAAAAGAAAAAAATATACCATGAACGTATTGATTTGAGAGCGTTTTTGAGGTATAATGAGAAATGTACGATTTTTGTATGATACGGAGGCGGCTGTTATGGATATAAGACCGGGCGACACTCTCACTATGAAGAAAGTTCACCCATGCGGTTCAAATGAGATGCTCGTCATCAGAGCCGGTATGGATTTCAGGCTGCGATGCAAGGGCTGCTCTCATGAATTCATGGTCCCCAGAAATAAAATAGAAAAGAGTATCCGCAAAGTGAGCCGCAGCAGCGAAAGCTGACCGTTATACTATTTTGTCACATATTTTTTAAGGAGATCTTTTATGTTTGAAAAACTTGCGGTCATGGAACAGAAGTACGAGGAGATCAGTGCCAGACTTTCTGATCCCGACGTCATCAGCGATAATAAACTCTATACCCAACTGATGCGTGATTTCAAGAATATGACACCTATTATCGAAAAATACCGTGAGTACCGCCGTGCGGAAGAGTCATTCTCGGAGGCAAGAGAACTCCTCGGAAGCAGCGGCATAGACAAGGATTTCAGGGAAATGGCTCAGGAACAGTTCGACGAATCAAGAGAACTTATGGAAGAATGCACTCAGCAGCTCAAGATACTACTCCTCCCGAAAGATCCCAATGATGACAAGAACGTTATCATCGAGATAAGAGGCGGTGCAGGCGGCGAGGAAGCTTCTCTCTTTGCTAATTCTCTTTACCGTATGTACACTATGTACGCAGAATCCAAAGGCTGGAAGCAGGAAGTCCTGAGTGCAAATCCTACCGAGCTCGGCGGATTCAAGGAGATAAGCTTCTCTATCGAGGGCGAAGGTGCTTATTCACGCCTTAAATACGAAAGCGGAGTTCACCGTGTACAGCGTGTTCCGGAGACTGAATCACAGGGACGTATCCACACTTCGACCGTTACTGTCGCTGTACTCGTCGAAGCTGATGAGGTCGAACTTGAGATAAATCCCACCGACCTTAAAATCGACTATTTCCGGGCAAGCGGTGCAGGCGGTCAGCATATCAACAAGACCGAATCCGCTGTCAGGATAACTTACCTGCCGACTAACGTTGTCGTGGAATGCCAGGACGAAAGAAGTCAGCATAAAAATAAAGATAAAGCTATGAAGATACTGCGTTCAAGGATATATGAAGCCATGCAGCAGGAACAGGATGCTAAGATAGCTTCCGAAAGACGTATGCAGGTTGGCACAGGCGACCGCTCCGAAAGGATAAGGACGTACAACTTCCCGCAGGGAAGACTTACCGATCACCGCATTGGTCTTACGATCTACAGGCTCGAAGATATGCTCAACGGCAACCTTGACGAAGTATTCGATGCTCTTGCCACCGCAGATCAGGCGGCAAAGCTCGCAAGTCAGGAAGCATGATATGGAAACTATACTATTAGATGACAGTATCAGCCAGCTCGAAAGAGCCGCTGAACTTATAAAAAAAGGTGAGGTCGTCGGCATACCGACCGAAACAGTCTACGGTCTCGCTGCCGATGCCTGCAATGAGGACGCTGTCCGCAGGATCTTCCGGGCAAAAGGCAGACCGGCCGACAATCCTCTGATCGTTCATCTTGCCGATTTTTCACAGGCAGTGAACTATACATCATATATCCCTCCGCTCGCATACGAACTTGCGGAGAGATTCTGTCCCGGCCCGCTCACTATGGTCATGCCGAAAAATGACCGCATACCTATGGTAACTTCCGGCGGACTTGACACTGTCGGTATCCGTGTACCGTCACACAGGGTAATGCACAGTATTATCGAAATTTCCGGCTGCCCTATCGCTGCTCCGTCAGCAAATACTTCGGGATATCCAAGTCCGACTTCTGCCGGACACGTCATGAGAGATATGAACGGAAAGATCGCCGCTGTAGTTGACGGCGGAGATTCGCAGTTCGGTGTGGAATCAACTGTTATATCGTTCGAGGGCGAAAGATGTGTTCGTCTTCTCCGCCCCGGCTGCGTGACAAGGGAGATGCTTCTGGAGATATGCAGCGAGGTCATAGTTGATCCGGCTATACTCCATGAGCTTGAAGCAGGCAAGAAAGCCGCTTCTCCCGGTATGAAGTACAAGCATTATTCGCCTAAAGCACACATAATCATGGTAGAAGGAGAACTCTCCGGCTTTGCTGAACTCGTCGGTGATAATTACTGCGACGGAGTTTATGCTCTTGTTTTTGACGGAGATGAGCTCTCTCTGCCTTTCAGATGTATGACATACGGTGCGGAAAGCTCACAGCAGGCTCATCAGCTTTTCAGCAGGCTTCGTGAACTCGACGACATCGGTGCAGAAAAAGTCTACGTCAGAGCTCCTTCGACCGAAGGAGTCGGACTGGCTGTATATAACCGCCTCATCAGGGCGGCAGGATTCGAGGTGATAAGGGTATGAACAGTCTTGAGGGCGTAATGGTAGTCGGTCTTACCGGTCAGACAGGTGCAGGAAAAAGCACTGTATCGAAAGTCTTCGCTGCGAATGGTTTCGCTGTGATAAATGCAGATCTCGTCGCAAGAAAAGTCGTTGAAAAAGGCAGCAAATGCCTCGGTGAGATAGCTGACCTCTTCGGCAGCGGTGTCATAAAGGAGGACGGGACTCTCGACAGAAAGGCTCTTGCAGCTATAGTTTTCAGCGATAAGACCAAACTCGAAATGCTCAATTCGATAACCTATCCCTATATCACAGGCGAGATACTTAAACAGATCAACCGCCATTCCGACGACGGAGAGAAACTTATCCTTCTCGATGCTCCGACACTCTTTGAGAGCCGTGCAGACGATTTCTGTGAAATAATAATATCCGTGCTGGCTGAACCTCAGCTCCGTGAAAAGCGTATCATCATACGTGACAACCTCACTCAGGAGCAGGCACGCAGAAGAATGAATTCACAGCTTGATGAGGAATTCTTCATAAGCCGTTCGGATTATATCGTCCGCAATAACGGACAGATCGACACAGTCAACGAAATGGCAAAGGAGATCTCTGACAAGCTCAGAGATTATTACGCTGACCATTTTGCTCAGAAATGAGGGATATATTTCCTGTATATCCCCCCAGCATATCCCTGAAAGGAGTAATTCACTATGTCAGAAAAGAATAATGCGGCTGCCAAGCTCAAAGAAACGCTCTTTATGCAGCGAAAGAACGGTATCATGTCCATACCGCCCGATTCGATCATTAAATGCGATGAGTTCTGTGAAAAGTACAAGGAATTCATGAACACCGCCAAGACTGAGCGTGAAGTCGCTGCATATTCGATCAATGCTCTCAAAGAAGCAGGTTTTGTTGAATTTCAGAAGGGCATGAAGCTCTCAGCCGGAGACAAGGTTTACTACGATAACCGTGGAAAGGCTGTTATCGCTGCTATAATCGGTACTCAACCTATTACAGACGGTGTAAGGCTCTGTGCAGCTCATATCGATTCACCAAGACTCGACCTCAAACAGAATCCTCTTTATGAAGATAATGAGATCGCTCTTTTCAAGACACATTACTACGGCGGCATAAAGAAATACCAGTGGACTACTATCCCGCTCGCTCTTCACGGTGTCGTTATAAGAGCTGACGGAAAAAGCATTCCGATCTGCATAGGTGAAGACGACGACGATCCGGTATTCTGCGTATCTGATCTTCTCCCCCACCTTGCAACAGAGCAGATGTCAAAGACTCTTGCCAAGGGCATCACCGGTGAACAGCTCAATATCATCGTTGGTTCAAGGCCGTACAAATTCAGTGAAACGAGCGAAGCCGTAAAGCTTGCTGTCCTTGAGATACTCTACGATAAATACGGCATTACAGAAAGTGATTTCATCTCTGCTGAACTCGAAGCTGTTCCAGCTTTCAAGGCGAAGGATGTAGGACTTGACAGAAGCATGATCGGTGCTTACGGTCATGATGACAAGGTTTGTGCCTATACTGCACTTGCTGCTACTCTTGAATGCAAAAAACCTAAACATACGGTCGTTACGGTACTCACAGACAAGGAGGAGACAGGCAGCGACGGAAATACAGGCCTCTGCTCATCTTATCTGAAATACTTCATCGAAGACCTTGCTGAGATATTCGGCACTGACGGAAGAACTGTCCTTTCCGCTTCTGAGTGCCTTTCAGCCGATGTAAATGCTGCATTTGATCCTACTTTCCCCGATGTGAACGAGCGTGCTAACTGTGCATATATCAACCATGGCGTTTGCATCACAAAGTATACAGGTGCAAGAGGTAAATCAGGCACTTCTGATGCTTCTGCTGAATTCACAGGACGCATAAGAAGACTTATGGACTCAAAAAAGCTCATCTGGCAGACAGGTGAACTCGGAAAAGTCGATGCAGGCGGCGGCGGAACTGTTGCTGCTTATATAGCTAACCTCAACGTTGATACGATAGATATGGGAGTTCCGGTGCTTTCGATGCACGCTCCTTATGAGATCGTTTCAAAGCTCGATACATATATGGCTTACTGTGGATTCGATGCATTCATGAATGACTGATAACGTTCCGGAAGTATCAGAAATGGTACTTCCGGTTTTTTTATTCAGGTACTTGACAAATCCGATAATATATGTTATATTATTGTTGCGGCCGATGCCGTGAAATTTCTGAAAGAGGTGGAAAGATGAAAGAATGATCTGCTTTTGAACACATGAATATACGGATCGTATGTCTATATGGACATACTGTTTGTCATGCTGTCAGAAGTGGATTATGATCTCATAACCTCTTTTGTATTTTTATATCTATTCAGGTGACATACCATGTCATCTCCTTTTTGGGTTATAGGATTCATAACAGGACTGTCTGACAGATGACAGTCCTGTTTTTTATAGTGCATCGCAGCTATAGTTTGCTATATCCAAGGAGGAATGTCTATGTCACAGATAAACGTCAGCAACATGAGCTTCTGCTACGACGGAAGCCCGGATAATATATTTGAAAATGTCTCTTTTTCGATCGATACCAACTGGAAACTCGGATTCATAGGGCGGAATGGCAAGGGTAAGACCACGTTCCTGCGGCTACTGCTCGGTCAGCTCGAATTTACCGGAAATATCGCTTCTGATGCCGTTTTTGAGTATTTCCCGTATAAGATAAGCAATGAGCATTTACAGACAGATGCGGCTTCCTTCATCGATGACGTAAGACCGGGACGTGAGATATGGAGGGTGATAACAGAGCTTTCACTTCTCGGTGAAGAGGCGGATATACTCTATCGTCCGTTCAGTTCGCTCAGTCACGGGCAGCGGACTAAAGTTCTGCTCGCTGTGCTGTTTTCGGGAGAAAATGAATTTCTGCTCATCGATGAGCCTACAAATCATCTCGATGCTCTCTCCCGTGAGAAGGTAAAAGAATATCTCGCATCAAAAAAGGGATTCATTCTCGTTTCGCATGACCGTGACCTGCTCGATGCCTGCTGCGATCATGTGCTTGTCCTGAACAGGCAGAGCATTGAAGTGCAGAACGGTAATTTTTCAAGCTGGTGGGATAATAAACAGCGTCACGACAGTTTTGCCCTCGCTGAAAACGACAAGCACCGCCGTGAGATAAAAAAACTCCGTCAGGCTGCAAAACGTACTTCTGACTGGGCTGACAAGAATGAACGTACAAAAATAGGATTTGATCCCGTAAAGGAACATGACCGCTGCATAAGTACCCGTTCGTTCATTGCTGCTAAAACTAAAAAAATGCAGAGCCGTGTCTCATCTATCGAAAAGCGTATCGATCGTGAGATCGAACGCAAGGAAGGTCTGCTCAATGATATCGAGAGAAAAAAAGACCTCAGGCTCTCCACTCTTTCATATCACAGGGAAACGCTCATCAACGTGCGTGACTACTCGTTCACTTACGAAAATACCGGAAAAACGCTGTTTGGCGATCTCACATTCAGCATCAGACGTGGGGAGATAACTTTTCTTCACGGAAGCAATGGGTGCGGAAAATCCACTCTTATCAAAAGGATACTTCATTCGCTTGGTATAAGCAATGCTCCGGAATTTTCAGAGAGCGGTACTTTTGAAGTTTCATCAGGTCTGATAGTTTCGTATATCGATCAGGATACTTCACATCTGTCGGGAACTATACAGCAGCACTGCACGAAAAACGGCATCGACCTGACGCTTTTCTGCACTATCATGCGGAATCTCGGTGTGGAGCGTGAACAGTTCACTAAAGATATAAGCGAACTTTCGGAGGGACAGAAGAAAAAAGTCCTTATAGCTTCAAGTCTCTCCTTACCTGCTCATCTGTATATCTGGGACGAGCCGCTAAATTACATCGATATTTTCTCACGCATACAGATAGAGGAACTTCTGCTTGAATACAGGCCTTCGATGCTTATTGTTGAACATGATGAGCAGTTCAGAGAAAAAACTGCTGATAAAATAATCACCCTTTAAGAAAGAAGCTGATAAGAATGAAAGAATTGTCGTCTGCTGAAAACAGGATCTTCGGAGGTATACTGGGACTTCTCACCGGAGATGCACTCGGTGTTCCGTATGAATTTCACAGAGCCGATCAGATACCGCCTATGGAACTTATAGAAATGACACCGCCGGAAGGATTTATCCGTTCGCATAGTTCCGTGCTTCCCGGCACTTGGTCAGATGACGGAGCTCAGGCGATGTGTCTGCTTGACAGCCTGCTTAGCTGCGGCAGATTTGACCTTAAAGATCTCTCTGACAAATTGCTCGGCTGGTACGAAAACGGTCTGTGGGCTATAGACGGAAAAGTCTTCGATGTGGGGATACAGACTTCTATGGCTCTTCATCAGTATAAGCTCGGCACTCCGCCTGAACAGTGCGGATTTGTCCGCCCGGACGGAAAAGGCAACGGTGCTTTGATGCGTGTTCTTCCGCTTGCCCTCTGGCATAAAGGGAGTGACTATGAGCTTGTCCGTGATGCACACGCTCAATGCCTGATAACTCACGGCAATATAACGAATCAGGTCTGCTGTGCTTTGTACTGTCTTGCTGCCCGTGAGCTTATCAAGGGGTGCGATATGAAAACTGCCATTCAGAATTCAGTCGCATCGATACGTGGACTTTATCAGAACAGTCCCGATCTTCTCAATGATCTTCAACAATACATCGCCCCCGATCAGCCCGGAATATGGAACGGAAAAGGCGGCGGATACGTCGTTGACAGCCTGCGGAGTGCCTTCATGATAATGCT
>ODAI014539410.1_pt1 | contig 10785 bp, 15 predicted proteins | sample 1539321 | NCBI WGS metagenome assembly ODAI01 (sample SAMN02144231, study PRJEB22623) | gut metagenome | biome: sheep rumen | host: Ovis aries | place: New Zealand | reverse complement strand
TTTGAGAATATAAATATATTAGGGTATCCGTAAAGAGTAAATATATCTGTTGTATACATTCCTCTTTTTTCTGTTTTTGAGAATTTACTTGACATTTGTTTTAGTTTGTCTTTTAGCTCCCTAAAACTCTCTCGGGTTACTTCGTCAATTGTAATAGCTAATTTATTGTAAAAGTTTACTAAATTAAACTCGTCTTTTAGGGTTTGCGGTGTTATTTCGTAACTTAATTTATTGTAAATGGTATTAATAAATAAGTTTAAGATACTTTTACCGTTACTCCCGTCTCCATAATAAAAAGTAATTACTTTGTACAAGTTTTTACCTAATATGTTACTCCCTAACCGTTCCAGGTAATCCCGAAATAGTTTTATATCTGTCTGGTTATTTTTTGGTATAGTGATCTGTCGTAAAACTATCTCGGTTAATGTCATACCATATACTTTTTTATAGTCCTCTAATGGTAAGTCCAAGTTTTCAAGCTCTGGAGTTTCTTTATATTCGAGTATGTCGGATAATTTTAAACTTTTGTCAAAGTCAAGTAAGTTTATTGTATTGTTACTTTCATTAAATACGCCAATGTTGTTTACTGTTAGATAATCCCGTCTATTATATGTACTAACCTCCAGCAATGGTTTAAACTCCTCCATTGTATCGGTATTATAATACATATTTCCAAATACGATTAAATTACGGTTTAATATATCCTCAGTACTAATACTGGATAATATACTTTTAATATCTGGCTCGGTTAAATTGTACCCTAATGTTTCGTACAATTTCTTTTTTAGCTGTGGAGTAGTTACCTCGCTAAAGTAGTTTAAATTATCATTGTAAAAGTATAATGTTTCTTTACTGTCTTTTAAACTCCGTTTAAGTCCAAGCTCTTTTACTATTAACTCTCCCGCTTCCGCTCTGTATCGTTTTTCTGGAGATATACCGAGTTTCAAACATAAAAAAGGGTCTTTACTGGTGTTTCTGGCTAAACTACTAATTTGGGTGTTAATCCATTTGTTAGAAATAGCCAAGCTATTATTATTGTATAATTTTGTAATTACTCCGATATGCTTTTTAATTTCCTCTTGTATTGCTCGTTTATCCGTACTTTCCTTTATATCATATGTTTGTAAATTGTATATGGTTACTGGGTCTTGTATAAACTCTTTTAACTGTTTTGGGTAACTCCTCAAGGTTGTAAAATGGTTATTGATATATAAATCTTTTAAGTTTCGTAATAATGTATTAATAATTTTATTTGTTATTGTATCCATTTCATTGGTTTTTACTCCTTTTAGTATTTCTTTTACTTGAGTTTCTATTTCCTCCCAGTTAGCATTACCAGAACGATTATACAAGGTAATAGGGTCGTAATTAATATCTAAAGGATAAAAATAAAAATCGTTATCTTTTTGGGATATTACCATATAAGTTTTTAATTGGTAAATGTATGTCAAGTAAATTTTATCGTTGTACTCAGTATTAGCCTCTAAATATTTATGTATGTCGTACGGTTTACTTATTAAAGGTCTTGTAATGCGTTTTTTATAATCTGGGTAACAAATACTGTTTAATGTTTCGGTAAACTTACCAATATTAAAAGTACTATCTCTTTGTTGGAGGAGGTTACAAAGTTTAGGTAAACCAGATTTATTTACCTTACGAGTATAATTTTCGAGTAATGTTTTCTTAAAATCGTTTTGACTGTTAAAGATATGTCCGATTTTTTTATTAATTCCGTCAGCTATTTGGCTGGTACTGTCCTTTGTAATATGATAACTAAAGTACCCGCCTAACATTAATGTAGCTGTATGTTTAGTACCCTCGAGTATTGTAAATATTGGAGTTACTGTATCGGTTATTATTTGTATTTCCTCTGGTGTTAATTGTTTCAAATCATAACTTTTTTTGTTGGATCTACTTTTACGGTTTTGTTTTCTGGTACTGGTTTTGGGTTCTTTGGGTACTGGTTTGTAACCATAACCTTTACTTTTTAAGGTATCTATTACCGTCTGGTTTAAGTCCTCGACTATATCCATATCGGAAAACTTATTAATTTCACTTATTACCTTGTATTTACGAGTTTTAAAATTATTCTCTTTTAATTTGGTAATACTTCCAGGTAATACGGTTTGTTTTTTGTCTTGATTGGTAAATACTTCGATACTATCATTAAGACATTTACCCGCTAACTCTTTGATTGGGAAATCTTTAGGATAATACAAACTATTACTGGTTTGGTTAGTACTTTCGTTTACTTTTTTAGTCCAGTAATAAATATGATAACCGCCAGATTGAGTTTTAACTTGTATACTATTAGGTAAGTCTTTTAATGCTTGATATATGTATTTTTGAGTAGTTTTTTTAATTTCTAAGTCTGGGTTATCCTCGTTTGTTTTGTACCCGTCTATATCGATACAGCCAATACTATAACCGTTTTGTTTATTTCCATATCCAATTAAAATACCATAATTACCGTAATGATATTTTAAACCTTTTTGGGTATATCGTTTACCAGTACTGGCGGTATATGTTAAAGGTTCTGTTAATGAGTACTCTCTATTATTCCAGTTTTTAATTAATGGGTATTTATCCAGTTTTTTTAATGGTACGACATTTATTTTACCTTGTTTTATATGCTCCTCTATATCGGGTAATTGATCTGTTAATCTGGTGTAACTCTTACTTACCTTTTGTTTAGACATTTTCTTTAAACCTCCAAAACAAAGGTTTTATTAACTATTACCAACAAACTAAGTATAAAGTTAGTATTAACTTTGTTTTTGTTGGTTTCTAAAGTTAATATCCTTTTTTGTGTTTCATTATCCATTTAACCAACTCTGTTTTACTTTTTTATAAATCCATTAACCTATTAAAAAGGAGCTGGAGGTTATCCAACTCCAAATAATTAAGCTATTCGTTTAACGGGTTATTTTCCGTATTTTCTACTTTAATAGCTCCGAACCTTAACAGATTTATTAATCTTAGTAAATACTCGTATTGTTGTACGGTGTACTTTGCTTGGTTAATTTCCTCCTCAGTAACTGTAATTACTGGGTTTTTTACTCCAGTAACAGTACCGTAAATGTCCTCGTTTAAATCAAGGTTTTTACTATATAATACTGTATCCGGCTCCATTTCGGCTATTAATTTAGCTCCCTCTAATTCACCGTCTAACATATATCCAATATCTAAAAGTATGTCTATTAATTTAGTATTGTAACCATTGAGAGTTTTATTTACTCCGTCTTTTTCGTATTTTCTTATAGGTTCTTTACTAAAGGAAATGCTTTTAATTATTGTTGGTTCGACTGGTTCGTCCTCGATTACCTTTACTTTTTTATCCTCGATTATTGCCATGAATTTAAACCTCCTCGTTTACAGTAATTAATTGATAATACGGGTTATAGGTTGTTTTTTCTATCAAGACAGATTTACCAGTAAATTGGAAACCTTTTAAAGCTTTGGTTATTTCCTCAAATGAAATATTATTAATACCCTTTTGGTTTCCAGGTTTAACCATTTCTTTACTTATTAATGCCGGGTTTAAAATTTTAAACAAATTGGTTTTATTGCTAACGACATATAAATTAGGGTCTCTACTTGGTACTAATGGGTAAGGTATCCCGATTATTTCGTCTTTAGCATTAATAAAAGTAGTTTGTTTACTTCCGTCCTCGTTTAAAATAGGGTCTCCAACTTCATTTAACTTTAGTATTTTACAGTCTGGGAAATCGCTTAAAATTTCAAATTCAATAAAAAAATTAGGTTTACCGTTCATTTTACTTTTATAAATATTTCCTACTCCGTTTATTTTAAACTTGATAGGTTCGTCTAATTTATGTAAACTTTCTAAAAATAATTTTTTGTCAAATGCTGGGTTAGGCTCTTTAATTAACTCCATAATAATAACCTCTTTTAATAGTGTTCCAAATCCTTAAAACCATTTTTATATAAATTCATATCGGCATTAGTTTTAAATTTAGTTTTCTTATACTCCTCTCGCCTATTAGCTAATTGTTTAGCTCGTTTAAATGGTAAAATTACCTCGTTTATTTCTTTTAATGCTCGGTGTTTTTTTGCATTTACCATATTAATTACTCCTCTTGGGTTTCGTCGTTACAATTATTGTACGCCTCTTGTAATGTATCCATAAAACTTAAAAAGTCGTCTGGATTATCAAATAAAAGTATATCCATTATTAACCAACTCCTATACGATTTTAGTATTATGCTCCCTTTCGTATGCTGTTTTATACATACTCAAAATTTCGGTATTTAGATAATTAAGGCTGTTTATTTCCTCGTATCTTGTAACCAAATCCAAATATTTAATACTACGGTAGTCGTTAATATCTTTACTTAATCTTTTCAATTCTTTTTTAATAATCTTTCTTTTACCTTTTAATGAATTATTTAACTTTATAGCTTTAGATATATTTATTACTGGGTTATTTGGCTGTAACATTAAATATAATCCTAATTCATTTTGGTAAGTTTTTGTAATTAACTCTTTTAAGTTTTCAATTTCCATTGTACTAACTCCCTAAGTTATCGAAATTACTTAAATCGATTTCCAGATTTTCAAAATTTTTTAGATCCAACTCGATACTGTCGAGGTCAATACCAAAATTGGTATTATCCAAATTATCGAAATTATCCAATTTTATAAAATCTAAATCTATTGGTATAACTGGTAAACTTACCTCCTCCAATGGTTCTAAATCTATAAACAACTCGTTTAGCTCTATATTGATGGGATTTAAATTTACCTCTAAGTCTGGAAAATCAAACTCGTTAATATCCATAAAGTATAAACTCCTTTTATACTTATTCGATAAGAGACAATACTTTATTTACAGCCATTTCCTCGTTATCTTTGGCTAATTGTTCAATCTCGTTTATATAAGCTTGTACAATGCCGGTAAGTATCTGGTTTTGGCTTACTTTGTAACCTTTTTGGGAGGTACATACTACTTGTAACTCGTCGAGTTTAACCGCTAAAGGTACATCAATTCGTAAAGTTTTAAGTACCTTGTTTTTGTTTTTGTATAAATTAACTTCTTTTTTACTAAAGATAGACATTATTAATATCTCCATTATTTAATTTATAGACAAATTAATTTAAACAAAAGAAATTAACTAATTACAAATGTATTTTTTACAAATAAATTATACTATAATTAATTTGTTGCCTCTGAGGAAACAAAATAAAAAGTATACTTTTGTAGACTTGGAAAACAAAAATAATTTATTATATATGTGTAAAGCTAACAAAAATAGTATTAGGCTTTTATTTTAAGGTTAGCTATTTGGAAATTATTTTTATTTCCAATTTAGTTAATTTTACTGTTTTTTCTGTAATTAATTCATCATAATGTATATATTTGTTAATCATTATTAATATATATTACTAAACAAAAAATTAACTGTAAAAAAAAGTTATTGGAGCTATTAAACTCCATAAAATTAAATAAAAAATATATGTAATATAAATGTTGTTTAATCGTACTCTTTCTTAACCTCCTCCCAACTTGTCTCCTCCAACTCCTCAAATTTTTTAAGTAACTTATCTATTTCCAAACCTTTTATTACATCGTCAAAAGATTTAATACGATTTTCTAACTCCGTTACTCTCTCTTGTAACTGTTTATTTTCCTCCAATATATCCGCCATATTATTTGAGGCTAAAACAGTTTTATTTTTTGAGGTAAATACTACAGTACCATTATCCCAGATAATATTATCTTGAGTATCCATACAAACAATATTACCAGTATTAATTTTATTGGCTAACTCCTGGAGTTTATTACCTAAAATAATAGTATAATCTCGGTACATTTCTTTTTTATCTGTCCAAGTCTTACCATTACCAATATAATTACCGTCTTTGTCTGGAGTTTCTGGTATGCTGTCAATAGTATCGTTTATTATTTCAAGTAAAGTCATACGGTAACCGCTTACGAGTTTTTGTAATTCAAAGTCGTTACTCTCTTTTATCTTGTCCATTGTTTCCCGAAATGTCAATAAAGTAATATCATTTTGAGAATTTACATACTTAATACCAAAATGAATAAACAATAAACAATACTCTAAAATTAAATAATTTTCTTTATGCTCCAGTATTTCGGGAGTAATTAACTCTGGAGCTAAATATATCTCTATACCCTCGTGTAAGTATATCGGGTAATTAGGAGAGACATAACCGGTATGGTCTATAATATCGTCGGTATTATCCCAGACATCTAAATTATTTGGAGTTTTCAATACGGTATACTTAGTACCTTTAGTAAACGGGTTCTTTAAATCATTAATGTTTACAAAGGTTAAAGTATCCGTATTATCGTATATGGTTTTTAAATCCGGTATTGTAATTACCTCGTTGTTATAATTATCCAAGTAAGTTTTTGTTAATGTTACTCCGTCCAATTTATCGCTAATAAGATTGTTTAATATTTCGGGTACGCTTTTGTTTGTTGCTTGAGAATATAATTTTAAGTTTTCTAATAAATTTGGATCTATACGAAATGAGTAACTAACTTTTTTATTAGGGTTTTTCAAATACATTTACATTACCTCCAGCTTAAAAAATATGTTGTCTTAATTGTTGTATTTCCTCTTGGCTATTAGTCAAATATTTGGCTGTTGTTTCTATATTTGAGTGTCTTAAAATGTCTTTTACTTGACTAATAGGTACTCCTTTATCAACTAATAAATACCGGGCTAAGCTGTGTCTAAAAGTATGGGTACTAACTCTGGAGCTTATATTTTCTTTGTTTTGTTTGTCGTACTCTTGGGTAATTTTCTTTATATTCTTATTAACAGCTTGGCGGGTTAATTGCTTGTCTTTGAAACTACAAAATAAATACTTACAGTTACGATTATGTTTATTTCTTTCGGTCAAGTATTCGTTTATATGTCTGGCGGTTTCGTTTGGTATAGCTATTGGCTTTTTATTACCTTTGGCTGTGCCTTTACCTTGTATGTATAAGTAATATACTCCGTTTTCTTTAATATAGTCGTCTCGTTCTATGTTCATAAGCTCGGAAATTCTTAAACCAGCTCCAAACAATGTACAAATAATAGCTTTATCCCTTGCTATTAACTCAGTATTACCGGTAATGTATTGTACTGTATTAACTAAGCCTTTTATATCATTTATGGTAATATACTTTGGTTTTAAATCATTGTCATTGTTTAAAGGTTTTAGTTTGTTGGTTTCTAAATTTAAATGTTGGTTTAAAAATACTCTTAGGATTGTAATATAATTGTCTATACTACTTGCTTTTAACTCCGTACTTTCGTCTAAATAGTTACGGTATTGTTTTACCGTCTGGTTTATATTGTCCTCTCTTAACTCAGTAATTGGAGTATTAATTAAGTATTTGTTAAACTTTTGTAATGGGTGTTTATAATTTTCTTTTGTTGTGGTCTTGTATTGGTAATTTATGAAATTGGTAATATGATACTCCAGGTACTTTACTTGGTAAGTTTTCTGTTTTAGCTCGTTGTCTAAAATCTTATCTATTTCCATTTTGCATACCTCCAGAAAATAAAGTATTTTTTAATGGTATATTTATCGTTCATTAATATATAAAGGTATACATTACTTAAATAAAGTATATTAAAAAAATTTGTATATTACTCGTTGGAAAACTTAGTAATTTAAGCATAACTTTAACTGGTAAATACCCGCTTTCTATAGCTATTGATTAATTAATCTTTAAGCATATTACAAGAGTAACAATACCAAAATTAGAATAATAACTATTTTTGGCATTTTTTGACCACTTACCGTAAAAACCTAAAAAAACCAAATATTAAACAGTTACCCAAACATTACCCAGAAAAATTAAACAAAAAAAATAAAATCTTACAATTATCTGGAGCATAAAATTTAGATCCAACTACCATAATTTTAAACTCCAAAAAAACTATTACCCAAAAATTTTACTCTTATATCATACCCTTAAAGTACATTAATAAAAATACCATAAACCATTACAATAGCTGGAAAACTAAAACAAACGATTATACTATCTTGTTTTGATAAAGTTATCATAAACAAAGGGAGGGTAAGGTATTATTTTTGTCAATACTTGAGTTATCATTACCAAACATAATCAATACTAAATACTTGGAGTAAAATACTGTCCGGTTTCTGTAAGTGTAATTTTTCAAAGAGTAAATTAACCTCCTCTGGAGTTAAATATATGCTTTCCAGATAATCGTAACCATTTTTAATAAACTTAAGGTAATAACCTGGTTTTACTATACTCTGTTTAAAATGAAAATCCCTAATATTAAACTCTTGCATTACTTGGAGTATAAAATTAATTATCGTTTCCATTATTAACAGCCTCTGGCGTAAGTGTAATCTTATCTTGGTTAATGTTATTGTCTCCAGTATCAATATACAGCTCTTTTACATTAATCTTATTTTTGGAGGTATTTACTTGTATTTCACTTATACGACTGGCTGGTATTTCGATTGGTTTAACGATACCCTCGTAATTAATACAATACTCTTTAATTTCCTCGACATTATCCCGAATACCATTAATTTTACTGGTATCAATATCCAATTTTAAAGTATCTTTACTAAAGGCTCGGGTAAACCAATTGGATTTATTAACCTTATCGTTATGGTTATCCCTTTGGGTTTCCAACTCCTCCAGATAATCAAATAAATTGTTAATAGTATCTTTGGTTAATGCTGTAAAAGTTTCCAATTTCTTTAGGGTATCTTTTTTGGCTTGGCTAATTTCATTATCGTACAAGTTACATACCTCTGTAGTATACTCGTTTAACAAATCGGTTAAAGCTGTTTGAGTATTTAAAAGTAAAGCATTTCTATTATTAATCGTATCCTTTAAGGTACTTATTTCCTCGAGGCTTTTTATATAATCTTGGGTATGCTTTTGGCTTTCGGGTATTGTATCTGGAGTATCATTTTCCAAGTTATCAAGTTTAGTTTTACAATCTTGTAATTGAGTTTTTAGATCATTAATTAAAATATCATTATCATTAATTTGGTTTTTCAAGTCGGTAAAATCTTGTTTTTTAATTACGATTATTTCGTCGTTATCCTCAAATTTTGAGTTTACACTTAAACCACTTACTCCGACTTGAGTAACTTTTTTCTTTCCTCTTTGTCTTTCGTATCTTTTAAATTTTCCAGTCTCAGTATATACCATAATATTAACTCCCGAGTATTATATTTGTCAGTATTGATATATTAACAATAACTTACTGGTAATGTATTTCTGTGAATTTCTGTGAATTTCTGTGAAGTTCACAGCATATTAACAATAACTTACTGGTAATGTATTGGTAATGGTTTTAGGGTATTGTTTCCAGCCATTTTTTGTATAATATTTTATTGGTAAGTTACCAATAAGTTACCAATAACACTATTAAACCAAAGCATTATCGAGAGTATTTTACAAATCTAAAGAGTTTAAGACAAAATAAAAAGTATTGGTAATTTTGATAAAGTTACCAATAAGTTACTGGTAAGTTACCAATAACGATTTTACGGTATTGGTAAAGTACCAATACATTACCAATACTTTACCAATAACATTTTTTTAATAAATTGGTACTATCCAGCTATTGAAAACGATACATTATAATTACATTAAGGTACGAGTATTGTATTGGTAATGGTCTGGAGTTTCTTTTTTCTTTGGTTACTTTCTTTTTTCTTTATACCATAACAATAACTTTAAAGTATTAGTATGGTTTATATAGATTGGTTTATAAAAATATTATATGGTTTACATAAAAACCAAGATACCGGCGAGGATAAAAAAATGACTTTTGTATATGTTTTCTGAGTACTGCCATACTTGAAAATATATACAACGGGTAAAATTAACTTAGTCTGGTAGTAACGGCAATTACTCCAGATTAAGTTAATATAATTATAATTTTTACCTATCTGTTTTTTGATAATTTTTCTGATAATTTTTCTGATTTTTTATATATTTAATTGTGAAAAAATACGGGAGGCTGTGGAGGTTCTAAACCGTCCAATAAACTACTCTAATAGCTCCAATAAAAAACAATTTTTAAAAAAAATTTTTTGGTTAAAGTGTTCACTTTGTTTCGTTATGTATCACTTTGTTTCGGTATAATGCATATTTTTAACCATTAACTAATATACATTAAAATGAGTATTATCTTTATTATTTGCCAGTACTGTAAGGTAATAATATCCAGCTTGTATTTAGTTTGAGTAATAACCATAATATTAACAATATAGCTATTGGAGTTTAATTTAATGGTTTATAGTATTTGTTTAAAGATATGCATTTTTTTATTAAATTAGTAAATTGTTCTTTTACCATTACATAATAATTACCTCTGGAGTTTTATACTCCAGATAGTAAAAAGTTATAGTTTTCAATAGATCCAAAACAAATTACAAATAATAAAAAAAGTAATATTACTCCAGCTATTACAATGCCTGGAGTTAATGTAATTGTAATTGGTTCGTTTTTGTATAAAGTCTTTGGTTTACTGGTATTGTAACCAGCTCCATTACCATTTAATAAAATAAACAAATCTTTTAACATATTGCTTAACCTCTAACTGCTTTGTAACTAATACGAGTTACAATTTTATTTTTTATTTCAATGATTATATAAAGTTTTCTTCTTTTCTTCTTAACTTCTCGATTTTATCCCAAAAAATGTAACTGGAAAAAATTTGTAATACAAGCTTTGTAATACCGTATTACAAAAAAAACTTGGAGACTCTCGTACGATATATAAATAAAAAATATTAT
>ODAI010247007.1_pt1 | contig 10785 bp, 4 predicted proteins | sample 1539321 | NCBI WGS metagenome assembly ODAI01 (sample SAMN02144231, study PRJEB22623) | gut metagenome | biome: sheep rumen | host: Ovis aries | place: New Zealand | reverse complement strand
GAGATCGCTCTCGCGACGCGCATCTTCGCGGCAACCGTCCTCGCGGCGCCTGATGGTGACCTTTGTCGACAACCTTGCACAGGTGCTGGTGCTTGTCGTGTGCCTGATTCTCAGCCTCAGGCGGCTCGTCTCGCTGCTTATCGCCTATGGGAGCCCGGATCATCCGGATCAGGCTGTTGTCACCGAAGCGCCCGGGGCTAGCCGGTCAAAGGACTTCCTGCGCGCTTGGTTTATGATTGCCTGCTTCTTCAGCTGCCAGGTCCTCGCATTGGGGTACTGGTGGCTCCATATGATAGAGTTCGGCTTCATGCCGCGCTTCTTCTATGTTGCCGATCTTGGTTGGTCGGCCAGCTTCGTCTTTATGATGATGCTGGAGGTAACGTGCGATACGTGGCGCACTCCTCAGGCGCCCGTGCCGTGGGCATGGCTGGTGCCGGTAGCTGCAGCGCCGCAGTATGTCCTCTATCTGACGCACGGAGATGTGCTCAACAACACCGTCCAGTGCGCTCTCGTGGCAGCCATCGGATACTTCGCGGTGCGCGGCCTGTTCGGCCGGTCTCTGCCGGGCTTTGCGAGCAATCGCGCCTTCCACGGGGCAGTGCTCTTCTACGCGGCTAGCGAGTACTTCACGTGGACGGCCTCGTGTTTCTGGTCTGGCGCCACCTTTGACCCCTACATCGTGTCTGACATCTGCCTTACGCTCTCGTTTGCAGCCATGTTGGTCGCAGCTTGGAGCGTGCGCCCATGACGTACGTAGAGAACATCTTCGTGCTTCTGGCCTCTCCGGTTCTCGCCTGTCTGCTGGTGGTGAGGGGCCGTCCGCGCTCGGCTGTCGCCGCAATCTCATCGGGTATGTTCGCCTGCCTGCTCTCCTCGTACGTGAACTCCTCCATTGCCAGATGGATCGGCACGAATGCCCTACAGACATCGATCGAGGTGGCTCCGGTGGTGGAAGAGGTCATGAAGCTTCTGCCCCTGCTGTACTACCTGCTGGTGCTGGAGCCAAGTCCCGATGCGACCGATCACTTTGCGGTGTTTGTCGTGGTCGGCTTTGTCACCATGGAGAATGCCTGCTACCTTGCGGAATACGGCACCTCGTCACCCATGCTGCTCGCGCTGCGAGGCCTCTCGACCTCCATCATGCACCTGTCGTGTGGCGTGGTGGTTGGCTTCGCGCTTTCTCACATTTGGGCGCATCCGTGGTTTAAGGCGGCGGGAACCTTTGGCCTCCTGAGTCTTACCATCGTCTACCACGGAATCTTTAACTTGCTGGTGGCGTGGGACGGCCCCGCTCGGGTCTGCGCGCTTCTGCTTCCTCCCGCGGTGCTTGCAGCAGTGCTGTTCGTGCGCCGCGCTGCCGACCGCCTCCAACTGGACTAACCGAAGGCATTTCTTGTACTGATGATGAGCCAAGCAGTGGCGGGGCGAAGGAGGCACCCTTCGCCCCGCCTTTTCGAGCACGTTTTCTGACCCATTTTGGGGCTGTGGCACTTCCGACGCCGTGCCCCTTGGATGTTGTAGGGGCTGTGTTTGATTCTGGGGCGGTTCGCCGGGTAGCGCGGCCACAAAACCGACGCTGCTCGCTGCTACGCTAGCCACCGGGAATAAATCAAACACAGCCCCCATAACATCCAAGGGCCGTCAGGTTTCCGGTCGCAGCGGCCCAAAATGAGGCCACAACAGCACTCCGGGGCTCCTTCGCTGGGACCATTCAAAACCAGTTCATACCAGTCGCATGACGCTCGCGGAGCAAAACCTACCGTTCGCTGCCCAGTGCCCCTCATCTTTTAGGATTTCCCTTTCGCGCGCGCTCTGGGTAGTCGTGAAGGAACGGAAGAGGGGAGGCGATATGCGCAGCACGGAGGAATGTGTCCGCTCTGCCCTGCGCCGTGAGGCGCAGATGCGCGCCCGGCGCAGTCGGCTTGTGAGCGCGGCCACAGTTGGCCTGTGCGCCCTTGCAGCCCTGATTGTCATCATTCCGCTCGTGCCTAGCGGCATGGGCACAGGCGACTTGTCGGTGCAGGGGCTCTTCGGCGCGTCGCTCTTTGGCGATAGCGTGGGGAGCTATGTGCTGGCAGGTCTCGTGTCGTGCGTGTTGGCAGTGGCCATAACCCTGGCGCTCGTGCGACGACGCGACAGAACGAAGGACGACGGGCCACGCTAGAGGGCGCACGACAGGTGGGGGAACAGGCCACCAGATGCAGACATCACACCAGACGCAACATCAAATATCACACCAACGCAGACAAGACAGACGCAACAGGACAACCAAAGGCAGTCGGGCGATTGAGGAGCACCCCATGACAAGATCAGACACCAAGCAGCATCTGGAAGACCATCCTCTGCGCGAGCGGGGCATCGTGTCCCGCCGCGCATTCTTCTGCGGAGCGGCGGCCATGGCAGCCCAAGGCTTCTTTGCCATGCTCCCGCGCGTGGATGAGGGCTATCTTGCGCCGGTCGTAAACGCGGTCGCGCCCAAGTTGGCACTGGCCAAGGAGGGTGACGCATACTTCACCATTACCGTGGTGGGTAAAGATCAGGTGGGCTTCCACGTGCTCGACGTGTCAACCATGGACGACGATGGCAATTGCGACCCGGTCCACCACGCCAAGGTTACCATCCGTTCGCGCTTCAACGATAAAACGGTGTCGGGTGAGACCGACAAGGAGGGCAAGGTCATCCTGAGCATCGCCGATCTTGCGATGGTGGACGAGAACGGCAGGCTCGTTAACGACCGCTATCAGTGCAATGCCGAGATAACCGTAGACCCTTCCAAGACACGCCCCAAGATGCGCAACTTCTCCATGGGACTCGTTCACTTGGAAGGAGCAAGTGGCGTGGTGGTGGGTAGTCACCGTCTCAAGAAGGACGATGACATCTACATCGAGCGCATGGCCTTCGACGAGTGGGACTGTCTCTACACCAAGCCGAAGTTCTTCCGCAGCAAGGAGAACGACATCACGCATTCGGTGCACGTGCGCTTCAAGGGCGCCACGGGTCCCTTACCCGTGAAATTCGCAGCTGTTTGGCTGGATGAAGACGGTGACGTGCAACGCTACGAAGACAGCAGTACGGGTGTTTACAACCCCGACACCGGCTTTACGACCGTCGACTTCAATGGCAAGTTCCTCATGGTCGACAAGGACAAGGACGGCAAGGAGCAAAACGACGAGTGCTTTGACGGCGACGAAGTCAAGCTGGTGATTTACTATCAGGCAGATGGAGTAAATTACGAAGTAACCACCAAAATCGAGACCGAACTGGCGCCCATCGAAGGCGTCGAGTACTCGTCTCCGCTCAGCCCCTTCCTCACAGGCAATGGCGACCTGTTCTCTGTCAGCGGCGGCAACGACTGGCCCTGCTTCAACGGCTATGACATCTCCATCTGCAACTTCAACTTCCCGGTGCATGTCAACTTCACGCCCGAGAACATCATGCTCAGCTTCGGGGACGACTTCAAGATCTTGGATGACAAGGGCAAGGTCTCTCCCAACGAGTGGAAAGACCAGATCACTGCATCGCCGCGGGAACGCTACGAAAAAGCCAAAGAAGATTACATGAAGGACCTCGCCCAATCGGAGAGGGCTGCACCCTTCAAGGACAAGAACGGTAACGAAACTACCAAGAACTTCGCTAACAAGTTCAGTATCAAGATCATTGCTCAGGTGTGCCTGGGCCTGCAGTGGGACGGCTTCAAGGGCGAGGGGACGAAGGTCACAAAGACCTTTGCCGGACAGCTCGGCATAGGTTTGGGCATAGGGGTGAAAGGTTCTTTCACCTGGGAGTTCATGGCGGGTCCCGTGCCGTGCTTCTTCTCCATTACGCCCAGCCTGGAGGTCATGGGCGCCTTCACGTTCCAGGCGACTCACGAGATGGTGAAGGAAGACACCGAGCTTGCCATCGCCGACCTCAAGTGGGTGCCCGAGGCCGCGTTCATGCTCAACATGAAGCTTGGGCTCAAGCTGGCCTTGGGTGTGGGTGTCGACGGAGTCGTTGCCGCCAGCGTGAGCGGTGCGGCGTCGCTTCCCATGCGCGTGGGCTGGGGCGACGAGAAGCCTGCGGCCTTGCCTCAGGCTCCCGACACGCACTTCACGGTGGGCGTCACCTTCAAGGCAGAGGTCAACCTGCAGCTGCTGTGCTTCTCGTGCTCGATAAACATCTGGAGCATCAGCAAGAATCCCTTCTATGACAACTGGAAAGATCATCCTTATCTGGTTTCCGCTGCGGCGGAGAGTGTCTGGGGCGACTACTCCTCGGCGCGTTTCCTGCATACGGTGGGTGGCAGGAAGCGTCACAGCATGACGCTGGCCCTGGGCCCCGACGGCCACCCGCTGCCTACCAACGATGGCGGCTTCTTGGACAATCTGACGCCGGTGACCATGCAGGACATGGGCGAGACCTACGAGGCGTATGCCGTGACCAAGGTTGCGCCTCCTGCAAATGCCGCCCCCGCCGACCTGCCGAGCATTCAGCGCGGCATGATTCCGCAGCTTGTGGAGCTGGAAGACGGTTCTCTGGTGACCAGGCTCGTGGAGTGCGCCGGCGCCAACTCCTTCGTCTACGAGGACGAATATGCGCTGCCGCAGGAAGAGGGCAAGAAGACTGCGCAGCGAGACGCGGCCGACCAGCAGCAGGAGGCTGCACAGCAGGACGAGGCTGCGTCCGAGCAGCAGGGTGAAGCTGTAGATGCTGCAGCGCAGCAGGCAGAGGCGTCCCAGACCGATGTCGAAGCTGGCGGTGCCGAGGCGGCTGCAGACCAAGGCGCAGGCGAGGGTCAGGCAGCTGGCGACGCTCCCACGCAGGACGTGTCCTCTAGCACGGAGACCGTCGAGGCTGCGGCGAGCGATGCGTCTGCCAGCCTCGATGCCGCAACGGGCGAGTCCGTCGACGCTGCGGATGCCACCGTGGCTGCGGATGCCGCCGAGGCCGCGTCGGGCGACGCGCCTCTGCAGGACGTCGCAGCCGAGGGTGCCACGATGCTCGCTGCGACCGCCGCTGCCGCCGCATCCGGTACGAAGGCGGATGCCGGCGAGGCTGCCACAGCCGCAGCCGACGCGTCAGCTGCTGCCGAGGCCACGGCCGAAGCAACCGCAGCCGAGCAGCAGGAAGACGCGAGCCCTGCAGACATTGAGGCCAAAAAGACGGCCAGCCGCGACGCAGCCGACGACACCCTCCTTCTGGGCGATCAGTATCTGGGCTTTGGCGAGGAGCCTGCGGGCGAGTACGACTACGCGGCTGTGGACGGAAAGACCACGGGCGCGATCTGCCGTCAGGGCGGTGTCAAGGCGATTGCCGCGCACGACGGCATCAAACCGGACGTCGATGTGGTCATCTACGACCGGGTCTTCAGCGATCCGCGCCAGCGTATCGTGACCATCGGCGGTACGCCCTACCTCTTCCGCATCATGACGGTGGACTACTCGATGGGTGGGGAGCCGCTGCGCAGGACACGCGTCGTGGCCTCGGCCTTCGATGGCAGCAGCTGGGGAGAACCGCAGGTCATCGAGTACAGCAGTGGTACCAGCGCCCTCAAGCGCATCGACATGTTCGACTACGACTTCGATATCGTGGTGCGCTCGGAGGGCGTCGAGTGGACGCGCAACGTGGACGCCTGCATGGTGGTCACGGGTGGCCTGCGTCCCCAGGGCGATGCCACGGGCGCCTTCGAGGCCTTCGCCACGCCCACGGTCTCCGTCGTGCTCATCAACAGGAACAGGGAGACGGGCAGGCTCCGCGTCTACCAGCGCTCCGTGCAGCAGGCGAGCGACCTCTACAACGATGGCCGCGCGCATATGGTCATCGTGCCCCAAATTTGCGACGGCTTTGCCGTGAAGGGCATCTCGGGCGCCCTGGTCTTCTCGTACCTGCACCGCAGCGCTGCGTCAGCAAGCGAGCTCATGAGCTCCTACGCAACAGTCTCCTTTGGAATTGGCTACTGCTATGTGCTCGACGGTGTGCTGTCGGTCGTGGTTAATGCTCAGCCGGTTTGGGCTGGCACGCAGACGCCCGTCGAGCTCGACTGGTCGGTTGCCAGCATGTCCATGGTGGCGGGGGAGGGAGTCCCTGGCTCCTATGACGCCTTGGCCACGCTGTTGTTCAACAAGTCCCAAGGCTACCAGGTCTGCACGGCCCTCATCCCGTCCGGGGGCTCCTTCGCCGACCTCGAGGTGCGCTGCAACATCGATAGCACCACCATGCTCCCACAGATCACGCCGTGGCCGGGTCATGGCACCTTCCTCTTCACGAAGAGCCGCTCGGACCGCAAGGAGACCGAGGCGGAGGACTACTACCTCTACGCAGCGGCCATCGATCCTCTGGTGGAGAACCAGGCGGGATTCGAGTCCAACTACACCCGCGTGGATGCCAACGGCTTCTGCGGCGCCGCGTTCTGCGTGAGCCCCACCGGCAGGTACCTCTTCTACTACGAGTGCTTCGACGGCAACCCCAGCATCGAAGAAGACCATGAGCCCGAGATGGTCTATCGCATCATGGCTTCCAAGTACATCAACGGCGCCTTCAGCGAGGAGTTCCCCTTCTGCGAGCTGGATACGCCCATCGACGGTTTCGAGATCATGACCACCACGCCCGACGAGTGCGTCTTCCTCGCTACCGAAATTGTGGACGCCGACCAAAGCATTGCGCGGATGCGCTACATCGCCATCCCCAGCGTGCTGGCCGCCGAGGTTGAAGGCTTCACCCCGCTCAAGAGCTTTGTCTATGCGGGCAAGAGCAATCCCTTCCAGATCGACCTGCGCAACCACGGCAACCTCGTCATTGGTGGCTTCGACGTGTCGCTGTACGATCCGGCTTTGGGCAACCGCCTCATCTCCACGTACAGCGTGCAGGAGATCGACCCGGCTAACGTGCTGGAGACTGCGCAATCTCCGCGCGACTGGATTCACGACCTCATGTATCCCTCCGAGAATACCTACGAGAGCGCGCCGGCAGGCGATGGCGGCATCGTAGGCGACGGAGCCGCCGCTGGTACCGGTGCGCTAACGACCACGGCGGATGAGGACATGATCATGCCGGGCCAGCTGTTCTCGTATCGGGTGAATTTCGACATTCCCGAGGATTGGCGCGACGAGAAGGAGGTCATGCTGCGCGTCACCAACATCTGGACGCCGGGCATCCAGTTCGATCCCTTCGGTCCCACGATAAAGCACCTGGCCGATGGCGTCACCGGAGCGGTGAAGGTTGCATCTGCTACCGCATCGGCGCTGCTCCAAGACCCAGAGGAGCGGTCGAGCACCGAGCCGCTCGAACCAACGGATCCGACCGACCCCACCGAACCGACCGACCCCACCGAACCGACCGACCCCACCGATCCCGTTGGCCCTGTTAGCCCCACCGATCCTACCAAGCCGACAGATCCCACCAAGCCGACCAACAACAGCAACGCCAACAACAGGACCAACTTGGCTAGGACGGGTGACCCCTTCAGCATCATGACGCCGCTGGGGTTGGCCGTCAGCGGTCTTGGCGCTTTGGCGGGTGCCTATACGATGCGGCGAGCTGCAGTAGAGCGCGAGGAGCGTGAGGCCAGAGAGAGCGAGAAAGACGAACAGCAGGGGTAGGTACGCTACGGCAGGCTCTGCGGAGCCTGCCCATGACACGAGACGGCTATGAGAGGAGCGATGCCTTGTGAGAGCTACGAGCAAGATGAACAGATGGCTGTACGTGGCCATGGTGTGGGCCGTGGCGGTCGCCTGTACCCTGCCAGGTTCCTTCCCCGCTGTGGGACTGGCTTGGGCAGAGGAAGGCGCAGAACCTGCCCTCGAGGAAGAGGTGCAGTCTGACGTCACACCCGAGGATGAAGAGAAGCAATCCGAGGATGAGGGCTTGGTCGAGGGTGCGGGTGAGGCTACAGATGCGGCGCAAGCTGCGGATGTGGCCGAACCTGCGATCGAAGTCCCGTCGGATGACGCGGGTCAGCCGTCGGACGCAAGCTCGACCGATGATGCAGCCCAGTCCGAACCGGAACCGCAACCCGCGGAGCCGGCTGCCCCTGCTGCCGAGACCCCCGCTGCCACGGCGCCGGCGGACGAGGCCCCTGCAGACGATGCAACAGCGCCTGCAGACGACGAGCCGGCTAGTGACGAGGAGGCCAAGAAGGTCGCTCCGGTCACCAAACTGACCTCAAGGTCGGCGGCAAATGCGGGCACCGTAATCCCCGACACTCAGCCCGAAGGCGCTGAACGCTGGACAAGCAACGACGGTAACTTTACGGGCTGGTTCTACAACAACCTCTTCGTTCTCGACACCTATAGGGGCTCCGCTACCGATGTCGTGGTGCCTGAGACCATCAATATATACTGGCCGCCCATCCATCGCGATGCAGACATGGAGCTCGACGGCATCTGCAAGACTGCCTTTGCAGGCAATACGAGCATCACCAGCGTCACTATCAACGCACCGATAACCGGCATGAGTAATGGCGCCTTCGCATACTGCACCAACCTCAAGAGCTTTGCTTGCTACGGCGAATCGCTTACGAGGATTCCCGAGGAGTGCTTCATTGGCTGCACGGCGCTGACGCAGGCCAACATACCGTCGAGCGTAGAAGGGATTGGCACGAGAGCCTTCAAGGATTGCACGGGAATCACGTCGATTGCCTTCGAGGAGCCATCATCGCTGCGTGAGATTGGGGAGGGATCCTTCCAAGGATGCACGTCGCTTCAAAGCGTCGAGATTCCTCGCCAGGTACGCAGAATCCTCAAACAGGCCTTCAAGGACTGCATTTCTCTCAAGTCATTCTCCTGCGACTATCCGGACGATTCGGAACTTTCCTTTGTGAATGACGAGGCCTTTGCAGGTTGTACTGCCCTCATCGAGGCCGAACTTTCCTTCGCAACATCGTGGAGCGACTACGATTACAGCTCCTTGGGCAAGGATGCGTTCAAGGACTGCCTCTCCCTCCAGAAGATTGGTTTCAGGCACTTCCCTGCGCCGCATGGCGGCTCGGCGACATGCTTCAACAACTGCAAATCGCTGAGCCATGTCATCCTCTATGACGAGAACCTAGGAAAGAACGACCTCGGTCTGCCCGAGCGGGCAGTCTACATGCTGGTCAAAATCCAGGGTTCTGGTAGCAGTGCCTCACTTTCCATCAACAAGATCTTCTTTAGCGCGACCTTTACTAATGCTGGACCCAAGGGCGAGATAGACCTCGTCATTCCCAAATCGTTCATCAGCTACGACTTCACCTCCATCGCAGACGACGCGACGACCATCCAAAAGGATCTCTATGTTTATGCATACGCTCTCAAGTCGCTGTCGTTCGAGGAGGGTAGCAAGATTACGAGCATAGGCAAAGCTGCCTTTGAGCATTGCAGCTACATGAAGTCGGTGACGATTCCACCGAGCGTGACGAGCATCGGGGAGAAGGCATTCTATGCTTGCTTGCGCCTAAAGGACCTGAAATTCCAGACCACGAGCCTCGAGGCCTTGCCCACGCAGGTATTCTATGGCTGTGACGAGCTGAAGAGGGTCGAGCTTCCCGAGGGAATGTACTCGGTGGGCAAGCAGGCCTTTGGCCACTGCCTTGCACTTGAGGAGGTCTACTTCTCAGATACCATCGACGAGATCGACAACGACGCGTTCGAGGACAGCGACTACATCCACCTGTTCCACATGCCCAATTCCTCAAATCGCATCGCGCTGGGCAACAGGGACTTCTGGCGCTTCAGTGACATTACGAAGGTACACTTTGAGGTGACGGCTGGCTCGTGGTTCGAGGCCAATGTTCTCGCTAAGAGCTCGACGCTTCTCAATCAGACTTGGTACATTCCGGTGAGTCTCACTGACAATACTGTGTCGATGACGATGGATGCAGCTGAGCGTACCTACAACGCCAAGGCCCAGGTGCCGGCATTTACCGAGGAGAAGCGCTGGTTCCACACGCTGGTGGGGAATGGCGAGGACTACCAGATAGACGAGAGCAGGAGCAACTGCACCGACGCAAATAACGAGGCGACGGTCACCATCGTGGCTGTGAATCATGGTGAGCATAAGACCAAGTTCTCGGGTGAGCGCACCTTCACGTTTGTCATCAAGCCGCGTGACATTACCAATGAGGATGGCGTACGGACAACCTGGCTGGGCGATCCCGATGAGTGCTTCTGGGATAACGACTCGTGGCAGCCGGAGCGCTCGAAGTTCAGAATTCGCTTCAATGGCCTGCTGGACGAGTCGCCGTACAACTACACCATGACGGAAGACGACGTAGACCTCGTCTACACGAATGAGGACAACAACGTCGATGCGGGCTTCGGCTCTGTGACCCTCAAGGGCAAGGGCAACTTCACGGGCACGAAGCGCATCGAGAGTGCCTTCCCCATCTTGGCGCGCGATTTGGCGACCGAGGTCACGGTGGATCCCATTGACGACCAAAAGTACACGGGCAAGGAGGTCAAGCCCGAGGTTGTGGCTCACGTACCCGACCGCAACGGCGACGACATCGAGCTCTCCGAGGACTACGACGACTTTGTGGTGGCGTACGAGAACAACATCGAGCCCGGAACCGCAACTGCCAAACTGACGCCGGGGCCTGCGGGCAACCTTACGGGTAAGACGGATGTCACCTTCAAGATCGAGGAGACTGCCAGCGCGCTTGGCATCTACACGAGGTCGGACATCAGCCCCGCTTCGGTGGGCGACGCCACGGTTACCCCCGGCTGGGGTCCTTACGAGTTTGGTTCGACCGCTACGGTGACGGCACCGGTGGTTGACGACTACACGCTGCTCGGCTGGTACGAGGTGACCGAGGTGAAAGACGGCCTAGTG
>ODAI012634178.1_pt1 | contig 10786 bp, 12 predicted proteins | sample 1539321 | NCBI WGS metagenome assembly ODAI01 (sample SAMN02144231, study PRJEB22623) | gut metagenome | biome: sheep rumen | host: Ovis aries | place: New Zealand | reverse complement strand
TACGTATGACTGGATTGACCCGTTCAACGCTCCTGTCCCCTGGGAAGAGAAGGGTGAGTGGCACTGGTACATGGGTGTCGGTGGTGCCGTACAGACCAATTTTGGTTTCGACTACGGTTTTGTAGGTGCAGCCGGACGTATCGGTATCGAGTACGATTTCTGGTTCCCGATGCAACTCTCGATTGACTTCCGTCCGACGCTGGGTGTCGCTTTCAACAGCGAGAAAGCCGCATTCGGGTATGACTTGTACGGCGGCGGTCTGGGTATCGGTGTCCGTTACAAATTTTAACCGGATAGAATCCGGATTAGAGAGCACATGACTTGGGTTGTGTGCTCTTTTTATGTAATTATTGTTAAAAAATGGATTTTTGCGCACAAAATGCACAATTTATTTGCATATATAAAAATATTTTCGTACCTTTGCGCCGGATATAGCGATACTATATTGCATTTTTAACACAATTACATATATTTACCATGAGTGATTACAAGACAAAAGGAGGCGAACTGCAACACTGCCCTCAATGCGGTGCAGTAGTTCCGGCATCGGCATCCGTATGCCCGAAATGCGGTTATGAGTTCAGCGAGATTTCGGCCAACAGCAGTTCCGTTCTGCTGGCTACGATGTTAGCGGAGCTGGAGTACGACGAGGACAAGTGCCAGGCTATCGAGACTTTCCCGCTGCCTAACTCCAAGGCAGACCTGTTGGAGTTTGCTACGGCACTGAAGCCGCGTATCAAGAAACTGGACAACCCTCTCTCGGAGGCGTACATGACCAAGTACCAGGAGTTGATTGAGAAGATCAAAGTGTCGTTCCCGAACGACCCGCAGCTGAAGCGTTTTGCGGATGAGTTCGATGCGTTATACGCTTCTATCGAGCAGCAGAAAGGCAAACAGGCCCGCAAGAACTGGCTGACCGAGCATATGAAACTGTTAGTGACTGCCGCCTGTATCGTCGTAGCGCTGATCGTAGGCGGCGGCCTGCTGATCGCCTTCCGCGACACTGCCGCCAATAACGCCGACCGCTGCGTGACGGCTGTCACCAAAGCGGTGGACAAAGACAATCTCAAGCAGGCCCGTAACTTCATCGTAGGTTACAAGAAGGACAAAGACGACGTCATCGAAGGTTACGTCACGCTGCTGAGCAAGTATTTCGACGCCGGCATGTGGGACGATGCCAAATCGCTGGTGGAGTACTACGGGCAGGGGCAGTACACCGGTGACCTGAACCGCGGTCTGTACAACTACCTGCTCTCCGCAGGCGACTACGACCAGGCGGAGGAGTACATCAACGTAGAGTCCAAGCCGACGGACAAAGAGTACTACGACTATATGGAGGAGTGCGTGAACCTGATGTGCCAAGCCGGTTTGCTGGGTCCGGCGCAAACGTTCATCGCGAAGAAAGCACTGCATTTCGCCTCCAACAACACCGGTTATTACTCCAAGGCACGCGTACAGGAGCGGCTGGAGAAAGTGATTAACGCTTACAAGTAAGCGGATTTGAGATTTGAGATTTGATATTTGACATTTGATATTTAATACTATACAATTATGGGACTTTTCAGTTTCGGTAAGAAAACGAACGAAGGCGGTCTGATGGATGCCATTCGTTGTGACGAGAAAGATTTCCTCATCTGGAAATGGCGTCCGGCAGGACAAGACGCCAACTCCACCAAGAAAGAGAACGCCCTCCGCACCGGCAGCAGTCTGAACGTGCGTCCGGGTCAGGCGGCCATCTTCCTTTATCCCAATACCAACGGCCAGTACGACGTGATCAAAGGCCCGTATAACGACACCATCAAGACGGATAACATGCCTGTTCTGGCGAATATCATCGGTGCTGCATACGGAGGCGGAACGCCGTTCCAGTCGGAGGTCTATTTCATCAACCTGGCCAAAAACATGGAGCTGCAGTTCACCCTGCCGTTCTTCCGTGTCGTACCCGCCGAGCCGGAGTACAAGGCGTATAACGTAGAGGTAGCCGTGGACGGCTCGATTGTGTTTGAGGTTTCGCAGAACCCGGAAGATATCAAATACATGTTCGAGGCCTGGGGCGGTAGCGACACCACGCTGGAAGAGGTGTATGCCAAGATGAAGACGCTGGTAGCCCAGGAGGTACAGCAGATCATAGCCAACGCCCCGAAAGACACCGGTATCTTCGTGATGCACTTCAACTCGCTTATCGGTCAGATCGGTCCGTATATCCTCAACCGTATCCAGGGTAAGATAGCCCACCGTTTCGGTATCTTCGCCGCAGACGTGCTGCTCTCCGAGATCCGTTACAACCAAGGCTCCGACAGCTATCAGGCTCTCCAGCGTATCACCGAGGAGCAGGCACACCTGTTCAACCTGGAGAAAGAGAAGAACGCCCTGTTGGCCTTCGAGATCCAGCGCAACACCATGGCTACCGACGCCAATATACGCAACCAGTCGGCAGCCCGCATGGCGGATATCCAGCTGGATCACCAAGAAGATATGCTGGCACGTATGCGCGAGGAAGGCCAGTACGCACAACGTATGCAAACCTCTGTAGCCGGTATCCGCGGTAATCTCGCCGCAGAGAGCGAATACCTGGGAGCGCACACCGTCGATGTACAAGGCGACGTGATGAAAACCGGTATGGAGAGCCTCGGCTCGATGTCCGCGATGAACATGGGCGAAGGCGGCGGCATGAACCCTGCCGGCATGATGATGGGCATGGGTATGGCGTCCGGCATGGCCGGCCAGATGGGTCAGATGATGGGCAACATGGGCAATGCGTTCAACAACCAGGTAGCGCAAGCCGGTGCTCCTACACCCCCGCCTATGCCGGGTCAGACCCCTCCGGCACCTCCCGCTCCGCAGACCGCAGCATATTTCGTGATGGTCAACGGCCAGCAGTTCGGTCCCGCCGATACCAACACCCTTCGCCAGATGGCGGCAGCCGGTCAGATCAACGTCCAGACGATGGCGTGGACGCAAGGCATGCCGCAGTGGGCTGCCATAGGCACTATCCCTGCTTTAGCCGCTCTCTTCCAGGCGCCGCCGACACCTCCTACCCCGCCTATGCCGGGTAGCGTACCTCCTCCACCTCCCGTTATGTAAGGAGAGGCGCTATCTCAATTAACAATTAACAATTAACAAAGCGTCCTAGTAGGTTTTGTACAAACTGAAGAGTCCGTACGGATCTTAAAACGTTATACCAAACTCCGTAAGCCCTTTGTACATTGTAAATTGTAAATTGTACATTGTAAACTCATACATAAATAATCTATCTATATTATGAATGCAAATGATTTTGACGCCCTCATGGGTCAGGGATTCAATACGTTGGACAAAGTAGCTGCCAGTACCGCCGGCAGCCGCATGACCCAACAAGCGATTGATAATATCCGGTCGTTCCAGTCCATGCCTACTGCTACAGGGTATATACCCGACCACACCGTGCTGCCTGTTTTTGAACGTCAGGCGGCGCTGGAGCAAGAAGCCGCAGCGCGCAAAGCCCGCGAGGAAGCACAGTTCTTCGTGCTCCTGAACGGCGAGCAGAAAGGTCCGTTGAGTCTGGAGCAGCTGAAAGGTCTGGCTATTGCCGATGTGATCAACGAAGAGAGTCAGGTATGGCGTCAGGGCACGCCGGAATGGACCGATCTCAAGAGCTGTTTAGAAAGCATACAATAACCTCTAAACGAAACGATTATGAGCGATTCAGGTATGTTTGACAAAGTGGTAGAGTTCGGCATGGGCATGGCCGTCATGCAACAGGTGCCCCAGATGATGAACGCCGCAGCTACCGCCGCTAACCAACCCGCCCCACCGCCTATCCCGAAGGCCACCGCCTATTTCCTGGCGATTGGCGGGAAGCAGTACGGTCCTTTCACCGTGGAGCAACTCCGTCCTTTTGTCCCCACAGGCCAGATCACGAAAGAGACGCTGGTATGGTGTCAAGGCATGAGCGCGTGGGAGCCTGCCGCTTCGCGGCCGGACATAGCGCCGATTTTCGGCTGACGCGTTAAACCGTTAAGACGTTAAAGTGTTAAACCGTTAAAGTGTTAAACTGTTAAGATATGAAAATCAATCCGTTTATGACTATTATCGCGCTGCTGTTGGCAGCGGTAGTCGCTTTCGCGTTATACTCCTATTGCAAGTCGGAAGAGTTGCAATGGATGATTACGTGTCTGGGCGGCGTGAGCATCTTCCTGACCTGGGCCGGCACCTTGGCTGTCGAGTTGGAGGAAAAAGGGAAGAATGTGAATTTCAAAGTGCTGGGAGGCCTGATTGCCGTGATTATGACCGGCTTGCAGATCTTCTTCACTTTCTCTACGGTGACCATGCCTACCTACGTGCTCGTCACGGGCGTGACGTTGCTGTTATGGCTGGCGGTGGCTTATGCGTTAGCAAAATAAAACAAACAAATAACCCTTTTACTAACTTTAAACAATTACAAGTATGAAAAAGTTCATGATGGTAGCTATGGCCTTAATCGTAGCATGCAGTGCAAGTTTTGCAGACAATTCCGAATTCAAGCAGCAGCTCAAAGAGCGCAAAGAGCTCCGCAAGGCTGACAAGAAAGAACTGAACGAGAAAGCCACCAAGGCCGCCCGCAAAGAGGCCAAGAAACTGGCCAAGGCAGGCTGGAAAGTAGCCGCAGGTTCGCTGCCTCTGGAGAAACAGCTCGACCGCTCCTATCTCTATCAGATGGAGTTTGACGAGAACCTGTTCCCGAAATATATCATGGCTGACGCACAGTCTATCGGCCAGAACTACGACGCTGCCAAGGTTTCCGCTACCTCTCTGGCTATCACTAATCTGGCAGGCCAGATCCAGACCGAGGTTACCGCGCTGGTAGAGAACACCGTAGCCAACAAACAGCTGGAGGCTAACGAGGCTGCTTCTATCGTTGAGACCGTCATGGCCAGCAAGAACCTCATTTCCCAGTCTATCGGCCGTACCATCCCGATGGTAGAGTGCTACCGCGAGTTGAAGAACGGCAACAAGGAGGTGCTGGTTCGTCTGGCATACAACGGTGAGATGGCTAAGGCTGCCGTTCGTAACGCCGTCAAGGACGAGTTGGCCAAGAAAGGCGAGAAGCTCCAAGGCCAGCTGGATCAGGCTCTCGGTTTCTAACTCCTTATTATATACTATATAAGCAATAGGACGATGAAACGTTTTCTATGCTTTGTAACGGCACTGCTGATCATGGGAGCGGCAGTAGCCGGTGACAAAGTCATCCAATCCTCTTCCAAACGTACACCGGGATGGATAGGCGGCATGGAGGAAGGTTATTTTATTGTGTCCGCGCAGGCCGGTACGCTGGAGGACGCGCAGCAGAAAGCGATGACGCAGATCCGGGAGCAGATCATCTCGGCGGTAGCCACGCGCGTCCACTCCGCCACCTCCATCACCATGCACGAGGTAGCAACCAACGGTTCTATCTCGTCGCGCAAGGAGATGACGAGCCAGCTGAGCGTCGAAGCGGCGGATATACCGTACCTGGCGAACGTGTCACCTTCGCACGCAGAGGATTACTACTGGGTTCAGGTCCGCAGAAGCGATAAATCGACGTATTACAACTATCATGTGAAATACCCCTTCTCGAACTCCAAGTTACGGCTGTTAGTGGAGGAATACGAGAAGCAGCAGAAGCTCATCAACGACACCTTGCAGGCGTTTGCTTCCACGGATTTCGCGAGTTACGACGACTTGGACCGGATGCTGCTCCGCCACTCCCAGCTCAAGCAGTTTGCCACCACGCTCCGTGAGGACGACTCCCGCCGCAGCATATGCAACGCCATCCGTCTGTCCTACGAACAGATGATTGCGCGTAACCTGCACGTAGAGACCCTCTCGTCGGACCGCCACACCACCCGCGCCGCACTCCACTACGGCACGCAGCAGCTCTTCTGCTCCGCCCTGCCGAAGGTGAAGACCAACTGCCTGACGGCCATTGAGATGAGCAACGACGCCAACGCCGTGACCATCCGATATGACTTCACCACCGGGTGCTACGAAGACGAGCAGAACTGGCTCGACATCACCTACACCGTCATGGGCAAGAAATACACCACACGGTGCTATATCCAATAACATTTACATCCAAAAATCATACTATCATGACTAAAAAATTATTTCTCTCCATTCTTTTAATTGCTTTTGTAGCAGCGCCTATGTCTGCTAAGCGTAAAGTCACCAAAGAGTACCAGCGTCCGTCACTGCACATGGTACTGATCAACACCGACGAGCCTACCTCGGAGCAGGTAGCCGACCTCGTTCCGGAGATTGCAGTAGCATGGGACCAGTACGAAATTCCCGCCCTGTACAACGAGTTGCCTATCGCGTTCAAACAGATGAACGGCGGCGCTCCTAAAGGCGGTATGATGGAGCTCATCACCCGTTACGGCAGTTACGAGAAGCTGAAAGGTCTGGGTATCAAAGACCTGCAGGCTATCGACTCCCTGAAATCCGGTAAGATGTATATTCTGGACATGAAGGACCGTTGCGATGCAGTGGGTAACGAGATTGCCCACCAGTTGCTGTCCTATTGGTTTAACATCCAGGCAGACGGCACGTACAGTCTTGACACAATTGCCAAGTACGCTTGCTACGGCGCAACGCAGATAGCCGCTTTTGACGCAGCAGCCAACACCGAGGAGGGCGCGCAGATCACCATGCTCAACGAGCTGATGGATCCGACGATTGCCAACTCCTATGTTGCGTTCTCCAAGATTGCGCTTTATGCCAACGAGCCTATCGCCGCTTTCACCCGTGACCTGGCTATCATCCTCGGCGAGGTATCCGGCGAGATTGCCTCTCAAGCAGGTACTCCGGGCGCCGGTATGATTGCTCCCGCAGCCAAGGCCGCAGCTCTGATTGCTTACAAGGCAGCCAAGGACGGCTACAGCGCATATAACACCACGCTGCTCTACAAGCTGGCTTGGAACGACTCTATCTACACCGAGTTCGCACGCCTGCTCAAGCCGACCGATCCCTCTAATCCCTGGACCGGAACGATTGACATGAAGGCTTTCCAGGCTATGCCGTTCGCTATCGAGTATGTCAACGCAGACCAGTGCCACAACGTAGTGACCCGTACCATCGGCAACAAGAACGAGGACAACGCAGGTCTGCCCCGCAGCACTATCAAGAAGAATATCAACAAACAGATCGTACGTCTGCAGAACAAGAACGAGGAGTTCAAGCCGATGGTTCCGATCGTGGATATCCAGGACAAGTTCATCGTAGCCGACATGGGTACGAAAGAGAGCGTCAGCGCCAACGAGACCTTCAACGTGATTGCTCCTGAGGTAGATAAACGCGGCGTACTCAAATACAAAGTGGTAGGCCAGGTAAAGGTGAAGAAAGGCACTATCTGGGATAACGAGGCACTTGATATGGCCGAGCAGGCAGACAACGCCGCCGCCATGCAGGAAGAGACCACCATCCAGGGAACCCAACTCACCGGTGCCGGCGTGAAAGCCGCCCAACCCGGCATGTTTGTAAAACGTGTTCGCGCGAAAAAACAGAAATAACCGATTCTTATGAAACGTATAGCAATTTGCTTAATGACCATCGCTTTCCTTTTGGGTGCTGCTCCTGTATGGGGCGGCGCTCAGAAGAAAGCCGATAAAGCTACCGAACAGTGGCGGTACGAACTGCAGGACATCAACAAAGTGAGCAAGCAGGGTACCGTGACATTCAAAGTATGGAGCTATTCCAAGAAAGAGAATATAGCTGCCTCCCAGGCTCCGAAGAACGCCATCCACGGCATCCTCTTCAAGGGCTACGGTTCGCACGCGCCGATGGTGTCTCCTGCCGCTGCAGAGCAACACGCAGATTTCTTTGAGGAGTTCTTCAAAGAAGGCGGAGGCTACCGCCGTTTCGTCCAGACCACCAACAACGGTGCTCCGCTCGTAGGAGACAAGATGAAAGTAGGTAAGGAGTGGAAGGTGGGTATCGTCGTGGTTGTCAGCGAGACCCAGCTCCGCAAATACCTGGAGCAACAGGGCGTCATCAACAAGCTGGGCAGCATGTTCTAAACCAATAATGATCACAAAGATGAAAAAGATTGTATTATTAGCGACCCTTTTGATGGCAACTACCGCCCTCTTTGCGCAAGCCACCAAGCCTACTATCATGGTCGTGCCGAGCGACAACTGGTGCACGGCCAACGGCTATACCCAGACCTACGACAACCAGGGACAGACCGTGGTCGTAAGCGATTATGCACGTGCTCTCCGTGAGAACGAGAAAATGGGCATGGCTATCCACAAGATTGAGGAGATGATGAACACCTACGGTTTCCCTCTCAAGGACCTGGAGCAGACTCTCAAAGGCCTCTCCAGCCAGTCGGCGGAAGATGCCATGCTCACCGGCAAGTCCGGCGCAGCGGTAGCCGAGAGCCCCATTGACCGGCTCAAGAAGACCGCCAAGGCGGATATCCTCATCTACCTCAACTGGAAGACCATGGCGATGGGACCGAAGCTCAAAATCGTATATGACCTGGCGGGGATGGATGCGTACACCAACAACAACGTAGCTACTGCGCAAGGCCAGTCGGTACCTCTGTCGATGGACGAGATCTCTATTCTGCAACTCACCATCCAGACGGGTATCAAATCCTTCGTGGAGCAACTCGACGCCCACTTCAACGACATGGTGGAGAAAGGCCGTCAGGTAAGCGTCCGTATCAAAGCCTGGGATGATTTCGAAGACGGTTTGGAGGCCGAGTTCGACGGTACGGAGCTGAGCGAGATCATCGAGAACTGGATGACCGACAACTGTGTGCAGGGGCGTAACCACCTCTCCGATGCTACGGAGAATATGATGTATTTCGACGAGATACGCATCCCGCTCTATGACGACAGCGGACGGCCTACGGACACCCGCAAATGGCTCAACAACCTTCGCAAGTACCTCAAGAGCAACTATCAGATCGAGTCCAAACTGATGATGCAGGGACTGGGTCAGGCACAACTCGTAATTGGAGGAAAATAATATGAAAAGACTATTCATTACCGGCCTCTGCGCCCTGCTCCTGGCTCCCGCCGCTTTGCGGGCGCAGGACGACCGTCTCAGTGACAAAGAGCGCGTAGCGCTGACCCCCATCGTACTGGATGACGCTATCCCCGCGGGAGCGTACAAACAGCTGGAGAACAAGATGACGCAGATAGCCGCCAAGAGCGGTTGCTCCGCCATCAACAACAGCCGTTTCATCATCACCTGCTCGGCGGATGTGCTCACCAAGGATATCACCCCTACCGCTCCCCCGCAGCACGCCTATACCGTAGCACTCAATTTCTACGTGGGCGACGGCGTGGAGGGACGTCTCTTCTCCTCGTACACCGTGGAGTGCAAGGGCGTAGGAGCTACGCCCGACAAGGCGTATATCAATGCGCTGAAGAACGTACGGGTGAACGACCCCGGCTTCAAGGCCATGGTGGATAAAGGCAAGAAAGAAATCATCGCGTATTACAACACCTACTGCGACATCGTCATTTCCGACGCACAGACGATGGTGAAGAAACACGCGTTCTCCGGCGCCATCGACCTGCTGGAGAGCGTGCCGATGGTTTGTGAAGCCTGCTACCGCCGCGCGCAGGACGAGAGTCTCGCCGCCTATCAGGCTTGGCGTGACGAGGTATGCCTCATGGCGCTCAACAAAGCACAGGCAGCCTGGGCCACCCGCGATGCCAAAGCCGCAGCAGAGGCGCTGGAGTTCATCCCGACCGACGGCGCGTGCGTGAATGACGCCAATGCGCTGAAACACGAGATAGCAGCCAAATTGGATGCCAAAGAGCGCGAGGAATGGGAGTTCAAGATGCGTCAGTACGAGGACGAGTTAGCCGCACAGCAACAGCCCGCACAACAGCCCGCCACCAACGCTACGGCAACTGCCTCACAACGCCAACAGACGCAGCAGAAACAGCAGAAACAACTGCAAGCCGCTACTGCCGCTGTGAGCGACAAACCGGCTGAATCCGCCGAAGCCGCCAAACCCAAATATCAGGTCAAAGGCAAATGGTTTAAGTAAACGTAGTTTACGTAGGTTACGTAGTTTACGTAGTTTGCGTAGTTTACGTAGATTGCGTAGTTTACGTAGGTTGCGTAGTTTGCGTAGGTTGCGTAGTTTGCGTAGTTTACGTAGTTTACGTAATTTGCGTAGGTTGCGTAGGTTGCGCAGTTTGCGCAGCATACACAAAACGAGCTCGTCTCCCGACGAACTCGTTTTTTTATAACAAACAATCTCTACTAATCACTAAAAAACTCTTTTCTTCTTACTCTTTTAGTGTTCACTTTTACTATTACAAACATCGTGCCAAACTTTTTTTCTGCCTAAATACTTGCGTATGTGCAAAAAAAGCAGTACCTTTGTACGCTAATTTGAATTTATTCGAATCGATGACTAAAAATTTCGTTGAAGAACTGCGTTGGAGAGGCATGCTCCAGGATATCATGCCGGGTACGGAAGAACAGTTGATGAAAGAAATGACCACCGCCTACGTAGGTATCGACCCGACGGCGGACAGCCTGCATATAGGTCACTTGTGCGGCATCATGATGCTGCGCCATCTGCAGGCGTGCGGACACAAGCCTATTGCGCTGTTAGGAGGTGCGACGGGTATGATCGGAGACCCATCCGGCAAGTCCGCCGAGCGTAACCTGCTCACCGAGGAGACGCTGCGCCATAACGTACAGTGTATCCGCGAGCAGTTAGAGCACTTCCTCGATTTCAATTCCAACGAGCCCAATGCCGCCGAGTTGGTCAATAACTACGACTGGATGAAGGATTACACCTTCCTTGATTTCGCGC
>ODAI010083442.1_pt1 | contig 10786 bp, 16 predicted proteins | sample 1539321 | NCBI WGS metagenome assembly ODAI01 (sample SAMN02144231, study PRJEB22623) | gut metagenome | biome: sheep rumen | host: Ovis aries | place: New Zealand | reverse complement strand
ATCGCCCATCGTCAACGGACACGTAGGCATCATCAGTTTCCAAGACGACACTCTCGGCGGCAAGTTCATCGAGAACTTCAGCGATATGCTAAAGGATATTAAAGAATTCTTATAATTAGTTATTATGGACAAGACACTCAGACTATTAGAGCCTCGTATCAATCTCGTTAAGTCGTTCAAACTGCGCAGAGAGACGGAGAAGATTATCATCTCTTGTATGTTCGTAGGCACACGAGATAAGATGCACGGCGACGGAATATTCATCAAGATTGCTGAGATTTTCTCAGCGGAAGGTGAAGAAGTTCAGAAGGAATTCGAACGCTTCGGTAAGGACTTTATGAAGGTAATCTTCTGTAACTTCATGTCTCGTTCTCGTAAGAATAAGAACAAGACTCATCGTAATGTCTACAAGAAACTCTGTGATATGCAAGCGCAGTGGGCTGATGAGCATAAAGAAGTCATTGACGACAATCTCGCAGAGCATATTGATTGTATGATGAAAGCAACTTGGCGTGCTGTGGTGCGTGAGTTAGAGCGTGAGAACCGGTTTGCGAAGTTCATTGAGACTGATTTCGTGTTCAATTCAAACTGGTTCTATATTGCAAACAGAAACAGAAAGAAAATTGATGATTAATAAATTATGAACAAGAAAGAACTAACATATAACGAGATTTGTCAAATCGTTGACGAAAGTGTCTCTACAAAGAAAGAGCATTGGAACGATGTTCTGTACGTTGGTTGTGTAACAGACAATCCGAATTACAATCCAGCAGAATATTCTCAGGAAATCGCAGACGATGCGGCACACATATCTGCACAGAAATTCCTTGAGAACCGCTCGAAGATTTGTCCGGTCTCATTAGATATAATATGGTGGGAACATCTTTATCCGACGCTTGAGGGAAATTACACTATTAGTCAAGAGCAGATCGACAACATCAAGAAAGAGTTTAAGAAGAAACTCAAGAAGCGTAAGATTTACGAAGTGTGGCTTTAAACACGATAATGATGGAAACGAAAGAATTCGATTACAAAGAACATCACGAGCAGCAGATATTTGAGTGGATGAAGAACGGATACGGAGAAGCATCCCAATCCAATGCTCCAGTTCATTCATATAATCTATATGTTTACGTGCGTGATTCTACGACTGCTGTCGGGTTGTTGTTCTATCTCCATACACTCGGTTATCAAATCGATGATATGTGGGTTCAGCCATGGCACGTCTCTGAATTTATGGAGTTGGATAATCGCTTCATATTTCTAATCGGCAACAGAGTCGGGTTCGGTTCTATGACTTACAAAACTGTTGAAGGTCCGTACTTGACCGATAAAGAGATTAGAGAGGCTATTGACTTGCATATTTCCAGACGCAAAGAAAGCATAGCAGAAACGCCGGAAGAAGATATAACTCAATCAGACATCGAACTCCAGAAACGTCCGGTCATTAATTGCGGAACGAACTACAAGATGTTCAAACTGCTTGCGAGATGGAATGATGATGATATTCACACGAAACTTATCGTCAATTCTCGTGATGCTGAACGTCCTTGCTTGCAGTGGCCGTTTGACAATCTCGAAACGATAGAAGAGTATAACAGCGGAACATTCAAAGATGGACGAACTATTGACTGGCATCGCGAAGCGACGATCGACGACATCATTGAGTACTTCTCAGGAAAAGGGAACTGGAATCACAAGCCGTTTGATGAATCTGTCAAGTTCCGTCGTGGTGGCAGGAGATTTATAAAATTTGAAGACACAATTTAATCATATATAATGAAAATGAAGTTAAAAGATTTTATCGAGCAGTTCTCGCACAATAACGAGATATACATCGAGAACAAGGAGAGAAAGCAAATGTACTACATCTCTCCAAAAGACAAGATGACTGAAGAGACTGGCGTCATTATGGACTGGGAACTAAAATTCACAGACATCGCAGACTGTGAAGTCGTCAAGATTTCAAATGTTTTACGTCCAGGAAAGGATCAGGGAATCACTATTGTCATCGATACAGAAGGTGATACGTTCAGATTCATTCCTGAACTCATAACTATGGACAATGCTCCGCTGTGGCTGTATAACGCTGCGCACGGGACTAACGTCCGTGGATGCGAGGCTTGCGCCCGATAATGAATATTAATATGATTACAATAAACGGAAAATATACAAAAGCTATCGTCCATACGGACAACATCGAAAAAGAAGCAATCACACAGATTCAGGAGATTGTCGACTGTCCTGCGTTCCGAGACCAGGCTGTTCACTATATGCCAGATGTTCACGCTGGAATGAACTCAACAGTTGGCTTCACTGCGACATTGGGTGATTACGTCAATCCTAGTCATATCGGAGGCGACATCGGATGTACAGTCTCGATGCTACTCCTTGACAGAGTTCTTCCTAAAGAGAAGTACGCTGAGTTTGAGCATCGTCTCAGGAAAGACATCCCGATGGGTAAGGAGATTCACGACTCAACTGTCTTCGACGAGAAGAAGTTTATGACTTTCCTGACTGCCGAGTTTAATAAAATGCGTCAGCAGTGGCCGGAGAGACTCTCTGAACTTCCTGTTCAAGTCACAGAGAAATGGATTTCTCAGCAACTCACTCGTTTGAATATGAATCCTGCGATGTTCTATCACGCAATCGGAACACTCGGCGGAGGAAATCATATGGTTGAGTACGATGAATCAGCAGATGCTCAGCACAGAGCAGTCATTGTTCACTGCGGTTCTCGTAACTTCGGACAGAAAGTCTGCAAGCATTGGGTTTCAGTTGCTGCTCAGAATCAAAAGAAGAAGAACGTAGATAAAGACCGCATCAAAGAATTGCGTGCTCAGTTCAAGGAAGACTGGAAGCGAACTCACTGGAAAGACAAGACCGGTTATGATGAAGCACTGAAGAAGTTCATTGAAGAACAGACTGTCAGTGCAGATAGTTCAATACCTGGTTATCTGTCTGGAGATGATATGAACGGATATCTGTGTGACTTGTGTTTCGCTCAGTTGTATGCTCGTTGGAATCACATAGTTATTCACGAACGTGTGAGTAAGATTCTGAATAAGTACGGCATCAATGTCAGTGAAGAAATCTTCTGCACTCACAACTACATCTCTCCCGTGGACAAGATAATGAGAAAGGGAGCGATATGTGCTGTTGAAGGCGAGAAGATAATCGTTCCGTTCAATATGCGTGACGGAGTTGCTGTCTGTGTGGGTAAGGGAAATCCGGACTGGAACTATTCTTGCTCTCACGGAAGCGGGCGTTCTATGAGTCGCAATGCGGCTAGGAAGAACATCAGTATGGATGACTATCGTAACGCAATGGAGGGAATCTACTCTACTTGCATCAGTCAGGGTACGCTTGATGAAAGTCCTCAGGCATACAAAGACACAGAAGAGATTAAGAATCTGATAGCAGAAACGTGCGATATTCTCTATATAATGCCGACGAAGATTAATCTCAAGGCTGGTGCCGGAGATGACGAAGATTGATGTATCCTTACAGATAAACTAAACTCAGTTCTTCGAGTATAATCTTCAAGAAACGAATTCGGGAGGTGGTGTAAAGGAAGGCCGACCGAAAAGAAAGATAACGCTGTCTGAAGATGCATCGTGACAGCGATATTTAGGCGAAATGTAGCACGTCGCTAGCGCAGCGAAAGTAGGGTTCGAGTCCCTGCTCCCAACTAATAAGAGAAGAAGATGAAGAACGAAGAAAGTATTAATGAAAAGAAAGAGCAGATTGCTCGTCTTGAAGCAGAAATAAAAGAGTTGATGAAAGACGACTCAAATTCTGAACTTGAGAAAGTGCGTCAACAGTACGTGGGTTGTTGCTATAGTCCGGCTGCTGAATGCGTCAGAAAGATTCTTGATATATCACTTGTCTTTGATGAGCATCACTTTCAGGCGACGTATCTTAATATCAACATTCCTTACAGATACATCAAGATTTACAAGAAAGACGGCAGAATTCCGAATATCAGTGAAATGATTCCCGACTTGATGCCACATATCGAAACTGAGACAGAAGAAGTCTGCATTAGCGAACGTTTCGATGGCAGTAAGACTATTGATAACGGAAATTTCATCACTGACAGAGAGTTTGAAGATATGTACAATCTCGCTCTAGGAATTTTCCGTCCGATGGTTTATGTAAACCACGATGCTTGCTTAATGCACTTCAATAAGGAAAATCTCGAAATTATCTAAAGTATTAAAGAGTATGAAGAAGAAATCACCGTGGATTAAAATTGAAGACCCGTACGATATACCAGAGGGCGAAGAAGTCATCGGATATAATCCCGCTTGGATTGATGAAGACTTTAATCCAAACGGAACTCGTGTCGGTTTCTTTACTGAAGTCGGATTCACATCAGCAAAGTGGAACAACTCACAGGATTGCTATGACACTTGTTCTGAAGAGGGTGATGACTACAACATTCTTCAGGAAGATGCAAAAGGCCAAATAAAAACGTACTGGTGGAAAGGCGGCAAAGACATCCTCGGTTTTCGTCCAAACCTCCCGACACACTTTATGCTGATTCCGAAGCATCCCTAACTCAAATTGTCTAAACAAATAAAGATATGTCCAAAAACGAAACATTATACCAAGCACTGAACGTGCTGACAGACGAACTCATCGACCGCGGATGGTGTGATATGAACATCCAGCAACTTGAGTTAGATGAGATAAGCATTCTCAAGGCAATTGAGTTTGCTCTTCCTAAGAATGTCTTCCTGACTATAGACTACAATATAGACGAAGATGATGATTCAGAAGAAGTTGCTCTCAAGCCGGACAGTGAGTTGTCTGACTATATGCACGAAGAAGAAGCAGTCATCAAAGAGAACGGTGCTGACCAGAAAGAATACTCTTATCTGTTCGGCAAATGCTTTATGAAAGATGACGGAACGAAAGCAGTCCGAATCATCGAAGAGTGTCATCGTAAAGATGAGGATCACGTCATAGAGTCTATTTTGCAGTCTAACGACCCGATGCCTTTCATATATGAACAAGTAGAGTTGTTCTATCATTCTAACGATGAATATGAAGAGGGCTGGAACTTCGGCGATGGGTTCGCATACAAAGCATTGTTCAATGAAAAGAGTCTGCCTGGAGTAGACGTCAATGTTCCTGTCGAGTGTGAAGACTACTTCAGACTTGATGCCGACGGGCAGTTATGGACAGAGAACGAAGAACTACAAGAGTGGCATATCTGGGAAGAGATTTCTCCCAAGAAGTACGACAAATTGCACGCTGAGGCTGAAGCGAATCTTCTGAAAGTAATCGAGAAGAAAGCCGAGAAAGAAGAGAAGAAGAAGACAAGACGTAGCCGTAAAAACAAAAACAACAACAATAACGAAGATAGTGACAGAAATGGAAAGTAAGGGTTCGATGAGCGAGTATAACTCAGATGAAAAACGGAAGAACAAGCGAATCAGTCAGCTGCTGAATGAGTTGTATTCATTGACTAATTTTGAGGGTGTACTGACACAGTCGTTAGAAGGCAATCATATCTCTTCGAGCGACATCATCTATATGGCTGAGTGCTACGAACCGCCGGTAGATTGTACTGACTACGATGAAGAGAGATGTATCGATACAATTGATTCTGCCCTTGAGAAGATGACTGAAGGCTTGAATGACGTAGACAAGATGCTCAACGTTAAAGACGTCTTACCTTCAATCAGTGACGTTATGGAAGTCATCAAGAAGTACTATGAAGATGATGATATCCTAGATACATTCGAAGACTGGAAACTGTTTGATTTCGTTGAGGGAACTTGGGAAATGGATGAGCACGATTCGAAGATTCGAAGTGAGTACGAGCACGACTTGAATGAAGCAGTCGCTGATATGGAGGAAGAAGAAAATAGAAGCATTCTTGATGTTCTTGAGAACGGGACTGCTGATGAACTCTGGTCTCTATTGGCTGACTACGGAATGTGTTCGAACTATGACTACGAAGGAATCAAACGTGCGTTTGAGAAATTAGTTGAGAAACTGAAGAAGTCGAATTATAATCGAGATGGAGTGATTTAAGCATTTGAAATAATAAAACCCTCCGAATAAAGTTCGAAGGGTTTCATATTTTGTCACTCATCTATTTATACAAACATACCAATTATAACGAGTCTAAGACCATAACCTATCAAACTTCCAACAAAAGTCAATGAGAAATCAATCCAGTCCGGTTCTCCTCCCCAAAGTTTATCTTTCAGTTCCATAGCGCCGGCTACACCTGCGCCAGCATACGCTGCACAATATAAATCATTAGCACCAAGTCCGATAACGACTCCTCCTACGAAATGCTTATAACGATTGCTTTCTTTGAACCAATTAATGATATTCTACATAAGACAATTTCTACATTATTTCTATAATTATTTCAAATAATACATAAAATAAAATTCATTATAAAACACGAAATTTCAGCCCAAAATACTTTATTCTCCTATCGATTTAATAACATTGTTACTAGATAGTATATAGTAAACGGAATCCATCCAAGTAATATAATCGGATTTGTTACTAAAATTAACAACTGTGAACATACAGCACACGTCCATGCTCCAGTCATATGAACTTTATACGATATGTCAGATTCATCGTGAACTAACGGAGCAGCGCCTACAAATGCTTCAGCCGGATGTTCATTAAGAAGAATCTCAGACTTGGCATTTGGAAGCAATAATGTCCCAGATATTATAATCGTTGCTATAGGTATAAATGATATGGGACAGAACGTGTCGTTGGGATCTTGGAATGGCAATCAAGTTATACCAACACCATCCAATTCATTAACATTTAGCGAATCATATGCTTTGATGCTATATCGCATTATGACGACTTACCCGAATGCAGAAGTGTATTGTTGTACTTTACTTGAAACAAACAACCCCGGAGGATATGATCCTGGTCAAGGTGGATTCCCTGCAATAAACGCCGGAGGAAAATCGATTATAGAATTCAATGATGTAATCAAATCTGTGGCTTTATCAGTTGGAGCAAATATTATTGATACACATTCTTGTGGTATCACTTACTGGAATATTGGTTCATTCTCGGTTGATAGCATTCAACACCCTAATGCAAAAGGGATGAATTTAATATGCAATCGTATATTTAACGATTTAATTAATAAATCAAAATTTTCAAATTCTTAAAATATGGGAAAAAGTTTAATTATTAAGGGTGCTGATTTTTCAGAAAATGCCGTAAAAGTTCTCACTTGGTTTGTAACTGAGAATGATGATTATGGAGATAGAGCAACAATTAAAGTTCCAGCAAGTTATGGTGCGTATGCTCCATTAAGTGGAAATTTATTGTAGGGCAGAACGATTAACTGTATAAAACTTAAAGCCGGTACTGCCGGAACAATCACTTTAGTAAAAATTTCCAGCAATGATGCGTCTGGAGTAGCAACTCCAGTAGCAACAATTACTATAAATGCAGAAGATGTTGAAAACAATGTAGTCAAATATTTCGATAATGTTCAAATCGGAGCAAACGAATGGTTTGGCATTATGACAACATCAGACACAGGACAATTTAAATATAATTCAACTACGGGACAAAATGGTTATTATCAAAGAGCAGGAACATCTATGATTTCTACTGGTTCTGGTAGTCTAGCGTTAAATGTTGGATATTACGGATAACAAATTAATACACCAGACGTCCGTCGACAATCGTTCCGAATCTCCAAGATTTAATTAATAGTGATTCGTTGACATCTTCTATCTCCCAGACGATTTCATTATCGTCGTCTCGCCCGGCACAATAGCCAGTGTGATACTCAAGGACGCCGAAAGCATTGTAAGCAGCGACTATACACTCAAATTCCTTACCGAAGGGTGGCAAAGCGTCATCGACGCTGACCCATCCTTCTGTTCCTATATGCGGTTTTCTCATCGCCACTATTCTCTATCTGCGATCTTCGTATATGTTATTGTATACGTTCGAGTTTGATATGTTGATAGTTGTATGCTCGCTATCATTTACATCGCTCATGTCGCTTGCGCCTCTCTTTATATTCACGCTCTCATCTTCTCCTGGTTCGCTATATATTAAATCCGGATGTCTGAAACTGACTTCTTCGAACTTGATGAACGGACGTATACGCAGCGTGCTATATTTCTTAGGGTCTAATCCGAGTTCTGTTGCTATAGTCATATCAGTCTCAAGCATACGTGCATTGAGTTCCCGGTTGCTGCTCTTGATTGAGTCACGCAGTTCTATGTCATTCGGATTCTGTCTGAGAAGATTCTTGCGCATATTTGATTGTTTCTTGTAGAGTTCATATTGCTGTTCGAGTTCTCGGACGTCTTCACCGGCAGGCATCAGGAGTTTCTCTCTCTTGAGAATGTCTAATGCGTTTGGGTTTTTCTCAGCATAGTCGAGAAATTCTTCAACTTTCGTCTGCGCTTCTTTATCGTCGTATATGTTCGTAAGCATAGTATTCTCTTGTGAACAGAATCTTTATTTTTGTATTTATCGCTTTTTTTGAAAAAGTTTAGATAAATAAAGAAAGAATCATAATTTGCGATTTCTATCAACATTCAATATAATGAGAAATAGATCAACAAAAAACAGTTTCGTAACGAAATCGAAAGCACTGAATGAGTTCTTCGATGTGTACTTCGATTTATCTGACAGGAACAGATAGGACATTACCGGCGTGGAGATGGTATCTACTGACAAGTACAAGTGTATGGTAATGTTCGACGGCAAGCACGTATATGCGAACCACAAGTTCCACAAGGGCGACATTATAGAGATGTGCCCTGCTAAGGACATCAGCAAGACTGCGCTGTATTCTAACTCAGTGAGGGACATGGCATTCGCTATCAATAATGATGAATATGTCATTCCTCTGGGATACTGTCAGTACTACGATATTCTCGACAGTTTCAACAATGAAGCGAACTGTGATTGGGAGTGGAATCCGAAGAAGAGAGTAGTCGCAATAAGGGCTACCAGACATATCGAAAAAGGAGAGAAATTGGTTCTCAACATTGAGGAATAATTTTTGTGAAAATATTTTTTGAGAACTTAGATAAATAATAAAAAGAGTTTGCTATCGCTATCTCTTTGAAAACAAAGATAAATACAATAAGACAACAAAAATAACTTGAGTCATTACGAAAATGAGAAGTTACAATCAGGTATATAACCAAAGCAAGAAGGAAATTCTCGACAGAAAGAAGAATATGTTCGAGCAACAGAAGGTTGCTATCGTCAACGTTCTGAAAGAAGAGTATATGATTACCGGCAAGATGTCTGATCTTCCTCAGGATGAGAAAGTGAAGATGGCTAAGCGTCTGGCTGAGTATTGGTCTCCTAAGACTGGTATCAATGCTAACGGCGTGCGCTTGCTGAACGAGAACGTCATTACTCTTTCTCCAAACTCAACTGCATCTGACATTCAGCTCTTCATTCAGAAGAGAACTAAGAAGAATCTTGAGGCTATCGTTGAGTGCTTCCGGGCTGGTAAACAGAAAATCGTGGTTGAAGAGTTCCGTAAGGAAATCGGCCCGATGATTGGTAAGACTCTCAAGGAGAGTTTCATCATCGACAGCGTCTGGGGCATTATCGGCAATAGAATCAAGCAGGGTCTTTGAATGAGATAACTGCTGTAGAATTTCTTCTTCTTTCAAAAAATATAATGAAGCAGACGCAAGAAGATTCATTTCTTATTGCGCCTGCTAAATTGATTAAAAATGAGGGTTAAAAAGTCAAACAACAGAAGCGGAGGAAACATCATAAAGTCTGTGGGAACAGAGAACTATATGGTGAAAGACACACCTTGTCTGATCCCAAAGGAGAATATGGGCTTCTTCACGAATATGCAGAAGCAGTCTCAGCATTCTTCATTCGGTGATTTCCCGAATCCTTTCAACGCTTTCTGGAAACGCCCGAAGAAATAAGATTGGGCAATTACAAGTTATTTTGGTTGTATATGAAGATTGCAAGCCGTGAAGCTTGCAATCTCTTTTTTGTCTATATAATAAGAAGTGAACAAGATGGGAAGATTATCTGCGCCCTCCGAAATGATGTGAACCTCTACCCGATCTTGCATTACCGCTGTGATTTGGCTGAGTCGGACGTGATGGAGTGACACGAGTGCTGCTCGGCCGTCTACCGAAGTCTCTGGACGAGTGACTATGAGTCACTCGTCTGTCTCTTGGTGTTACGCCAGGACCTGGATGATGATGCCTAGGTTCAACTTTAGGACGTACAACCGGACCAACGTGATGATGGTGATGATGAATTGGTCTTTGGCGGATGTAACCGAAATGACTGCGTGGAACAGGACGATAGTAATAACGACGATAGACGTTATCCCAATAGCGATAGTTTGCGATGCCGTCGATATAGATTACGACTACATTATTCATATAGTCATAGTACTCAGTTTCTACAGCGATTGTTCCGTTTGAGTCAACAATGACTTGTGCGCTTGTTTCAGTCATTGCGCCGGCAGTAACGCAAGATGTCAGACACATCATCGAGATGATTGCTGAGATGATATAAAACGAAATCTTCTTCATAGTTTAAAGTAAGTGGTTTCTTTTAACTATCTATCTCAAAATCACTAAAAATAAAGAGGGAACCCCCCTACAATTTTGGTAGGTTTCTCCTAAACTTTTGTAGGGATTTGCGCACGGCGCACTCTCTCTCAGAATCAAATCTTCACTGACTCAATATCATCTTCGCTGACATCGACGTAGACTAAGCGATTCTTCGCTCTTGTGATGGCTACGTACGCCAGGTTGTT